>Ga0307477_10000621_pt1 | contig 36695 bp, 82 predicted proteins | sample atmos_gasesECM2C_FD_203316 | JGI IMG/M metagenome (GOLD analysis project Ga0307477, IMG submission 203316) | Hardwood forest soil microbial communities from Morgan-Monroe State Forest, Indiana, United States - atmos_gasesECM2C_515 | ecosystem: Environmental > Terrestrial > Soil > Temperate...
GCGACCCAGCCTTTGAGCAGCCTCCATGATAGGTTGGCGTGATACATCATCTGGGTCGGGCCGACATAGCCCGACGCCACCGAGTCTAGCACGCACATTATGGTGACTAGGTTGTCTCGGCGACCGTGAGTCTGCTGTCTCAAGCGCAGTTCACGGCAAGATGGATGGGAATCTTGGCCGCTACGGTGACGACGGTGGCGTTGGTGAAGGTGGCGAGGATGTTCACGTGGGCGAAGGTGCCCGCAGAGAGGACTATCGGCGTGCCGCTTGAGAGCGCGCTCATGTTGTTGGTGACGGTGAGATAGGTCGGCTGTCCCGTGACGGCGAAGCTGACGACGTTGACCGGGGCCGTCCAGACGTTCCTGACGCCGAAGGTGACGTTGAGAGGGTAATAGGTCTGGTCAACGAGACCGAAATAGAGCGTGACGGCGCTCGTATACATCTGCTTGCCGTCTTGGCTCGTGAAGACGCACCGGGTGTTGGGCGAGACGTTGAGCGTGACGTTGGTCTGCCCGTCGAAGAACTGGGTAGCGGCGAACGTGGTGACCGAGACCATGAGAAGAAGGCAGACCGCCATCGCAACGGTGACGAGCTTCACGAATCAGGCGGCTACTTGGTCGGTAAATAACGCTGCTTCGGGCGTCTTTTCTTGGTCGGCGAGGTCGGCGGAGGTGGGACGACCCCTGTGTCCAGCAGCGCTACCTCCTGCGCGAAGTAGGTCGGCAGCACCATGTAGGTGGCTGGGTCGTCGGTGACGTCGAGCCACTGGACGAAAGAAGATAGGCTCGCGATGTTGGCCGCGTTGTAAGGGACGCCCGTCGCGATGAACCCTATTTGCTGCGTGCCGAAGCCCTGCAGCGCGGACGCCTTTGGGTAGCCGTTGGTCTCGTAGACGACCAGAACGTCGAAGATGCCGTAGTAGGCCGCTCCCGGGTTGTTGCCGGGGTTCGCGATGTCCACGACCGCGCCCTTGCGGTTCTCCCGGTAGTCTCTCATCTTACGATTCTCTCCAGCCACGCCTTACAGTCCTTGCACTGCGTGAGCTTGATGTTCTCTCGGGTCAGGACAAGGTAGAAGTCAATCTCCTCCCTGTCGTAGTGGTTGCAGATTTTCTCTCGGCTCATCTCAGCACCCCCTGAAGCTCAAGCTCCGAGAAGCCATGTGGTAAGCAGATATGCTCCAACAGGGACGATGACGGCGTAGTAGAAGATGACTAAAGCAAGGAGTCCTCTCATGGATTCGCCACCATCAACTCGCCCTTCCGAATCGTCCAGAGGTCGCTGATGTAGGCAGGCCAGGAGGCGCCCATGAAGGCGTAGGGCATCGTGAAGTATCCGTTCTGGCCCCAACCTTGTCCCCATGAATTTCTGCAGATGAATCTCTGAGTGGTGTCGTCGTAGCCGACGCAGGGCACAGCGTGGCCTCCCACAATCACCTCCCCCGGCAGGGGCATGGGCACTATGCCAGTGAGGGCGACCTCCTCGCTGTCGAAGCTCTCGAAGACGCTGAAGCCGAAGACGAAGGGGTAGCCTGACGCGAGGCAGTCCTTCAGGTCGGAGATTTGGTAGGCGTTGTTGACCGGCTGGATGCTCTCGAAGACCAGAATCTCATGCGACTCGCCTTCGGTGTAGGCGGCGAGCGGCGGAGCGGCGGTGAACTTTGATATGTCATAGGGCCAAGTCGATTCGTAGCAAGCGCCTTGGTGCCCGACGGACAGGCTCTTGATGCCGTCGTAGATTTGAGCGCCTGCGTCCCAGCCTATCGTGCCTTCGATGGCCCTCTCGTTGTAGTAGATGTAGAGTCGGCTGAAGTCTTGGCTCGGCAGGCCGTCCTTGATTTCGAGGAAGCCTAGCGCCCCTGCGAGGGCGTTCGCCGTGCAAGACCCAAGCGAGCCTTGGTCTACGATGGGTGGACAGAGTGGACGCAGGTCAACTCTCGGCGGTGGGACGAAGGTGGTGATGGTCACGGTCACCGGCTGGCTATATCCGGCGGGGCTCGCCTTCGCGTTGTCGTAGGCGTAAAGGTCCATGCTGGTTCCCGCCTTGACCGTCTCACCAAACCATCCGATTTTGAGCCCTCGGGTGAGGATGAGGCTGCCCGACGCCACGCCGTCCTTGTCGGCGACGGTCTCCAGAACCGGGTAGAAGCCTGCCCCAGCTGGAGCGGGGTCTTTCCCTTGGGCGATGAAGCCGAACTGCACCCGACCGCCTTCGTCGTCGGTCAGACCTCTGATGGAGAGGTTCAGGGTGCCGTCCTCGGCCACGGTCACGGTCGAGTTGAAGCCGTTGACCAAGAGGGTCGCGGCTGACCCGCCTATGGGTCGCGCGGCGAAGGAGTTGCTCCCGCGCGGCACCAGCCTCGGTGCGTAGACGCGCTTGTTGGGGTCGGGGAGGTCGGGAATCCAGCCGTAGGCGTGCCTCGCGCCCGCCTTCCTCGGGGTAGGTTCCATGGTCAGAGGTGCCCGCAGTATCCTCTTTGACCTTCCGGGATGATGTAGAAGGCGAGAGCGCCGACCCTAGGCCGGACTACCGTGGCGACGTTGAGAAGGTCGTGGCCTAGGCACTCGTCGTGAGGGCCTAGCCACTCAACTTGCATCAAGCGTGGTCATCGTCACCGCGACCATCTCCCCTGCTTTAATCTCGATGGTGCAACTGGTGACGCCCTGAACCTCCTTGTCATCGACCAGAATCTTGGTAGAGTTGCCGGTGCCGCCCGAGAGGATGAATATCTTGTTGCCTTTGAAGGTCAGGACGGGCTCCTCGTAGACCAGCCGAGTCGGTGCTGTCGCTCGGATGGAGTCGGCAGCCTGAATCGGCTCGCCCCGGCACTTGGCGCAGGGGCTCTTGTCGCCCTTCTTGCCACAGACCACGCAGACCACGGGTATGGTGCAGACCGGGCCTACGGGGATGGTGTCCTCTAGTTGCCTCTTGTGGTCGAGGCAGGCGTAGGTGAACCCGGTGGCCACAGCGCCCACGCCCACCACGGCCTCCTTGCCGCAGAAGCAGTAGCGGATGGTCTTGGTCTTGGCCTTGGTGTTTTCGAGGCGGCTGACCCTCCGGGCGTTTATGGCTGTGACGCCATACGCGGAATGTTCGTAACAGAAATAGAACGGTGAGTCGGATAAGTAGGAAATTGCCTCCGTCGTGGCCTCGTTCTGGCAGAAGAAGCACCTCATGCCTGTTCGCTCGGGAGTGATTCGAGCATTCTGGCGTATAAGATTTTTGAGAAATGAATAGAGGGAATAATTTCTCGATTTAGGGACGCCGTATTTCATATCGCAGGAATAATTTCACTTGGGCGTCCAGCGGTCGCAGCACCCGTTAGGCTTGTCTGGGACGGAGATGCGCTCGCACCAGTAGCCGGTCGGGCTGCTCCCCTTCTTTTTCATGGCTGGGCAGTTGCCACAACAGTATTGGCGGTCTGACGAGGTGTAGTCGTCGAACTCGACGTAGCCGTATTCTCTCATCTCATCGGCGTATTTCTCCCTGCCCTTCTCGTCGAAGTGGCTGAAGGTCACGGCTCTATCTTGTCCACTTGCGGCCTGCCGTAGTTCTCCTGCACCGCGAAGACCGTCGGGCCTTCCGCCGTGAGGTCGATTATCTTCTCCTCAATCTCGGCGATGGCCAGTGTGGCGGCAATCTTGTCGCTGGGCTTGAGCGCGGCCTGCCTGATGAGTATCAGCTCTCGAATCTGGTTCTCCAGTGACTCTAGTGCTAGACGGTAGGACGAGGTGAAGGCTCCTTTGGCTTGGTCGTTGAGCCACTTCCGGTCTTCCTCTCTCAGGTCTGCTAGGTGCCTGAAGAGGGTGGCGCGGGAGATTTCGATGCCGTCGTTCTTCAAAGAGAGGATTATCTCGGGGGGTCTCAGGTGCGCCCTCAGCTTGCTCCTGATGGAGTCCTGAAGGGCTTGCCTCTGCTCTTGGGTCGTTCTGGCTATGAGTCTCGCCGACACACCGATGTGAGGTGGTCGCAATTAACTTTGGTGGGTCGCGTGTTTCATGCCAAAGAAGATGAGGAGTTGGCACCGGAGTTCTCTTCCGGTAGCATAGCGCGACCCACCCGTCCTCTGATAGAGGCGTGATGTTTATCAAGCTGATTCGGTTATCTCACCGCGCCAAGTTAGGAGCTTGGAAGACCTACCACGGGCGGACGAAGCGAGCTTAGCCTTAACCAAGCAAGCCGCGCGCGTGGCCGAGATAGACTCGGCTCCTGCGCTCCTTTTTCGATAGTTTTAAGATTCGATTCGGCCTATCTCATCGTGCCGGGTGTTCGAATGCCCCGGTCTGAGGCAGGCACTGCAAGCGCGCGTCCGATGATACGGGTGGAGAGTCACACCGCAAGGTGCCCAAGTTGAGGGCGCGCGGCTTATACTGTGAGATAGAGGATGCTCTTGTCGTAGTTCAGGGTCGCGCCCCGGCTGGTGAACTCCCTCACGGTGCGCCTCGCGTTGAAGGCTTGGCTCTGTATGCCCGCGACCCGGTGGACGGCGCGGGTCACCTCTGCCACGCTGGTCATCTTATGAGATTGTTTCATGGCGTCGTAGACCTTGTCCACGGCGTCCTTGGTGGTCTTCTTTGGAACCTGCACGACCCATCTGGTCGCTTCTTCCTCTAGAATCTCACAGTATCGCTTGGCGTATTCCGCTAACCGGAATTGGGACTTGGCGTGGGCGCGGAGCCTTGGCGACCATTCCTCGTACGACTTCGGCCATCTCTCAAGGATGTCGTCGAGCATCGCGTATTGGTGGGTGGGAGAGGTGAACAGGTAGGGGTAGTCGGGTGGCAGAATCTCTGGGAACGCCAGCGCCTTCGGCATGACAAGGAGGTGACCAAGCATCATGCTGTCCAAAGCGGATATGCAGAACGTCTCATGTCTACTGTTCATGGTGTTTATCGCGGGGACGGCGATGTTGGCGAGGTATTCCTGCCTGTTCGGCGTGCCTACGGACTTGTCGAAGGGGAAGCCAGCGACCGCTTGGCTCTGGGTCTGGGTAATCCAGACCTCGAATTGGTGCTTCTTCTTGAGCAGTTTCAAGACCTTGGCGGTGATGTCGGGCTGCTTGTAGTCCTCGAAGCGGTGGTTGTAGAGCATGACCGGCTTGGGGTACTCCCGCGTCTTCGGTAGCGAGTCGGGGACTAGGCCGAAGGGCAGGACGGTGGTCTTCTTGTTGATGTCGGACATGGTGTTGAAGTTGAGGTATTGGGTGAAGGTCTCCGTGGCCATCCTAGCGGCGTATTTCGAGTTGGAGACCACCCGGTTGGCGACCAGCAAGCCTATCATCTGGAGGTAGGCGCTCGGCGATATCGTCGCATCGCTCTCCCTTGAGGCGTGGGCGGTGTAGTGGTGCTGGGCGACGATGGCGGGCAGGGTGAGGACGGAACGGGTGTCCCGGTAGCCTCGCTGAAAGAAGACCGCGCTCTCGACCTGATGAATCCAGTAGATGGTCGGCGCTAATCCCTCGTCTATCTCCTTGAGGCGCATGGCGTCGAACGAGATTATCGACGAGGAGCGGGAGGTGTCGTAAGACCAGCGTATCGGGATTATCCGGTCGGTGAAGAAGCCGTCGGGCTGGTAGCGCCATCTGTCGGCACCCGCCGTGCCGTAGGGCCAGAGGATGAACCAATACCAGTCCGGCCTGAGCTTCGACATCTCCGGTATGACCTGACGCAGGAAGGAATAGTTGGAGTCGAAGTTGATGGCGTCGCTCATCGACCAGTAGGGGACTACGACGACGCTCTGCCCGGTCATAGTCTCGCGGCGGTCACTTCTGGTTCGTATCCGGCATCCTTGAGGACTTTGACGGCCTTGTCTCTGGCCTTCTCTGTCTCCACCACGATTGCGATGTTGAACCCCATGGTCGGGTTGGGGATGTCGATGAACTCGTCCTTGATGCGAGCGGCGACCTCTCTATCGGTGAACCCCATGCCGATGAGTTGGTCGGCGTGGTCTTTGAGTATCTCGGAGAGCAGTTTTTCGTCATAGTCGCCTATGATTGTGGTCTGGTTGTCGGCCAAGAGGTATGCCTCGGCCTCCTTTTCGTTCTCGAAGGATATTCCTCTGACTACTGGCACGAGCCATTCGCCCGACTTGACCTGAATCCTAGCCGGGGCGGGCTTGCCCGAGTCTCGCATCATCTGGAGAGCCTCGACGCGACCGTGGCCTGCCACCATGCGGCCTGTCTTCTCGTTGATTAGGAGTGGGAGAGTGAAACCGAAGCGCATGAACGAGTCAGCGATTGAATCGAGGTTGTGTAGCTTGGGATTCCTTGGCGCTGTCTTCATTCCCGATAAGGGCATATATTCGAGCCGTGGCTTCTGGACTTGCTCGCTCACGGCCATCTAGGTGTTCGTCGTGACTATAAAAGGTGGGTCAGGCTGCTAGAGGAGCAGCCTGAGACCGCGCAGGATTCTCCAATCTCTCACGGTCATTCCATTCTTCATGATGCGACTGAGTTCGTTCTCCCGGCCTCGACGGAGGCGCTCGTGACGGCTAGGTATCCCGTGGACGCCTCCTCGGTGGCACGGGATGCAGAGCCAGAGCGCCCCACCCAGCCGCTTCTTCCTCGGCCCGTTAGGGTCTTCGGGCGGCTTCAGGTGATGCCGAGTGAGAAGACGCCTCTTGCCGCACCACTCACAGATTCCGAGCTTGTTGCTCCACGGATTGGTCTTGATTCACCTCATCGCCCGGTCTCTTGCGACGCCCGCATATAGACCGCCTCCGGCCCATATTCGGTGATGGCGTCTTGGATTAGTGTGGACATGCAGATTGACCGCTTGGCGACGTTGGCGTGGTGCCACATCGCGCCCTCTTTTTCAATCCATTCGTCCCAGATGTGGTAGATGTTGGTCATTCGAGAGTTATCTCCGGGATGTCGATGAGTTCGATTCTGGTCACATGGAGACCTTTGGACTTGGCAAGTTCCTCGGCCCTCATGCGAATCTTGTCGTAGTGGTCTTCATCGAAGAGGAGAGAGTGGTGCGCTCCGGTGATGTCGGTGCAGTCCACCGAGCCAAGAGGGCAGATGCCATGTTGTTTCTTGAATCGGTCGTGGCGGTTCTTCCGCTCGAAGGCTGGGCCGAATGAGAAGGTGACTATGGCTCTCATCGGGACATCTCCGCGTTCATCTCCTTCACGACGGCGAGGAAGTCCCTGAGCCTTCGCCTGACCGCCTTTCGGCGTTGGGCCTTGCCTGCTACCCCGTGACGAAGACGGTATCTGGCGTCTTTGATGAGGCCGTCTAAGTCAAGGACTTCGATGATTCGGCGATAGGCACCGTCTCTGGTGGCATACCGCTCGATGTCTTCGAAGTATGTGCCGAACGAGTAGATTTCCCATGGCTGGCGTTGATAGAGGGTAGGGAGCGAGATGAGGCTGATGGTGCCTCTCTCGGTCTCGAAGAGATACTGCCACTTGCCGAACATCCCGGCGAGCGCGGTGACTTGCTCGAAAATCTCTGGGTGGCTCTTTCGGGCTTCCTGCTCCTCGATGTATCCACCGTGAAGTTGTTTGGTGAATTTCAGTAAGTCGGTCATTCTCGCTCCCTGTATTTCTTGGCCTTGCGCCAGTATGGATTATGGCATCGAGGACAGACCTTCGGGTTCTCGACGCGGATGGGCCAGACCCAGCCGCAGTTCTTGCATTTCAGGAATTGTTGGCGTATCGTGGTGATGGTGCTCATGGTCATGCCTCTTTGTGGGCTCCTATATTGTGCCCGCATATCCGGCCTTGCTTGTCGGGCTTGGTGCAGGCGGGGATGTGAGCTTGGACGAATGCCACGGCCTCGGCGTCGGTGATGATGCACCCGCAGAGGAAGCACTTGTAGCGGTCAGCCATCCTTCTCCACCGTCATATGATGGATGGGCAGGATGAGCTGTTCGTCGCCGAAATAGGTGTAGCCTTTGGACTTGCTGAACCAGTCTTGGACGCTGGCGACCAGATTCCTCTGGCCTGTGTCGGTGGTCTCCACGATTCTCACCGTCTCCGCGCCTGCGGACTTGGCGACCTTGAGCGCGTGGAGGCTGATGCCGTAGCCTTGGAATTTCACGAAGAAATGCCCCGGCCCGTATCTGCCTGCCGCGCGTCGGCGCGTGTTGTAGACTCCCTCCTCGACGAAGCCGACTTGGCGCTTGTTGACCTCGATGGGTATCTTGGTCATTCCCAATCGGTCTCCGGTCGTTTCGGGACAAGCCCGTGGATGATTCCCTCTGGCTTGACTCGCGCGACGTAAGAGCCGAGCAGGAAGACGCCGAAGACGAGTTCTTCGTCCTTGTAGTGGTCGAGGATGTATTGCATGGTCGTGGCGGGTGTGGCGTCGGCGAGGTTGATTTGCCTGAAAATCGCCTCACCAATCACCAGCGTCCTCTCTTCGGAGATTCCCAGAGCGCCACTCATGGTGACGGCGTTGGGGTCGAACTTCATGACCATGCGCTCCCCATGTCTGGGTCGGGCTTCTTGGTGACGGCTTGGAGCACCTCGACGAGAGCGCCGCTCGACATCAGGTCTTTGGCCTTGGCTCGGGCTAGTCTGTCGTATGTTTCGAGTTCCTCCGGCGTGATTTTGCCGCTAGAGATGGCTGCCGACTTGTCGAGTTCTTCGACCACGATTAGAGCTGTCCGCCACATGGTCGCTGGGATGTTGTCCTGCTTGCAGGCGAGGGCGGCTGACAAGAGGAGGCCGACGGCCTTGGTGAATTGCAGGCTCATCTCTGCCATCTTCTCGGGAGGGAGTTCTGGTTCGCTCAAGGCTCTACGACCTCATTCGTCCACACGACTCTCACCTGTGGATTTTTCTTGCCATATTGCGTCAGCAAGCCGAGTTGATAGAACTTGGCCAGTGATTGCACCCATTTCATCGACTCGACGAACCTCTTTGGGTTCTGTGTGGGGTTCTTCTGCCTCTCTTCGAGGTATCTCATCACGAGAAGGCTGTCGTCGTCCGACCTCCCGAAGAAGTCATATTCGTGCGTGTCAGTCTCGGGCTCGGAGGCGTAGAACCACTTCCTCGGGAAGATTGTCCTGAGCAGCCGGTTCTCCTCCTCCATGTAGTCTGGCGTCGATATTCGACCGACTTGGTCGTCCTCGGGCTTGCCGTCGTATTCGAGGTAGATGTCGGTGCCCATCAGTGGAACCCCCAGAATAGGATTCGGAGGCCCACGAGCATGAGGAAGATGGTGATGCCGAAGGCGAGGATGCTCCACGCATCGCCCGACATCTCCAACATCGCGTCGTCGTCGTCTTGCTCGCTCATTTCTCGGCGACCATGTCCTTGACCTTGGTGTTCTTGCCGATTTCCTTGACCACGAACATCCCTCTTTCGCGGAGTTGTGTCATGGTCCAGTAGTCGGACATGAGTTGGTTGGCGCTGGCTGGGTAGAAGCTCAGGAGCTTGAGGTAGGACGGCCTAAGTCCGATTTGCTTCATCGACTTTGGCAGTTCCACGGACTCTCTGAACTTCCGCAGGGTGGAATACATCTGCTCCATGGGTTGGACGCCGTCGGCCATTATCGCGGCGTAGGTGCTCGGGTGGATTGACTCGCTCTTGAAGATGAGACGGAGGTTCTTGGGCATCGTCGTGGCGTCCCATGCGTGGAGTTCCTCGCCCATCGGGTGATTGTAGACGAGCCGGGAGATTGATACGTCCCCGAATCCCGCCTTGACGCAGTCGGAATAGATGGCGGCGAGCTTGGCTGGCCCGCTGTCGGCGTCGTAGACCCAGTTGAGCATCACGTTGCCGCTGGTGCTCAGTTGTATCTTGCCCCACTGGAAGTCTTGGCTGACCCCTATCTTGGAATACTGCCCGAGACCCGTTATCTCTAGGACGGTCAAGTCGGGGGTGAGTTCGGCTAGGAGCCCGAGCGAGTTGGTGGGTATGATTAGGCGGTAGAACTCGGAGAGCGAGGATAGCCGTGCGTCGGCCACTTTGTCGTTCTCGGTCTTCCGCTTGGCGTTCACGACCCTACCCGTGCGGCTTCACCTCCAACGGCTCGCCGCAACTCCAGACAAGTCTGTGCCCGAGAGCGCGGTCGTGGCTGCAAGAGAGCCTGCCCTGTTCGACGGCCTTCAGCACCATCTGCACCAGAAGCTCGTTCATCACGCCCTTCGGTGGCTCGTTGACGCTCGGCTTCATCACGGACAGCGCCGCCTCGACTTCGGTGGCGGCCTGCTTGATGTCGTCAGGCAAGTCCGTCCCGAACCTCCTGAGAGAGAGCGGGCTGCCGAGCCTCAGATTGGGTGGCAGTCTCCGATAGTGCCGCGTCACCCAGCTTCTACTGAAGCCGGTGATGTCGGTGAGTTCTCTGACGTTGTAGGGAAGGCCCCCGCCTTTGGCGTGCTTCTTCTGGATGCCCAGAAGTATCTGGAACATCTCGGCTTCTCGCCTCTTGACCGAGACCACGGTCTGGAAGTTTCGCCATTCGGCTGGGATTCTCTCCCTCTGCCAACTGGTAGAGACGCCGAACTTGGCCCGGAGTTCTTTCCCGGTGAGGAAGAACCCGGTCTCGGACTTTGCCTTCTTTTGCGCCGCGATGATTTTGGGGAGTAGTTGTTCGACGGGCTTTGGCTCAGCCATCGCTTTCCTCTATCCGTTTCAACACCGCGAGAAGTTCTGGCGAGAGCTTGGAGACGAGTTCCTCGGTGCTCGGTCTCTCGACGCTGGTCATGTTCATGAAGGCTTTCGTTGAGAAGTCTGCGAAGACTCCCAAGAAGTAGGCGTCCTCTGGTGTGGTCGGCTGGAAGTGGTTGAAGACCTCGGCCAAGACCTCGACCATGCTCATGCCGTCTTTCGACTCCTTGCCCTTGGAGAAGGTGTCGTAGATGAATCGACCTATCGACTTCATCTTTGCGACGTTCTCGGGCTTGAAGCAGAAGTCCTTATCGAGCGGCGTGGACGCTTCCACTCCCGCAGGTGAGGCACTTGTGGCAGTCCGAGCACCAGATGTGCCCGTTGTCTTGGGTGTAGGTCGAGTGGCCTAGGTGCTTGGAGACCGGCTCCGGTCGCAGTATGGCCTCCCAAGTGAAGGGCTTGGACTTCCACGGCTTCTTGAGGCTCATTTCTCGGGAACCTCCTCGAAGACATGGAAGACGAGCCTCCCACCCGAGAGTTGGTAGGTGCCGATGTAAGACAAGTCGGCTTCGTCGAGCGTGGGGATTGGGTGGCCTGTGCCGTAGGTGTGTATGGTCCTCTTCGCCTTGGGCATGTCCTCGCCGACCACCGCCCAGAGCGTGGGTCGGTCGAAGCTGCCGTGCTCGTTGACCTCCGGTTGGGTTTGGACGCTCAGAATCCTAGCGCCGTATGGCATCTCGATGGTCTGGACGCCCAGCGCATCGATTGGATATTTCCAGATGGCGGTCATATGTGACAGTCCACCGCCACGGCCATGTGGTCGCCGTATTGCTCTAGGATTTTGGCCTTCTCTGCCTCCCAGTCCGCGTTCTCGTCGTAGGTTATGCCCCACCAGCCTGCCTTGGCGTATTCGTGCCAGATGCCGTCTGGCGTGAGGACTCGGTAGAGGTCGCCTGCCTTCTCGTGCTCCTTCAGGGAGCGGATGTTCCCGCCACTCTGGTCGTATGACTCCGCCCACCGGCCTCCGTCCTCGGAATACCAGTCCCATTTCGAGTTGGGGTTGTAGGTGGACTTGTAAGTCCCGGTGCCGTGGCACTGGTGGCAAGTCGGGTCTGGCTTGGTGCGGTCTGGGTCGGCAGCCTCGGCCTCCTTGAGGAACTTGGCACGGGGGGCTATCTCGGCTTCCCAGAGCGATTGGATTGTCCTCTGGAGAGATTCGGTGCGTTCCACCTTTGTCTCTTCGGGCTCGTCTGACCTCAGTGCGTTCTCCAGTTGTGTGTTGAGAGATTTGATTCCTTGTCTCTCGTGGAAAGCCTTGCGTATGGCTTCGATGGTGCCTAACTTCTGGTCGGCGAGTTCTCTGGCCTTGCCTTCCGTCCTCCACTGCGCGCAGTGGCAGGTCGCGTCGTATTCTGGCACGGCTAGGTTCTCGTCGAACGGCGCGAGTAGCTCGGCGGTCTTGTCTTGGATGGTGCCCTCGTAGGACTTCGGGAGGACTACGAGCGCGATGAAGTGGGTCAGGCTGACCTCGCCTCCTGCGCGATGTAGTTCTTGAGGACTTCCGCCCTCTTCTTTCGGCGAGCCCAGAGCCGCTTCGTGAACTCGATGAAGGTCTGGTCGTCCATCCCTTTCATCATCTTGTCGAAGCCTTCGTGGTCGATGGCCCCTGCCAAGTCACGGACTTCCTTCTCAGTGATGTCGGGCGGCACCTCGACCTTGACCTTCTGCCGCTTGGAGACCTCCTTCGACTTCTCCTTCACGACTCGGTCGCAGGGCATCTAGGACTCCCTCCGGCTGGAGCCGACTTGGCCCCTCAGTCGCTGGAGCAAGGTCAGGAAGATGGTGTCGTAGTTGCCGATGGGCTCGGCGAGTATCTGTTGCTTGCCCTCGTTCCACACGCGCACCGAGACCACCGTACGGCTCGTCTGCTTGGCGATTATCCCGCACTTCACGATTTCGCGGATGAGTTCCTCGTCCTGCTTAGAGAGGTCGGCCCTGACCGCGCCCATCGAGGCCATCGCCTTCTCCTCCTGCTCGATTATGGCGAGCGCGCTCCGCTCCTCCGCTAGGCACGACTCGCACCGGCTCCCCACGTTGTAGTAGGTGCGGTGCTTGACGCATACGAGTCTCTCGGGGGGCACTTCTTCCTCTACGACCAAGCTATTCCTCGCCTCCCTTTTGGGCTTTTGGCTCAAAGTCGGCGTAGTGGACGTAGCGACCGTCTCCGCAGCCGCCTTCCCTGCCGCAGCAGTAGCAGTGGTGCTTCAGGCAGTCTTCCACGTTGTCGTGGGCGCATTTCTCGCAGCCGACGCATGGGACTTTCAGAGCCACATCCAGAGCGACTTGGTGGCCTCCGTGGCGCGGCTTTCGAGTGCCGGAATGTTCTGGCTCGGTGTCGTCCCAATCGACCTTGGGGATGTAGGTTCCCTCTTGGTTGGTCATTCTACTTCGTCTCCTTCTTGGCGCGGCGCGCCCGTTCGAGTGACGCCCACTTCAGGTAGGACTTCTTGACGTTGTCCGTCCAAGTCTTCAGTTGGCGGATTCGTAGGGTTATCTTCTCGGCGTCCTTCTCCAAGCCGGGTGCCGCCCCGAATCTCAGGATGAGGTTCTCAGCGCCCTCTAGGAGCTTGTAGGCGCTGTTTATCCTGCCTGAGCCGGTCGATAGTAGGTCTCTCGGCTTGTCCTTCGGGCCGAGTATCTTGACTTTGCCGACCAGAGCGCCTTCGAGTTCTTCGATGGAGTCCTCGGCTTGCTGGATGTCGCCCATCAGGTTCTCCATGAGGCCGTCCCTGAACTTCTGGGCGATTGTGGCTTCGTAGGTGCCCGGATAGAAGGTGACGAGGTCGCTCATGCCGTCCTGCCTCATCTTGGCGAGCCTCTGTGGGCCGACCTTCTTCTTGAGGAGTTCGACCGTCTCGCCGACCTTCTTGTCGAGTTCGGGTGTGCTGACGCCCGCGTAGACCGAGCCGCCGAGGTCTACCTTCCAGAGCCCGTGCTGCCTCAGAATCTTCCGCAGTTCGCCTCTGAGTTGGCTCTCGGCTTGTGGGATGCCGTAGACCACCAGAACCCAGTTCTTGGGTAGCTGGCGGGTGACGACGCCGCTTGCCGTGCGTCCGACTTGTGCGGTAGCCGTCGTCATCTAGGCCGCACCTCCTCTTCCATCCCTCTGCGCCAATAAAATCGCAGTGATGGCTGTTCGCTCATGCCGTAGGTTTTGGTTTTTCATTTCAGTTTGCCTCTTTCGGGGCATCGGCGGATTTCTCCGCCTGTCCTGACCCTTTAGGGTCAGGGGCGGGGAGCCTTTCGACTCCTAACCGATGATGGTCTTTTCGATTTCTTGGTCGATTTCTTTCTCGATGGCGTCCAACCATTCGATATTGTATCTCATTTGGTCGGCATAGATTTTCCGTATGGGTGTCTTTTCGAGGATTTCTCGAATCCTCACTTTGAGGATGTCTTTTGTGGTCTCGGCGGTCAGGGTCATTCTCTCATCCTCAGAATGACGCTGACTTCCTTCCAGCCGAGCTTTATCGCGGCGTCGAGCTTCGGCTTGCCTTCGATGAGGACGGCCTTGATGGTCTGGGCGTCGAGCGATGTGTCGAGCCGGAAGATGGGTTGCTTCGGGTTGTAGGCGAGCTTGTTGAACTCCATGTCGCCGTATCTGGCCTCTAGCTGACCTACACTGAGGATGCACTTCTCGGCTACGTCTTTGATGGACTCCCTCACGAGCACTCCCATGTTCAGGTGGTGGTCGCCCAGTGGGTAGAGGCACTTCGGGCAGGCGAGGAGGTCGAGTATGGTCATCCTCGCCGTCATGTCTTTCGGCGTCACTTGCCGACCGCGCTCCTGAGCTTGCCGTATATCCGCAGGGAGATGTGCCATGTCCGGTCTACCACCTCAAAGTCGGCGAGGTGGACGAACTGCATGGCGAGCGCGTAGAGGAGGAACCCGGTCAGGTTCAGGTAGCCGTAGTAGGCTAGGACTGCGCCGATGGAATACTCGACGATTTCGTGGCTGAAGAGTTTGGTGAGGTTCTTGCTCACTGGCATTATTCTCGCCTGACCTTCAGCGTCATTGAGCCGATTGTGAACGGCTCGAACCGAGGGCCGTCTTTCGACTTGGCCGATTCCACTGCGCTGTCGTAGAGCACGACCGTGGTCTTGCCCTTGATTGCCTTGGCTGCCTTGCGAGAGAGCCCGCGATAGATGGGGTAGTTCTGAATCTCCTCTTCGGAGATTGGTTCGAGAGTGTAGGTGTAGTCGTGCATCAGTCGCTCAACCCCGCCGCTTGCCATTCCTCGCGGCTCAATCCTTCGTGGTCGAAGACGAAGAGGACATCGTTGCTCGACATTTCGTTGTCGCGCGCGATGTAGTTCGCCACTACCATCTTGTGGGCTTGGCAGAGTCTAAGTCCCTCGTCGGTCGCCCCGCATCCGCAATAGGGTCTTGGCATCAGGTCTCGACCTCCTTGACCTCAAGGATGCCGTAGTCGCCACCGAGAATCGCGCCCTGTCTTTCGGGGTGGCTGTTGGTCTGTGGTGTGTCGCTGATGTGAAGGAATAGCTTGCCAGAGATTTTGCTCCTGCAAGCTGTCGCGAAGATTACTTCCTCTCCTTCATTCCTGACCTCGATTTGGTTCTGAATCGAGTCTTCGTGAGCCGCCAGTTGAGTCACGTTCACGATTCTGGCGTTCAGTTTGTCTTGTCGTCCCGCCGCCTCGGTGAAGGCGACTTCGAGATTCGGAGCCAAGATTAGCTCCGAAAGTTTGACCTTATTGGCGCGTAAAAATGACGCGCGGTAGGTCTTGAGAGCTTGCCTTACCGCTCCCGAGGTTGGTGCCGTTCGCTCATGTTCCGTTGCGATTCACCTGTCTCGCCTAGATTTTCTCTAAGTCGAGGGTGAGGGCTTTTCGCCCTTGACTTTCTTCTCGGTCTCTGCCCAGATTCGTTCGCTCTCAGTGTCCCACGGTCCGTAATGCTCGTGCTTGAGCATCTTCGCCAGCATCTCATCCCGAGTGTATTCGACGATGACCCGATTCCTGTTCAGGAGATAGTAGACTCCGATTGGGACTAGGTTGTCGTGCGTGATTGTGTCGGCGAGCGGAGGGAAGAATTTCTTGACTCTATCGCCGCCGAAGTTGGTGTCGAAGACTTGCGGGTCTTCCATTCCTTTGCCGGGGATTATCGCCCATGCGTGAGCGATTTTGTTGCCGTCTGGGTTGATATGGTAGCCGTGGACGAGTCTGGCGTATTCGTTGTCGATTACGAAGTTGGCTGCGTCTTCGTAACAGGTTCCCTTCTTGATGCGGCCCGACTTGTCGAAATATCTCGGGTCGGTCATTTTGAGACCTCATACGCCCGATACTTGGCCCCGTGGGACTTGGCGAAGTGCTCCCACGCCAACTGCTTGTCTGCCGTCGAGACCTTGGTGAGGTTCTGGATGAGGGCGCACATGCTGCACGCCTGACTTTGTGCGCTCATCTTAGGCGACCTCCTTGGGCAGGCAGTAGGCTGCGAGGTCTCTTCCGTTGGTCTCGACGATGTAGATGTCGCCATCGCCGAACGTCCTTCCGTCGGCGTCAATCTTCGAGATTTTGCTTCCCGACTTGGCGTTCCTCACCATGCGGCTCAGTCTGAGTCGCACGGTCGAATCGCTTATCTCGTCCGCATCTTCTTTGGCTTCGGGGTTGGCGCTTGACGACACATAGTTGCCCGCGCACCCGCAGTAGCAGGTGTGGGACTTGCCGTTGTAGGTCTGCTCGATGTCTTTCTCGGTCAGGGCTTCGAGTTCGCGGAGAAGGCGCGCCTGTTCCATCTCCGGTGTCTCCTGCACGTTCTCGGCGTCGGTGAGGTCTTCGAAGTTCATACCGACTTTACGCCTCCGATGGTGCCGTTCTTGCTGAACCGCTCGAATGCGGTGGGCTTCAGGACGAGGTAGAGTTGGACTTGTGGCTCCCTGTTAGAGATGAAGCCGACGGTCACACTGATGCTGGAGACGTAGAACGACTTGAGGATTGTCGCAAGACGTTTCCTTCCGATTGCCTCATTCGCTCCAAGGATGACCTCGAATTCGTGACCTCTTGGCTTCGGGGAGATTCCTTGGTAGCTGAGTGAGTAGACGGCGACACTCACTGAATATTCGAGGTGTCGAAGAACCGCCTCTGTAAGTCCTTGAGGGGCGTCCTTCATACGAGTCCCCTCGCGCCGATTTGCCACACCGTTCTGATGTGCTGCATCTCGCTTTCCTCGCCGACTTGTCTTTCCCACCAGTTGAAGGCGGGCTTTACCTTCTGTGCGACCAATCCCTTGAAAAAGACGGTCATGGTCGTCGCTGAGAGTTTTCCTTGCCACTCCCAAGGTTTTACTTCGGATATTTGTTCACTCATGGTTTCAGATTCTGGCTGATTTCTCAACCAATCCCGCATCTAGTGGTCGAACCGCTTTGATGTCGGGGGTTGCTAAGTCAGTGGTTCAGGACGGTGTGGTTGTGCGCTTGCGTTCTGACTTGGTCGATTGTCAGAGCGGGATACAGCCACTTTGCGAATCCGCATACTTCACAGGCGATGTACCAATCGTCTTGGTCTAATGATGCGACCCATTCGATTCGAACGTCGCCGACTGTTCTTTCGATTACTTGTGTGCTCATGTTCATTCGCCTATCCCGCCGCGCGTGGTCTGTTCGCCGCGCGCGGTTCGGGGGTTGAATAAAACAACGCTTTCCGGTTACACTTCTCCCGCTCCACTACGCCTTTGCTGTCAGGCGCACTCGTGAGCGTCAGTCGCGGCGAGTTCTTCTGAGTTACGAACTACTCGGCTCGGCTTTGGTCTCACGTTTTCCGGAGAGATTGCGTCGAGATGTTGTTCCCAGCGAGATTTGGTTATCTCTCGCGGGCATCTCTCTAACGCGCTTCTCTGGTCATCGCGTCCCCTTTGGTTATCGGGGACGCTCGCAGGCGCGTCGTTCTCTTCGGTGAGTTGAAATGTGAAACATTTCACATTTGATTAATCATATAAAGCCTCTACGAAGACCTTGAACGAACCACGGGGACGAGATGATTGGAATCTCTTAGTTCGTTCGAGGTTGAATTTACCTCGATTGGTTCCCGACTGTGCCTCGGGCTCGTTCATGGCGTCGTGATTGGATGCCTCGAACGGAGCCAATCGGGGTTATGCCGTCGTGATTGGTTTTGACTTAGACGGTTCCGTCACGCTGAGCAGGCTCGGCCTTCGACGACATCGTTTATGCGTCGGAGGAAGTGGGCCATCTTCTCGTCTTCTGGGAGGTCGGCGGCCAGCCACGCGCAGCAGGAGGTCACTCGAACTCCGCCAGCCCCTTCTTCGGCGCTAGGCCGTGGACTTTGGCGCGGTGCGCCACATACTTCTGCCGCGTCCTCTCGGTGGCGAACGAGTCGTGGAACTTCTTGAAGAGGGCGATGTCGCGCTCGAATTTCAGGCAGACCTCGCAGTCTTCGGTCATCGGGTGTTGCGCCAGACCCTCTCGGTCGTGCCGTGCTGGTTCACGATGTCAGAGGTGACTATGCCCCGTCGCTCTAGTTGGAGCATCATGTCGATTCGGACTTGGCTGGTGGCCGTCCAGCGGTCTCGAATCTCACAATGGCATATCGAGGGCATGGGGTCACTCGTCCAGCGTCCTGTCGATGTTGACGAAGAGGGTATTTACCGCGAACCCGTCCTCGGCTTTGACCTTGAAACGGTTCCTACTGAACACCTTGATTCCATGTGGCGTCGCGTAGATGGTGGCGAGCATCTCCTTGCCGTCGTCTGACCATATCTCGGCGATGTCCTCCTTGGCGGGGAAGTGCTCGCCCTCAGAGTCTCGCGCGGGGAACCCCGGCGCGCCATGCTTGGCCGACTTGAGAATCAGTGCTCCCACCACCACTGTTCGATGGGCGGGGCCATGTAGACCATCTCCAAGAGAAGGAGGTCATTGATGATTCCCATGCCTAGGATTTCGAACTTCTTCTCGCGCTCCACCGAGTAGGTCTCTTCGGCACGCGCAATCCGTTGCGTCTTCAAGACCAATTCGTGGAGATTGTCTCGCATCTCCTCGGCGAGCCATTCGACCATCTCTGGGCCTAGAGGGGCGGGGTTCATTTGGAGTCCTCCCAAGAGTTGATGATGGCTCTTAGGGTCTGCCTGATGGCCCCGGTGTAGGCTAACTGCGCTCCACTGATGTTGTCCTTCTCCATACTTAGGATTGAGTTCTCATACACCTTGAGGCCGTCGATGAACTTCTGCATCTGTCCCTTGGTGAGATATTGGTCGTGGGCGTGAGGAGGGGTCATCAGGACGAGTTGTCCTCCAAGGCGTTGTCGGTGTCCAGCTTGAAGCTGGGGAGCATCCCACGGAAGACCTCGGGCCTCTCTTTGACGGCCTCACCGAACGTGGTCGAGATTGGCTTGCCAGTTGCCGGGTCGGGTAGGGTCAGGATTCTCTTGGCCATGAAGGTCGTGGAGAGGTCTTCGAGGCCGAACCTCGCCGCCTCTAGCCGTGACTTTAGATACCAATAGAGGAGCCGCATCGAGCCGTTCCTGTTCGGCTCGTGGACGCGGGCGTGAGAGTATGGCCCTGTCCGCCTCATCTTGGTGACCGAGGTCAGCGGCGCTTGGATGCGGATGGGAATCTTCTCACTCGAAATGACTTCGCCACGGTCGCCGATGACCTGATTCTCGATTATGAACTCCAGCACGGGCAGAGCCACGCCCTTCATGCTGTCAGGCGTCTCCGTCCATCGCATGGCGAGCGCGCCAGCCTCCTTCAGCATCTCCTCGATGTCGTTCTTGGTCGCGCCGTAGGGGACTTTGGTCGTGGCGAAGGGCGAGTTTTGACTTAGATGGTGCTTCATTTGGTCACGCCGTTGATGGCCTGAGTCACGCGAACCATGCAAGGCTCGCAGAGGTCTTTGTCGAGCGTGTCTTTCTCATGGTCTCGGTCATAGACGTATACCACGAAGCCGTCATGGACTTCGTCACCGCAGATGTCGCAGAACCTTTTCTGCGTCATTTTGAGACCGGCTGGGAATCCACCGCGCCCTTCAGTCCGAGGTCGGGGAAGTCCGACTGTGGAAGTTTTAGCTCTAGCTGGAGCTTCCGAATCCGCTCGGCGTAAAGCACCATCTTCTCCCGTTGCTTCTTGACTTTGGCAATCTTGTAGCCGCGCCACGAGTTTCGTAGCGCGCCCCAAGTCTCGCCTTGAGTGTATTCACGTTCTGGTTCGCTCATGTTCTCATCTCACGGTGAGATTAGATATTTGAAGTCTATGATGGATGGATTCTCAGGCGGGGTTGGCTCCAATATATCGACCACGCCAGACCGCTCAGAGGCCACGGCAGCACCATCGCCATCTCCCAGAGAACCCAGTCCCATGCCTCAAGGAACCTCATCGTCTTGTCTGACCGCAGAAGACGCAGGTAGACTTCTTGGTCGGCTCCGAGTAGTTGAGAGCGCCGAGCCTGTGGCAAACCATGCATTGGTTGCCGCCGCTTATCAGCTCACCCATCGGCGACCTCTTCCTCCCTGATTTTCTTCAGCTTCTCGGGCAGCTTGTCGATGCCCACCACGGTCATACGGCGGTCGTCGCCGATGTTGCGCCACATTATGAGGAAGAACCGCATCTCCTCGCGGGGGTCGTTCTCGAACATCATGGGCTCCTCTGGGAAGCCTTCGTCGATAATCATCTGCGCCGCCCCCGCGAGGACGGAGGCGATGTGCCTCTCGTCCGCGCTGAGGTTGCCTTTAGGCGTAGGCTATCAACTCGTGGGTGTCGGGCGGGCTCATCTTCCGCCGCTTCATCTTGGCGAAGGCTTCTCTGGCGACGCGCTCGAACTCGGACTTGGTGAGGGTCGCGGCGGCCCTGTCGCAGTCCATGTGGGTTATCTCCTCGACCTCCTTGTCGAGCCTCTGGGTCTCTTCGGGTGTGAGCTGGGCGATGAGGTCGGCCAACTCTCTCTGCATCCGTTCGAGGAAGAACTTGCTCATATCTTGCGCCTCCTCGCCCACTTGGCGAAGTCCTTGAACTTCCACTTGTGGTTGTCGTTCATGTCGGCGACCCCTTTGACCTCGGGGAAGTCCTCACGGATGGCTTGGTTGGCCTTGGCGATGAGTTCTTCGACCTTTGTTGTGCTGGCTTCGGAGAGGTCGGATATGCTCTGGTCTCCGAGGTAGTATTCGATGGCCCCTAGGGCGCAGGCTTGCTTGGTCTCCCTCCATCCGAAGTTGAGTTTGATGTGAATGAGTTCTTTGTCGGCCCTCGCCCAGAGGGCGGAGAGCGTCCTCGGCGCTCTCATTCCTTCTTGCCCTCCTCTGGCTTGGGCTCTGGCTCTGGGTCGGCGGCGAGTTGCGCGAGTTCGACGGTGAAGAGTGCGCCGACGGGTGGCTTGCCGAGCTTGGCGTAGTCCTTCTCGCTGAAGATTAGGACTCCTGCTGGCCTTGTCTCCTTGTGCCGGTGCGGCATCCTGCCAGCGCCGATGTTGCTGACGATGATTTTGGGCATGAGCTTCGACATCACCTCGCGCTGCTCCTCGGGCATGCGAGTGTCTCTCAGGCTCTCGGCTATCTGTCTCTGGAGTTCCTCCTGCGGGTCGAGGGCCTCGGTGTCGGGCGACCAGTAGACGAAGTATAGCTCGATTATCCCTCCGTGCTCCTCGTCGAGCTTGACTTCGCTAAGTCGGACTTTGGTCTTCAATAGTATTCCTGACTCCTCGAATTCCCGACCCAGAGAAGGATTACGCCAGCCAAGAAGAGGATGGCTGAGATTGCGGCGACGTAGTATGGCAGGAAATATGCCGCAGGGGCGTATTTCAGATACCAAGCGCCTTGGATTGCCCAGTCGAGACCGCCGTTTCGCTGGAGTTCGTGTCGGCTGTTGTTGGTGACCTTGTCATACCAGTCTGTCAGAGGCAGACCTATGACGATGTTCTGGCCTGACTTGACGTAGGCGTTGTATTGCGCGGTGTAGTTGTTGAGGCGACCAATCTCGCTGCGGAAGTATCGGTCTTCGGAGGCGATGGTGTTGTCGGGCGTCTGGTCCCAATACCAGTAAGAGTTGTAGATTTGCGTGTGGTCTCCGGGGAACGTCGCGTTCATGGTCAGCCAGAGCTTCATGAGGTTTGTGGACATCCCCGAGATTGAGGGCTGGTCGATGGTGATGCTTATCTGGCCGCCGAACGCCTTGTTGTATTGGACTTGGGCTGGGAGGCTGACGGCGAAGTAGGAGACGCCTGCGACGATGAAGATGGCGATGATGCACATCGCACCCGCGCCCATCAGTATCGAGCCGCCGTTGCCTTGCTTTGACTTGGTCATGCCTCAATCAGCTCCGCCGACTGCGCGTGTAGGAGGCCCTTCGGCAGCTTCTCGCCGAGAATCGCCGAGTCCCGTATCTTGCCGCTGACCTTGTGCTTCCATCTAGGCCCGAACAGCTTCTCCGCCACGAAGGGGTTCACGAGGAAGGGGACGTAGGTGACGCGCCAATTCTTGAGTTCGGCTAGGGCGTCCTTGAGGGTGAGGCCCGACGAGAGGAGCCCGCGAAGGACTGCCAGTTGGGTCATGGGGATGTTCTCCTTGCGTATCTCGTTGAGGACTGAGACCCTGTCCTTCTCCGGGATGAACGACGCGACCCACGCCATGGTGCCTGAAGGGATTCGGCCCATCTTGTTGCCGGAGCCCTGCATGAAACCGACTTGGTCTCTGAATTCTTTTGGCGCGCCTCGGAAGACGGTCACAGCCGATGTGATTCGTCCGTAGCTGACCGCCATCCTCGCGGCGATGTCGGCGTATGAGAGGTTGTGGTTCTCGTGGAGATATTCGGCGACCTTGCCTAGCTCGATGGGGTTGATGTCCTTGCGGTGGATGTTCTCGATGGCGTTGGTGAGGATGAAGTCCTCTTCGGTCATCTCTCGCTCCGGGACGACGTATTCCTTGTTGAGGTGCAGGGTCTTGTAGCCGAGCCTCTTGAGGGCCTCGAACCGTCGGTGCCCCCAGATGACTATGGGCTCCTCTGCGGCGTCGAACTTGATTCCTATCGGCGCTAGGAGGCCGTTCTGCTCGATGCTGGTCATCAAGCCGGTGAGTTCGGGGTCTTTGCTGGGTGTCCTGATGTTCTGGACGACCTTGATGTCGCTGATTTGGAGTGCGGTGTTCTTGCTCACTTGGCCAGAACCTCGGTTACCATCTGATAGGGGCCGTGGTGCTTCGCTCTCTGATGGACTTCGAGAGACTGCGGGTTGGCGAACTTGTTGGTGCCGTTGAACCCACCTTGGCATTCCTCGGTCTGGGTGCCGGGGCATTCCATCCTTCGTAGCTGTGCCTTCTTCTTCCAGAACCGTATCTCGACGCGCTCGCGCGACCGCTTGGCCGTGTCGAGAACGTCCATCTCGTAGTGGTCTAGACCTTCCTTGGCGTGTTCCCTGATAAAGGCGGGGACATCCAAGAGGTAGACCCAGTTCTTCCTAACTCCGGGCATTATCTGTTCGCTCCATGCGGGATAATCTCTAAAGATTGATAGATAAAGATTTTCAATCTCACTGATGGTTCCGAGGATTATCTAATCGAGGTTCCAGCGGTCAGGATGGACTTAGCCGCCTATTGGAGCATCTTCTCGATGCCGTCGTAGTTCTTGAGGAATTGTCTGCCGGACTCGGTGGTCGTGTAGAGCCTGCTCTCCTCGTCGTAGGTGAGGAGATGCTTGCCGACCAAGAACGGTATGTATTCGTTGGCCTGATATTGCGATGTGAAGCCTCCCTGTGTCAGGCGGGTCTTGTGGGCTCCCTTCTCTGCCGTCCTGAGTATCGCGGCGAAGATTTCATATCGAGACCTGTATTTCATATCAAATTTTTACATAAGAGATAGATATAATAAACTGATATGGGAATATCCATATACCGATGAAACAGAATTTCATGAGGATTCTGAGCGTCGTCTGTCTCGTAGGGCTTTTGTCAGCCCCTGCGGTCAGCGTCGCATACGGCAGCAGCAGCACGGCACCACAATCGACCGCCGCCCTGAATCGTGAGGCATACGCCTTGCTGAGGTCAGGCCAATACACCGCTTCGGCGACAATCCTGACCCTGATAGGGCACATCGACCTCCAGTCTGACGACCCACAAGTCCAATCCCTCGGCCAGCACTACCTCGACTTGGCGCAAGCCGTCGCCCAACTGGCGACCGTCTCAGGCGACCACATCGTAGCCGTCCGGACATACGCGACCATCACCGTCCAGCCACTGTTCGACTGGGGAGAATGCCTGACTGCGATAGCAGAACTAGCCGCCGCTGAGATTGGGTTCGACACGGCGTGCGTCAGTCCCGCCGTCGTCGTAGTCGCCCCATGTGTGGCAGCTATTCTCATCCTCTCGGCGGCATCCTATAACGTAGGAGCGAAGTGTAACTAGGCCATGTGGCAGCGGAACCCTCTGCTCTGGGCAGTCCTTGGGGCCGCCGTGCTGGTAGGGACGGTAGCCAGCCACGAGCCCCTCGCGTCCGAAGCTCTGGGACTTGGGGCGTTTGTGGCGTCGGGCGTCATCGTCCTAGTCGCCACGCGGAAGAAGCGGGCTAACTAGCCCGCGCTCCCCCTCTTTTTCTCAATAGATTCCTATAACCGTCACTATCCCATCCTCGGGATACTTCTTGTCCTTCTTCGCCTTGATGGCGCACCCCGGGTGGGAATAGTAGTGGTCTGCCTCGGAGAACAGGATGTATTTCTCGCAGTAGACGCACTTCTGGAAGGTCATGCCTCTCCACGGTCTCTCTTGAGTCGCAGGACGACCGCCTTCGCGTAGCCCTCTGCGGTGGAGGCGGTGACGCCCCACTTGAGTTCGGCCTCGGCCCTCAACTTCTCCTCGATGCCAGCTACCCCCTTTTGCTTTTTAGCCCACTCATAAAGCTCGTCTAGCTTGTCACGCCTCGGTTTGGTCGCCAATTCGAAATCTGATGGCAGATTATTCTTTTTGAACCTTTCTTTTTGCAGCGCCTTTGGCGGTCGGGCGTCAGAACTTGGGATAATCATAAAAAAGACACACATCATGTTAGACCTCACCTTACGACTCGCCGCGACTCGCTCGTGGAGGGTCAGGGAGGCTCCTTTGAAACTCAAGAAAGAAAAAGAGTCCCTATTGCATCCCGTAGCTCTGCACGGACTTACTTTTGGGTCTCCCTGTCCCTTCTCTGCGGTCTCCGCTACTCCGAACCCGCCCCCATACGTCGGGCTTGTGCATCCTCGGTCTCTAGGCGGAGCCGTCGAGGTCTCTCTCGCGGCGTCGGGCTACCCCAGTCGGCCCTAGTCCGTTTTAGGGCTCCCTCTGGTTGGGTCATGTTCAAGAAATCGACCGCGATTCAGCATGGTCGAATCTCGTAGATAACGGTTGACGATGGATGTTGGGCTGGGCGTCCTCCCCGGATGTCCCATGAGCGAACAGCATCGGAGGACGCCCAGACCGACGGTAGGAATCGAGGTTTCTAGCCGTTCTTAAACTTCTATCTCTCTAGAGACTAGCCGGTCACCGTGATGTCGAGAGGCACCGCCGTGGTCGTGGTGGTGACCTTGGCGGGAGCCGTCGCGCCCGCGCCCGTCGTCGCGGCTGGCTTTGCGATGCCGAGCTTCTCCTTGATGGTCAGACCCACAGCGCCCACTAAACCGAGCACGAGGCTGACATACCATGGCGACCCTGCGGGGATGCTGGCCGCTGCCACGGCAATCATGCTCGCCGAGACCAAGACCAGCACCGCCTGCTGTCCGTCAGTCAATCCATTCATATGCCCTGACCGTCTCAGGTTGGCCTATTTAGCGGGGTTTCGCGGCCAGAATCTCGGCCAGAACCTCTTCAGGTCTCAGTTTGATGCTCGCGTTGTCGAACCTCAGCACGGTGATGCCCTGCGCGGTGAGGTAGGCGTCCCGCTCCTCGTCGTGCCTGACCTGTTTGCGGTTGCGCCAGTGGCTCCGGCCGTCGACCTCGATGTCAACCTTCTCCCACGCCAGAACGTCTAGCTCGTAGGTCTTCAGCCGTCCGTTCTCCATTATCGGCTCTTCGTATCGGGGGACTATCACGAGGGCGCGCCACGGGATGCCTGCCGCGGTGAGTATGTCTAAGAGCTTCGCGTGGGCGTCGGTAATCTTGTTGAAGTTGTGCCTGCCTTTAGTGTCGGAGAACCGCCTCGGGTTGGCTTCGAGAGTTGGCATGGGCCAGAGGATAAGAGATTGGGCTATATCTTCGTGTGAAGGTCGCCGTCGGGCCTGTCTCGCCGCCTACTGTGACCGCGTAGCTGTATGCCCCGGTCTGCGTCCCCGCGGTTATGGGGAAAGTTGCCTTCCCTGTCGCGTCTGTCGTCCCTGTGAGGGTCGTCGCCGAGCCGTCAGGGGCGGTCGCCGTGACATCTACCGCGTCCCCTACGTCAGGCTGCCCGTTCTGCGTCGAGACGACGACGAGGTTGTAGTTCGTCCCTGTCTGTCCCGATGTTGCAGTCAGGTTCGCGGTGATGACCAGCGACGGCGTGACTAACTTCCGAAGGAAGCGATACAATCGCCTCAATAGCCCTGAGACCCTGTCTATGATTCCCAATATCCTTCGTTACGCAGTGCCCGGACGCGGCTTTTTAATGCCGCTTCTCTCGTTGAGCCCAGACCTCTCGGCGATGGTTCCGAGCAGGAAGGCGAGTTCGCCGTCGTTTATCTTACCCTTTATGTTGACCGCAACATCGGTCGTCCCCGCCTTTGGGTTGTCCCTGAGAGTCATGGTGATGGTGAACTTGCGGACGTTCCTAGCCCACGGGAGCTTCATCTTTTCACCCGCTTCATCGTCACGAAACGGCGGCCTCTCTCGTCAGGGTCTTCCATGAACCATTCGACCTTATCCCCGGATTTAATCCCAAGGAACTCGACCATGCCTTCTGGGATTGTCGTCCGCACGGACTTCGAGCCGGGTTTTGCCGACGAGACGACCGTCCTCAGAGCCTACCACCCCATATCTTGGCAGCCTCGGAGCCATCAGCCATCTCGTCAGTCCACCTAATCCTGCCCGGGGTCAGCGTGAAGAGAGCGGTTGACTCGTGGATGCCGTGGACGCCCTCTATCTCGCAGTTTACCTTCGGGCCTGAGAAGCCGACCGTATAGACCGACTTGCAGGTCATAGTTGTATCTTCTCGGGGAAGGTCGGAATTCTGACCTTCTTGGTGACCGGGTGCTTCCGCTTCGACCACGCCTTGAAATTGAAGTATGGCTTCCCATATCCCCAGACGAAATGGCCCTCTCTGCCGTTCTGGCACTCTATCATGCCGTCCACATCGGTGAGCGGCCTCCCGCATACGGGACAGGCGACGGGGATGTCGGTCATCGGCATGGAAGATTCACCCTATCGACCCCATCGACACCGACCGCTGCCAAGTCACCGTTCTTGTCAGGCCCAAATCTGGCCCCTTTGTAGAAATGCACCTTCTGGTCACTGTCGAACCAGATGAACATGAAATCACCAAAACTCATCAATGAATTCGGACTCAAATAGACGTTAGGCTCTGGGATTTTGAGCTTCATTTCCTCTGTTTTTGACACTGAGACGAGGCAGACCGAGCAACGCCGCCGCTTGAAACGATAGTCGCTCATCCATGAAAGCTGGCAAAGTTGGCTCCGGTGACCAAGTCGGCAGGTCGCCCACTCTTCGAGCATCTTGAAGGTCATCGGAATCTCCATTTCCCGGTCGCCTTGTGATAGGCAAGGACGATGGCGATGTAGGGAAGACCCGCGCCAAAGAACGTCCCGGCTACGAATACGAGAAAGTAATCGAGGCCGAATATCACTTGAACCACTCCTCCCCGACCTCGCGGTCTAGCAGGTAGGTCTTGCCGAGATTGGTATATCGCCTCGCCCGACCCTTCCTCTCGGCCAGAATCGGGGTCGCGTCGAACTGTCGAGCCTCAGCGAGTAGGGCCTCTCTGTCCTGCACCGAGAATCTCGCTCGGTTCGTCTTGCACTGGATGGCGAGCCGTCGGGTATCGTATGCCCACTCTCGTCCCCACTTCCCCGCCAATACGTCGATGGGGCCGTGAGAGCCAGCGGCTCGTATGACGGCCCACTTGTTCGCCTCTAGCATCGCCATCACATCACGCTCCCAACTCACACCGCGATTATACGCGAGGTTCGGGCTCACGGTCAGGGACTTTACGCCTCTGCCCATATGGTTTTCCCAGAATCTCGTGGCACTCGCAGACGCAGTTGGGGATTCGGAAGATGTGGTGGACTATGCAGCCGTCGCAGGCCCACTCGGTCATGCCGCGACCCGATGGTAGACGGCGACCTTGTCGAACTCGGCCTCGTTGAACTCCAGCAGCATGAGTCGGGCGAGGATGACATCCTCTTGGATGAAGTCGCGGTTCAGGGCGTGGATGCACATCCAGCCTACGTCCTTGCCTCCCTCGTAGACCCGGATGGTGCCGTCGCCGGTGTCGGGCTTGACCAGATATTTCCTGTCGGGATGCAGCTTCGAGTCTATCCAGATGCCGGTGTCGTAGAGCGCGGCGAACTCGGCCTCGCTGAGGAACTCCTTCAAGAGACGCCGACCCCTCTCGATGGCGGCGTTCCGCTCTCGCACCTTCTCAGGCGATGGCGTCAGGTCGGGGCTACAATGGCCCCACTGGATGTTGGTGACAGGCACATTCTGCCACTCGGGAATCGGGTTGACGATGGGAATCCAGTTGTTGTAGACGATATTGGTGGCAGTGGTGCCTACATCGACCCAGAATGGTTGGAAGGCACCGGCGGTCACGGCGGTGTTGTTCACCCAGATGTTTTGGGTGCCTTGGTGATAGTAGACGCTCACTTTGACCTCACCAAGATGAGCCGGACTTCCTCGAAGCCGCAATGAGGGCAGAAGCGCGGTCGCGGGAGCCCGTTGTCGTCATACTCATATTTCGGGTCGGAGTCCATGCAGGCTGCCGCCTTGCCCTCCCAGTTGTCCCATTTCTTCTGCCAAGGCTTCCTGTTCAGGTTGCGCGAGTCCTTCCAGTGACGGTGAGAGTGCCACTTGCCGCAGGAGGGACAGCCCCAGCCGTCGTCGTTGGGATACCGCTTCGGCGCGGACTTCGATTCGCCCCAGTCTTCCATGACTTAGCCGCCCACCAGCGGGGGAACCATGAGGATGGCCTTGGCGTTGGGGTCGAACTCGGTTATCTGCTCGCCGTCCTTCCTGTCCTTGCCCTTCATCTTGAAGGCGGCCCAGCCCGCCGCGAGCTTCTCCTTGAAGACCTCCTCTATCTTCTTCCTCTGCGCGGGGTCGTCAGGGTTCCAGTCTCGGCGGTCGTCGCCGAGCCGCTCGTGCATCAGGATTAACTCGCTCATATCCCTCGCCTCGCCGCCCACGAGGAGAAGTCCGCGAAGTTCCACCCACGGATGTCGTTGAGGGCAATCACGCCGGTGAAGGAGCCGAACTCTCTCAGGGCCGCCGTCTCAGCCTTGGTCGAGAGTTCTTTCGCCAGCCCCTCCGCAGGCACGAGGCGCTCCTCGACGCCGCAGTAGTATTCTATCGCGCCCTTCGCGCAGGCCATCTTCTTGCTCCGGAAGCCCCAGTCGTGGGTGACTTGGGTGAGTTCTCTCGCGGCCCTGCCCCATATCGCTGCGAGTGTGATTGGTTGTCTCTTGGTCATGTCCCCCTGCACCTGTGGTCGGAGCCGTCGATGTTGCGTGGGAGCTTCCTCGCGCCCTGCCGAATCTCTTGGTCTGTCGGCCAGACTATGGGCGCGCCACAATACTTGCAGGCCGATTGCTTCTTTGGTGCCTGTGTCGGTGTCGGCGCTGGCGGCACGACCCTGCTTCTCAGGCCCATGTAGAAGACCTGATGTTGCAAGGCGACGATGCCGCCCTTCCCTGTCTCCTGTGGAATCGTCTCGTCGGCGATTCTCAGTAGCTCCCATCCTTTTCGCAGGTAGTCCTTAGCTTCGGCGACTGAACCTGCCCTCTCTAGGTCGCCGAGGTTCGCGTAATACCCTTCTTTGCTCATGAGGCGTGAGATGGACTTTTGATTAGATAAAGCCTATCATAAGAGGACTCTCCCGAGAAAAATGAGATGGTCGGCGCACCAACGCCGACCCAGAACTAATTTCAGCTAGATGTTGTGTTTCTCTGCCCATTCGGCGAACTGTCCGAAAGTCCAATGATGGATGTCGTTCATTTCGGCGATTCCCTGCCCTTCGAACTCGGCTGTGAGGAGCTTTTGGGCTTTTTGAAGGCATTCTCTCGCGCGGATTGACCCATAGGAGGAGTTCAGGTAGTCATCGTCTCCCGCCCCAAGATAGAAGACGATGGCTCCGGCAGCGCAAGCCCTCTTGGTGCTCCTCCGACCGAAGTCGCCGCGCACCTGAGTCAGCTCCTTCTCGGCACGCCGCCATATCTTGGCGAGTGTGAGCGGGGTCTCGTCAAAGTCGGCGAGTTGGGCCTCGCTCGGCTTCGGTCGTTCCTCTTGCAGGAGGACTTGGGACATGGTCACATACCCTCCTTCTTGAAGAACGTGGCGAACTGCCTGAAAGTCCAGCGCATCTCCCGATGGTCGTTCAGTGTGATTAGCCCGTCATATCCGGTCTTCTCACGGAGGATTTTGTCTGCCTGTCTTATGAGACCGACCGCCTTGCTCGTGGTCTCGTGCGACAGGTTTTCGGCGGTGCCGAAGTAGTAGTTGATTACGCCTCTCGCGCAGGCTGCCTTCTTGCTTCGCAGTCCGAAGCTCCCTCGTAGCTGCTTCAACTCCTTCGAGGCGTGATAAAATGCCTCTGCCAGAGTCGTCGGCTTCTGAAGGAGCCTCCGCTTCGCCTTCTCTATCAGTTGCTCCCTCGTCACCAGCCTTACGGTCTCGCTCATGAGTTTCTGTTCCATAATCGCTCAGAAAGGCAATCTAAGTATAAAAATATCTTCGAATCAGCGCGAGAGGTTCATATACGGACTTTTCCTCTACCGAAACCAATGGCTCTGCAAGAGGACACCATCTACGAGCTGACCCGGAGCCGAAAGATAGTGGGCGAACTGCTCCCCATCTGCATCGCCAAGGGGGGCGGTCACGACGGCGAGATTCTGAACGGACGGCACCGCAACGAGGCCGGGTGGCGGGCGAGGGTCGAGGTGGAGGTCGCCGACGACTTGGACTTCCACCTGAAGAGGCTCCACTTTCTCGTGCAGAGAGGCACCGCTCAGGCCGAGCACGCCTCGGCGCTCGGCGCGGTCTGCGAAGACCTCGAACGAAAGGGGATGGAACCCGGCAAGATTGCGAAGGAGGTCGTGGAGAAGCTCTCGCCGTTCCAAAAGTCCTACACCTACGAGCTGATACCCGACCGCTTCAAGAGGTCGGAGGGCTACAAGGAGAAGCCAATTCCGCCAGCCGGAATTGAGGTCGGCGTCGAGAACCGCCCGCCCGCGTTCATCGACAACACCTCGCCCTATCGCGTGGCGTCCTGCGCTTGGTGCGGACAACCTAACAAAATAGTCGGCTCTGCGTTAGAGAAAGCATGAGCCGACGCTCGCAAGACCACCGCTTCTGCTCGTCGTGCCTGATATGGCACCGAGTCGCGGGGGGGCCTTGCGAGTTCTGCTACCGCATCGTCTGCCCGAAGTGCGGCGTCCCCAACCCCGCCGCCAACCCTTTCATCTGCTCGAACTGCCACAACGTCGTCCACTACGCGGTGGCGGCGATGGCGGAGATGACCCACCCCGAGGACATGACCAACTGCAACCGTTGCGGTCGGAAGCTGAGGAAAGGGCCGCGAGACAAACGCCGCTCGATGGGCCTGAAGTATTAGTGACCGAGGAGGCTCTTGATGGCCTCGAACACTATGGCGAGGGCTCCTATCATCAACGCGGCCAATGTCCCGAGGGTGACGTTCCTGCCTCTGTCGTAGCCGCCTACGACTTCTAGCTTTTTGAGCCTCTCGTCTAATACATTGAAGTCCTTCTCTACCGAAACGCGGTAGCCCTGCGACTCCGCTCGGAGCACCTCGGTGGCGGCGTCGAGCACCTCCTTCTTCACATAGGTTATCCGCTCTTGGTTAATCTGGTCCCGGAACTCGTTCATGCGCTCCAGCCGCGCTTCCATCGCCTGCTCCGCCTTTGAGAGGGCTATCGCAGAGGCGTCGAACTTGTCGTCAACATGACCTCGGAGAGCCTTGATTTCACCCTCCAACCCTAGAATCATGATAAGCAAGTCCTCGTCGTTCTTCCGGGGCCTTACACCGTTGGTCATGTCTGGTGGTGGTTTTTCCATCAAACGAATTACTTTAACCACGGTCTAGAGTGGCAGATAGACGATGTAGAGGGTCAGGCCCGGGTTGAACGGTCGGTTGAACTGAATCAGGTAGCTCCCGGTCGGGTTAGTCCTCTGTATCGACTGCAAGTTCCCGAGGTCGGCGAGCGGCCAGATTAGGTTGGCCCCAGAGACGCTGCTCCCGCTGTTGAGCGTCGAAGGGTTCCCAGAGAAGAGGTGGTTTGCGGCGCTCCCCAAGATTGGCCCGGTGCCTATCGGAGCAGATACGTCGTCCAAGATTGTGACCGACTGGTCGCCTCCCGCCCCAAGACCGATGCTCGTGCCTTGGAACATTATCCCGGCGATGTAGCCGTTGCCTGCGCCGCTCATGTCGAAGGCCCATCTCGTGTTGTCGCCGAGCGGGCTGGTGGCGATGAGCGTCTGCGGGCTCGCCTCCAAGAAGCTGAACCTGAACGGATACTTGTAGACCTGCTGGCCGCCGCGATACTCGAAGTGGACTGAGGTCAGGTAGCCGACGTTGGAGAACCACGGCTGGGAGTTCAGGACATCATGGGTGAAGAACCCGACCGCGCACGGCCTGTTAGAGAAAGCGCCCGAGCCCTGCGGGAACGCCTCGAAATATTGCATGTCGGAGAGCGCGGTGCTGTCAGCGCCGGAATAGAGGAAGCCGTTCATCTGGAGCTTTTGGAGCGTGTAGCCTATGGGCTCGCTCTGCTGCTTCGCGTTGACGGTGTCGTGGACGGCGACCGTGGTCTCTTGGTCGAAGTTGATGACGTTGGGGCCGTAGTTGAGCTGGTAGGTGCCGAGATACATCACCGGCATGAAGGCTTGCGGCTGGCTCAAGGCTGGACGCTCTGGTTCTGCGTGGTGCGGTAGAGCCTACTTAGCATACCATCCGGCGAGAGGTTGTAGGCGCGGTAGATGTTCCTCGGGTTCGAGTCTGGCGATGTCGCCCCGAAGACGGCGTAGTAGGGCTCGACCGTGTAGATGACCCTGAACCCGTCGGTGAGGCTCGGCAGGATGTCGAACTCGACCTCGTCGGCAATCCACGAGTTGATGCCAGAGTCGGTGCTCCCGCCCGTGAAGATGTCCTTCCGGTCGGTGATGACGAAGCGATACCCCGGCTTGATGGCGGAGATGCCTTGGTTGTAGCCTGAGAGTGTTATCGTGCCGCTCGACTTCTTGCCCTTCCTCTGGGTCAGGATGCCGTAGGCTATCGGGTCGGCGGTGTCGGAGCCCGCCCCGCTTCCCACGCCGCCTATCGCGGACGCTGAGTTCAGGTAGAAGTCCACGAAATTGAAGATGCGATACTTGAACTGGGTGATGGAGTTAGGGTCGTGAGTGGCCCCTATCACGAACTTGCCTACCGCGTGGGTGAAGGCGAGGACATGGGTCAGTATTATGGTCTCGGCCCCGACCGACGAGATAGGCCAGACCTCCTCGTGAGCCGTCCCCGGCTCTACCACGACATACTGTCCGGGGCTCAGGCCAGCGGTCTGCTGGACGGTCAGGACTGCGCTGCCAGCCGTGGCGGTGCCGGTCAGAGTGGTCGCCGTCGGGCCGTTCGGGTTGTATGAGTAGGTCGGCGAGAAGGCCCAGTTGTCGCTGAAGTTGAAGTAATCAATGTAATAGCCGTCACCGGCTCCGGTGATGCACTCCATGGTGATTTTTGCGACCGTATGGAGCCCCCAATCCCAACCACTGCCAGTCGCCCAGCCAAAGGCAGCACCAAGACCTGAAGCTGGTATCGTGACGGTGAACGTGCCCCATGTCGTCGGGTCGCCAGAGACGGCCACCGTGGACGGCAACGCCGAGGCGGAGAAATCTTTTTCTGCCGTATGGCCCGCGAGGTCGTCCACGGTCAGCTTGATGGCTGTCCCTACCCCTACGAAGTTCATCGTCCGACCGATTTTGAAACTGAGTTGAGTCTTGCCGCGCGCCGGAGGGAGGACGGCGTAGTTGTTCACCCCGAGGTCGAAGACCGCCGATATATCGACGGCCCCGCCGCCCGAGCTGTTGAAGAAGTTGGAAGTCCCGAAGGCATACGGCGTGACCGAGCTTACAGTTAGAGAGCCCGCGCCCGAGTTCACGGTGGGTATCCACTGCGAGGTCAGATGGGGCGTGGTGTCGTAGTTGCTCCAAGAGTCCCCGCCGTTCGGGTAGACGTTCTCGGGGTTCGACCAATAGAGCACGAAGTTCCTGATGTCTTGGCTGTCTATCGGGAGGTTGATGTCTTGCACGGCGTCGGTGCCCACGACGAAAGTGGTGCCTGAGCTGAGTGAACCTCTCTTGAAGACCTTCAGCAGAGGCGGCGTGGTGGTGTTATCGACGTAGAAGTCGAGCATGTTCGGGTTGCCGAGGTTGTCTATCACGTTCTTGGTGCATACGTCCCTGATGATGTCGAGCCCGGTCTTCTGCGACCCGGTCGCGCCGAGGCCGACCTGCCACATCCCCTTGATGTAGAAGCCCAGAGAGCCGCTGGAATAGTCGAGGTCGCTCGTGGCGACCAAGCCCGCCCCAGTGCAGTCATAGCCGAGCCTGCCTCGGTAGCCAATCCTCTGGCCCGGTTGAGAGAGGCGTAGCAGCGCGGTGAAGAGGTCGCCGATGTCGAGTAGGTTAGTCCCGACGCCCGGGACGAAGGTCGAGCTATACGGGACATAGAGCGTGTTTCTGGCGTTCCAGTTGCCTACGGGGAGGTCGGTGCCGACGACATCGAGGTTGCCCTCCGTCTCATAGATTAGCTCGGGCGCGGCTGTCCCTCCGACCTTGACCATGTGGCCTACCCCCGCCACCCCTACGGCTTGCCCCGTCGAGCCTCGGAACCCGAACTCAGGCTTCTCGTAGTAGAACTTGAAGGTGGGCAGACCGTTGGGCAGTGCTATCGAGATGGTGCCGAAGAGTCCGAAGGTCGCAAAGAGGCCGTCGGCGTTGACGAACTCCACCTCGCAGGTCGGCACCGCCGTCGTCGCGGGCCACCTGATGTTGACATGGCGCACCCTCGCGGTGTAGTCGGTCGGAGAACCGCCATAGGGAGTGACTTTGACTGAGAATCCAATCAGGGCCTTGTCACCGATTTGACGTTGCTCGCCAGCGCGTTGCTGGTGTAATCGACGAGGTTCTGCGGGTTGCCCTGCGAGACGTTGTTGAAGGTGTTCTGCTGGCTGATGGTGTTGTTGGTCATGGCCCCGGCGGCGAGTAGGCTTATCCCGAACGTGGCGGCCCCGAGCGCGACCGCCGTCACTCCGATTGCCGCCGCCTTGGCATACCACGACGCTGTCTCCACGAAGTTCTGGATGGTCATGCCCATCGACGCGGCGATGAGCTTGGAGACGGTGGCGTAGAGTTGAGGCCCGACCGAGAGGGCGAATTGGAGATACTGGAGGTTAAGTCCGAGTTGGGCGATGCCGACGCCGTTCTGCGCGACCTTGAGCTGGTCGAGCGACTTCGCGGCTTGGAGAGAGCCAGCGCCATATTCTCTCACCGCGAGCGTGTAGGAAATCTGAGCGACGTTAACCCTCTGTTGGGCGTCATATACGCCGTTCAGGGAGGAGACCATGCCTCCTATCCCGCTTATCACCTGCCGGGATGTCGAAATCATGGTCGAGCCGACATCGCCGAAGGACGCCCGGAGGACTCTGGCGTTGGAGATTCCCCTGCCGAAGGTGGTGTTGGTCACGTTGCCCGCGTTGACCGTCGCGGTGTTGACCGAGTTGATGGCTGCCATGTAGTTCGAGGTGTCGCCCTTTATCTTCACGGTGATTTCGGGAGAGGACATCTACATCTCTGCCTCCAGTTTCCTGATTATCGGCTCATAATAGCTGTTCACGGCGATGATGTCGCTCGGGAGCAGTTCTGCGACCTGAGACGGCACCATCTGCATGAACTGGAACCAGACTAGGCCGTAGCCCCTACCTTCCGGGGTGCCGAAAAAACTCTTGGATGTCCTTCTGGGCGCGCGAGCCCAGACCTGACCTCTCCGAAATCTCGCCATAGACCGCCTCGACGAACCTGAAGTCGTCGAGCGCGACTAACTCTTCCTTGGTGATGGCCGATTCCTTGACCAGCACCCTCGCCAGCATCTCGCAGTGAAGCTCGAAGAGGGCCTTCCGCTCCTGCTCGTTCATGGGGTTCAGCTCGACCGAGCCGTCGGGCTTCGTCTTGACGACGTTCGCCTCCCTCTGGAAGGCGGGCTGCGCCGTGAGGTAGGCGACATCGGACATCCTGAACAGGCGGAACTTCACGGGGCCATACTTGCCGTTCTCTGGGTCGGCCTCGTCAAAGTCGAAGACCAAGCGGTAGACTTGGTTCTTCTTGGCCTCTATCCTAGACCGCAGAGAGGCGATTTTCTGGCTGTTCTTCTCGTCCTCCTCGCCGACGATTTCGAGGACTTTCCTCTGGTCTTCGGTTAGCTCCATCAAGCCTGCACCAGCGCCGTGCCGAGATATTCGACGAGGTCGTTAATCAGGTTGCCTTGGATGACATCGCCGACCACTGGGACGGGTCGGATTCCTCTGCTCGTCCCGAACTCTAGGAACTTCCAATAGAAAGCGCTGTTGATGACCATCGCCGAGCTGCTCGTGTCTTGCAGGTTCTGCCACGAGCCGCTGTAAAGGCCAGTCCTGACCCGTCGCTGACTGGCCGACTCCGCCTGCAACCTTGGAACTACGCGGTCGCCGAGGAACTGGTTGAGGAAGTTGCCTAGGTTCTCGAACTTCTCTCTGATTTGTTCACGGTAGGCGTCCCACTTGCTGAAGTCGATTTCGACCGTGTATTCGCTCAATCAGGTCAGGACGGGCCGTCCCGACAATATTAGGCTTATCTTGTGCGTCACCAGCTTCTCGCCAGCGACCGTCCACTCGACCTGCTTCGGCCAAGCGAAGGTGCCGAGAGT
>Ga0307477_10000622_pt1 | contig 36691 bp, 32 predicted proteins | sample atmos_gasesECM2C_FD_203316 | JGI IMG/M metagenome (GOLD analysis project Ga0307477, IMG submission 203316) | Hardwood forest soil microbial communities from Morgan-Monroe State Forest, Indiana, United States - atmos_gasesECM2C_515 | ecosystem: Environmental > Terrestrial > Soil > Temperate...
GACTACTTCGATCGCCTGAACCCAGAGGGCCTGCGCAGGCGATTAACCAAACGGCTCGAAGGCCTGGGCTTCAAAGTGACCCTGGAGCCTGCAGCTCAAGTCGCCTAGAAGTGATTTTCTAAGGAATGGGAAGGCTTGGGTGCCGTCATTGATTCGGGCTAGCAGGCTGACTTTGGCTTTCATTACGCCTCCTGTATTCACCAGCTCACATAGGATACAGGATTGGATACACTGGCGTAAAGCCCCTATGACACCCTTTATTTATGCTGGTATTTGTGACTTCGGTGTCGACCCAATCCTCCGGGACCAACTTTGTTGGCCGGAAGCAACACTGAAGATCTCGCCCAAAAACCTCTCGAAGAATTTCCGCAACAAAAAGTCTGAAACACACATTGAATCGGTTTAATATGACCATACTGGAGATGGCTCGAACGGCTTTTTGGGCGAGACCTTGCCTGTCGGTCGGTACTCTAAGGAGCGCTATGCCACGTTTTCTCGCGACTCGCGGTGTTGGGATGGGTCTGGGATTGATCCTCGCCGGCAGTGGGATGGCCACCCGCGCGGCGGAAGACCAGCCCGAGAGAATCTATCTCCACAAAGATTGGCAGATTCAGTCCTCCTGCGAGGCAAAGGCAGCGGGCGAGCAGATTTCCTCCGTTGGCTTCGACGCGAAGGGCTGGCACAAGTCCGACATCCCCGCGACAGTGGTTGGCGCGCTCGTCACGGACAAAACCTACCCCGATCCGAATTACGGTACGAATCTGAAATCGATTCCGGGGATGAATTACTCCGCCAAAACCTTTTTCGCGAATCAGGACATGCCCAAGGACAGCCCGTTTCGCTGCTCCTGGTGGTACCGCACCGAATTCTCCGTGACCGCCGACGGAGCGAAAACCACGGAGTGGCTCCATTTTCTCGGCATCAACTACCGCGCCAACATCTGGATCAACGGGCAGAAAGTTGCCGACGTGCGCGATGTCGCCGGCACCTACCGCTCTTACGAATTCAATGTAAGCAAGTTTCTGAAGCGAGGAAGCGCCAATGCGCTGGCGGTGGAAGTCTTCGCGCCCGAGAAAGACGATCTCGGAATTACCTGGGTGGACTGGAATCCGACGCCTCCGGACAAGAACATGGGGATTTGGAAAGAGGTTTTTCTCACTTCGAGCGCCGAAGTCGCCGTGCGCCATCCTTTCGTTTCCTCCAAGCTGGATCCGGGATACAAAACGGCGGCACTGACCATCAGCGCGGAGTTGCGAAACGTTTCGGATCATCCAGTGGAGGGAGTGCTGCGGGCCGGGCTGGAAGGCCTTCAGCTTCAGCAGCCCGTGGATCTCGCAGGCGGAGAATCAAAGATCGTGCGCTTTACCGCGGAACAATTCGCAGAGTTGAAGCTGGTGCATCCACGGCTGTGGTGGCCCTATCAGATGGGGACTCCAAACTTATATACTGCGAAGCTGACATTTGAAATCGGAACACAGATTTCCGATTCGGCGAGCGTGACGTTTGGAATTCGCGAGGTGACCTCGGCGCTGACGGACCAAGGGTATCTCCTGTTCAAAGTGAATGGCCGCAAAGTGCTGATTCGCGGGGCGGCCTGGGCGCCCGACCTCCTTTTCCGCTGGTCCTCGCCGAGGCTCGATGCGGATCTCGCCTACGTGCGCGACATGGGCATGAACACCATCCGGCTGGAAGGCCGGCTGGACCGCGACGAATTTTTCGACAAAACCGATCAACTTGGAATTCTGGTCATGCCCGGCTGGACTTGCTGCGATGCCTGGGAACGCTGGAAAAATTGGAAGGGCTATCAAAATAAAGTCGCCACCGCTTCGCTACGGGACCAAATCACGCGCCTGCGCCATCATCCGAGCGTTTTCGTTTGGCTGAACGGCAGCGACAATCCGCCTCCCGCCGCCGCGGAGAAAATGTATTTGGCCATCGAAAAAGAGTTGGAGTGGCCGAATCCTATCGTTTCCTCCGCAGGCCACACGCCATCGACGGTGACCGGAGATCCCGGCGTAAAAATGACCGGGCCGTATGAATACGTGCCGCCAGTCTACTGGCTGGCCGATACGAAGGCCGGCGGCGCCTACGGCTATAACACGGAGACGAGCCCCGGGCCCGCGATTCCGCCGCGCGAATCGCTCGAACGATTCATTCCAAAAGAACATCTCTGGCCGATTGACGACGTATGGAATTTTCACGCCGGCGGCGAACGGTTCACGACCGTGAATGTCTTCACCGACGGATTGAATCGTCGTTACGGCCAAGCAACTTCTTTGGACGACTACGAACGCAAGGCGCAAGCAATGACCTACGATGGCCAGCGCGCCATGTTCGAAGCGTATGCGCGGAACAAATACACGGCGACGGGCGTGATCCAGTGGATGTTGGATAACGCGTGGCCTTCGCTGATCTGGCATCTCTATGACTATTATCTCGTTCCCGCGGGCGGATATTTCGGCACGAAGAAAGCATGCGAGCCGGTTCACGTGCAGTATTCCTACGATGATAATTCCGTCGCGGTGATCAACGGCAGCTACGCGGCGCTGAAGGGGCTGAACGTCAGCGCGAAGATTTACAACCTCGACGCGAAAGAAAAAGCCTCGCGCGAGGTCACGCTGGACTTTGCGCCGGACAGCAGCACCAAGGCCCTCGACCTGCCGAAAGTAGATGGCCTCTCGACGACCTATTTCCTGAAGCTGGAGCTTCGCGATGCCGCGGACACTCTCGTCAGCGACAATTTTTACTGGCTTTCCACCAAGCTGGACACCCTCGATTGGGCCAAGAAGAAGGACACGGTCTACACGCCGCAAAGGGAATTCGCGGACCTGACAGGCTTGAACTCTCTGCCAAAAGTGAGTTTGGCGGTTTCCAAAGAAATCCATGCGGAAGGAAAAAGTGATTCGGTGACGTTGCTCGCGGAAAACAAGAGCACGAGCATCGCGTTCATGGTTCATCCGCGAATCACGCGCGGCAAGGGTGGGGAAGACGTCACGCCGATTTTCTGGAGCGACAACTATTTCTCTCTGCTGCCCGGAGAAAAGAAGTCCGTGACGGCGACGTTTGACGTTTCGTCATCCGAAGGAGCAACTCCCGAACTCGTGGTCGACGGGTGGAATGTCGACCCAACCACTCCCTAGGCCGCGGAGAGAGACTGCATGGCAAATCCGATGCGCTTCAGCAAATCCTGAAATCGCGGATCGGACCGAATGGAGTCATACACCGGATCCATTTTTAGGAACACCGTCCAGAACGAGCGTTCCTCGACTCCTTTGCGTAGCCATTCGAACGCTTTGTCGTGCTCTCCCAGGCCAAGATAAATGTGAGCCATCATCGGCGACGCCAGATATCGCCCGCCAGCGTTCTCCATTGCTTGTTTCAAGATAGTGCGCGCTTCCTCCGTTTTTCCGGCCTGAGCGTAGGCTTGGGCGAGGGCCAGGCGGCCTTCGCGATTCCCAGAGAATTGCACTGCCTGTTCGAAAGCCCCGATCGCTTCCTCATACCGTCCTTGTTCAACGTAAACACGGCCGAGATTGAACTGCGCGGGGAAAAAGCGCGGTTCCTGGTCCAGAAGAGCAAGCAAGTGCGCCGCAGCGCGGTCAAATTGCCGTCCGTAAAAGAACGGGTCGGCAGCGTTCATATTCAAAGTTAGAGAATGGGGGTCAAGCTCGCGCGCCCGCCGTAGTTCCGTTTGCGCTTCCTCGAGACGACCCATGGCGCTCAGGTACGACGCGTACCACTGGCGGGCCGACGCATAACTGGGGTTCAACTCGATGGCGCGGAGGAACTCTTCCTCGGCCGCCTGCCAGTCCCATTCATACCAAAACTTTACGAGACCAAGCGAAGCGTGCGGTTCGCTCAAGGAAGGGTCGATTTCGATCGCGCGCTTGGCCGCCTCCTCTGCCCGTGGGCCCGCTTCCCCCGGTGATAGCGCGCCAAACCAGCACAGCATCCCACAACAATCGGCGACTCCGGACAGGGAACGCGAACATTTGGTCTCGATGCGAAGCGCCGATTCGAACGAAGCGAGGGCTTTCTGCACGCTTTCTTCGGATCGCTGGCCAAAATAGAAACGCCCGCGAAGATAGGCTTCGTGCGCGGTGGGATGAAAGGCCAGGGACTTCTTGGAATCCTCCGGAAGCAATTCGCACGCGAGCGCTTTGCCAACCTGGCGCGCCACGTCCGCCTGCATTCCCAACACGTTATCAAGATTGCGGTCGTAACTTGCCGACCACAAATGCGTTTGATCCTGCGTCTCGATCAATTGTGCCGTGATGCGAACGCGCGACCCTTCTCGGCGAACGCTGCCTTCCAGAACGTAGCCTACTTTCAATTCCCTGGCGATCTGATCAACGGATTTCTCCGTAGCTTTATATTGGATTGCCGAGGTGCGAGCGATGACCCCCAGCCGCTTGGGATCCAGCTGGCCGAGATGCGAGATCAACTCCTCTGTCAGGCCATCGGCGAAGTATTCCTCGTCCGAATGGCCGCCGAGGTCTTGCAGCGGAAGAACGGCGAGCATCTTCTTGCCATCGGGAGAACCGGCGCGGCTGGGCCTGACAACTGGAGCTATGAAACGGTAACCCAGCCGGGAAAGAGTTTCGATGAACCGCGGATTCTGCGCGGAATCTCCCAGAAGTTCGCGCAGTTTGCTCACCGCCGTGTTCAGGTTGTGTTCGTAGCCGACGTGCGTGTCCGGCCAAAGTCTTTCGCGCAGAGCCCGGCGCGTGATCACCTGACCTGGGCGCTCCAGCAATAACTCCAGAATCTGGAAGGGTTTTTCTTCCAGCCGGATGCGCATGCCCTGTTTGCGCAGTTCGCGGGATTCCAAGTCTACTTCAAACGTTCCGAAACGCACTGCCTGGGGACGGAATGCCAATTCGTTCATAGTCGCGCTTGCCTGCCTCCACTGGATTCCACCCGCGTGCCCGTCCGCAACTGCCAATCGTACGTGAGACTTGCCCGCAAGTCTTGGTTCCTAAACGGACTGCACGTTTAGAAAGACTTGTCCTGCTGCTGATTTATTCCCGGAATCTTTCTGACATCTAAGGCTGCAGGACAATTAGGCATACGTCGTTACGGTTGCCTTAACTTAATGAGGAGCACACTCGCATCATGCGAAAAATGCACGGTTTCCTGCTCGGGCTGGTTTGCCTGGGCCTGTTTTTCATCTCCTCTGCGCACGCGCAGACGAACAGCTACAAGCAGACCAATCTGGTATCGGATACCGCCGGTATGGCGGCAAACATGGACGCCAAGCTGGTGAATCCCTGGGGCATCGCTTTTGTCCCCAACAACCCATTCTGGATTTCCGACAACAACAGCGGGTTTACCACCCTGTACGACCAAACGGGCGCGTTCAACGGTTCGTTTACCATTGCCCCGCCCCACGGCAGTTCGAACCCGGCAACCCCGACGGGAATTGTCGCGCCGCCCAACGGGGCGGGCTTTAACGTGAACGGCCAGGCCGCGCTTTTCATCTTTGACACCGAAGACGGAACTATCTCCGGATGGACGGGCGGTGCCTCATCCATTTTGGCGGTGGACAATTCTGCGATTCCCTCACCTGCCGCCGGCGCCGTCTACAAAGGTCTGGCGCTCGTCAAGAACGCCACTGGAAGCTTTCTACTCGCAACGAATTTCCGGTCGAGCAAGGTCGAGATTTACGATAACACCTTCACGCAAACGCAAATCCTCGGCCCCGGCGCGTTCAACGATCCGGCTCTGCCGGCGGTCCCAATGGGCTCAGGCTCCCCGGGCTACGCGCCGTTCGGCGTCAAAGTGATTTCGGTGAACAACACCCCGATGGTCGTGGTGACCTACGCCCTGCAGGACACCCCCATGCACGATCCGTTGCACATTGCGGGCACGGGCTTTGTGGACCTCTTCAGCACGGACGGCACAATGGTTCGCAGGATTACGAACGACTCGCATCTGAACGCGCCGTGGGGCGTGGTCATTCCCCCGGCTGGTTTCGGCTCCCTCGCGGGCGATCTCCTCGTCGGAAATTTCGGCGATGGCACGATCAACGCCTACAACTTCGCTACGGGCGCTTTCGTGGATCAAATGAAGGATCAGACCGGCGCCCCCATCACCAATGCTTCTTTGTGGGACATGGTCTTCGGTGGTGGAGGACCTTCCGGCGATCCCAATGCGATGTACATCACCGCGGGGCTTGCCAATGAGGCCCACGGTGTCTTCGCGAAAATCACTCCCAACGCAACGTCCACGCCAACGGGGGATTTCAGTATCAGCGCGATGCCATCAACCATGACTATCAGCGCGGGGCAGCCTGCTATGTTCACAGTCACGGTCGGTGGCCTCAACGGGTTCAATTCCGCCGTGAACCTTACCTGCTCCGGGCAGCCGATCAACTCCACTTGCGGCTTCTCGTCCGCCTCTGTCACTCCATCCAGCGGTGGGGTGGCCAGTTCCATGTTGACGATTAGCACTTCGTCTCTTCCTTATTCCGCACCCAATAAAATGGCCATGAATCACGGCGGTGGAATTTTAGCGATCTTGCTTCCGATTCTCGGCCTGGGATTTTTGGGCTTGTGCGTCGCCGGATCCTGCAGTAGCGGAGGCTCGGCGGGGAAAAGGCGGATTCTCAACCTTACGGGAAGCCTGGCGCTTCTGATCGTTGCGATGTGGCTGTTTACGGCCAGCGGCTGCGGCTACAACGGCGGCGGAATGGGCACCGGAACGCAACGAGGTACAACGACGCTCATGATCACCGGCACCTCGGGGAGTCTCTCCCACTCAGCCTCGGTTTCGCTCACCGTCCAGTAAATGGAAGAGGGGCCTGCTTCTCGGCCCGCAGGCCCCTCCTACTCTGCTCCACAGCAGCCTGGCGTGAGGATTCGCGCACGATCAGGCGGACGGTTCCAATCTCCTTTGGCCAACAACTCGGCTTTGCTCAGGTCGGGATTTGCCCATCACTTTGTTGCACCAAATCGTAAATCACGAATCGAAGAGGAGAAACACCAATGAAGAATGAGGGGAATACGTTCACGAAGGGCAGTACACGGCGTTCCTTCTTAAAAAATGGAACGGTTGCGGGCGCGGCGACGGTTGGCGCCGGGCTGATGGCAGGCAAAACCTTTGCACTTGGCCGTGACGATGACAATGACCGCTCCCCAATCACCAGTGGGGACATCGCCATCCTCAAGTTCCTGCAGGCCCTCGAACAGGTAGAAGAAGACCTGTGGAGACAGTACGCGGAACTCGGCGGCACCCTGGACAACGAGTTCACCGGTCTCACCACCGGGAACGTCGCCTATACGCAAGCGCTGCAGCTCCTCGACGGCGACATGCCGCAATACATCCACGACAACACCGACGACGAAATCAGCCACGCCAGGTTTCTTGGCAATTACCTGGAATCCAAGGGCGTGGGCGCTCCCGATCTTTCCGGCTTCAAGGTGCTGCCCAGCAGCACGGCCGACGGCGCACAGCAGATCGGTCGGCTCACCAACCTGACCCAACTCACGGTCGACACCAGTTTCTGGTCGCGGTATCGCAGCATCACCAATCCGGATTTTGACCCCAAGGCAAAATTTGCCCAGGCCGTCCCCAGCTTAAACGTTGGGAAACACACCGCTATCCCCAGAAGCAACGCTGACACGGCCGGAAGCGTCATCAATCCCAACGATCCTACCCAGTCCAGCTTCACCGATCACTTAAAAGCGATCGCTTTCACGGCGGGGTTTCACTTTGCTTTCATCGAGCAAGGTGGCACTAGCCTTTATCCCGCGTTGGCACAGCACGTTACCAACCTTGAAGTCCTTCGCATTCTCTTGAGCATTGGCCCCAGCGAGACCATGCATTTCCAGACCTGGCAGGACAAAGCCGGCAATGCTACGCCCCTGACGGACGTCGATCCTGTGAACAATTCGACGGTGACCTTTTCCACGCTGAGCGCCGCTCAGGGTGAAACGGATCCGGAATCCCTGAACGGGGATACTTTGCAGGCCAACCTGATCATGCCCGAGCCAACCCACTTCTTGAACCCGAAGTTCGGCCCGGTAGCCATTATTCGGCCGACGTCCATTCAAAACGGAGGAGCCGTGGCTTCTGTCGTCAGCTTCGTTCAAGATGGACTTTTCCTCAATCCCAAGACCAATCAGAACGACACCGGGCTCGTACCCGTGCTCATGAGTCTGGCCGAAGCCGCCGATGATGCCCGCCGCCAGTTCTAGGGAGCAGGGCAGAGCGCGCCCTCATCTCTCAGTGTGATTGTAGCTTCGAGGTACGCGGGCCCAGGCCGCCGTTTGGCTTGGGCCCTCCTCTTTCCCGTGCATACTGTATTATCGCGACCCAGAGATTTGGGCAAACCGTCTTCCCTCCTATCCTTCTCTCCGGCCTCATTCTGGCGCAACCATTCGTCGCACGGTTATCATCCAATGCGGTAGAATCGCTAGGCCAGCTTGGGAGTGGACTGCCCGCGAGCGGTGACGTTCGTTCCGTGGCTTTTGAGAGAGGGAACCATGAATCGAGCAAATCGTTTATTGATTGCTGTAATGCTGGGGCTTTTCCTTGCCGCAGGCGCGGCGGCGGACACCCTGGAATTGAAAGATGGCCGCATCTTGCAAGGACGTTACCTCGGCGGCACGCAAGCCGTGGTTCGCTTCGAGATTAACGGAGAAGTCCAAACCTTCAGTACAAATGACGCAGTGGCAATTACGTTTACCGGGCGTTCCGCCAGCCCCCGGTCTTCGGTAGCGCCAGCTGCCGCTCCCATGGATTCGGCGTCGGGGGCCACCTATGCTGCGCCGTCTGCTCCAATCGGAACCTCTAGCGCAGCGGTGGATTCGGGTGGCTTAGTCACCATTCCGGCCGGGCAGTCGCTATTGGTGCGCATGATTGACGGCGTGGATTCTTCAAAAAACAACGTCGGCGACGTGTTTCACGCCAGCCTGGAGACAGATCTCACCCTCAACAACATGGTCGTTGCGCGGAAGGGAACGGATGTGTACGGCCGGCTGGCCAATGCCAAGGAGGCGGGGCACATTTCGGGCAGTTCAGAGCTGCAGCTTGAATTGACCCGCATTGTGATTGACGGCAGGGATTACCCGCTCGTCAGTAGCGACTACACTCTGGAAGGCAAAGGGCGCGGCAAGAACACTGCGGAAAAAGTGGGCGGTGGCGCGGCTCTCGGGGCGATTATCGGCGCCATTGCTGGCGGAGGTAAGGGCGCAGCCATCGGCGCAGGCGTGGGCGCCGGAGCCGGAGGAGCCGTTCAAGTACTCACGCGCGGGCAGCAAGTCAGGGTGCCGAGCGAAACGCTGTTGGAATTCCGCCTGCAACAGCCGGCAAGCGTCGCTCCGACAACGAGATAATTTCGCCCTCGGTCACTATTCCCTGCGGACTTTTCGCAGGCCGGGTTTTGGGCCGCCCTTGGCCTTTTGGCGCGGCCCAGCCGTCTCGGCCGGACCGTTGTCTGTTTGGAACCACCTGCCCCAAATTCCCCCTTGCCACTCCTACTGTTAGTGACTAAGATACCCCCTTCGACTGGAGAGACCATGCCTAAAGAAAAACCTCGGGTAAACATCGGCGAAGTCATCAAAAGCTACCGCAGCCAGCGCGGCTTGTCGCAGGGCGACATCGAGCGGCGCACCGGCCTCTTGCGCTGCTACCTCTCACGCGTGGAGAACGGGCACACCGTGCCGTCTCTCGAAACGTTGGCCAAAATTGCGGAAGCAATGGATATTTCCCTGGCGGATTTTTTCCCTGGAACGGAAACCCCCCGCGACCGCGAAACGCAGAAAGCCCTTGGCGAGCTTTCGCAGGACGAGATTCGCTTCCTGGCCGAGATCAAGAAGTACAGCAACACCCTTTCCGATGGCGACAAGCGCCTGGTGCTGGCCATGATCCGCAAGATGGCCACCCTGCTTCCTGTTGCCGCGGCCAAGAAGCTCATCGCCCGGCGCCCCACGGCGTAAACTTTCTCAGATTCCAAATGCAATGAATGGCGCGGTCATCGGTCCGCGTCTTTTCCTTTTTCGCTTGATGATTTCTAGTTGCCTTGGCCGCGGATGATTCGAATGGCGTCCGGGAGCGCCCCTCCGCCGCGGCCGCTTCCCGCAGACGTGGCTTCGCCGCCATTCGGATCGTCACTCTCGAGCGTGCTTTCCCCGGGGGCGAGAAACAGGTTGGTCTCCACCGCGTGCTGCTTGGTGTACAAATCGTAGTAGCGGCCGCCGAGCGCATATAGCGTCGCGTGCGTGCCGCGTTCAATAATTCGCCCGTCTTCCACGACGAGAATCTGTTCCGCGCGGCGAATTGTCGAAAGACGATGCGCGATCACGAATGTCGTGCGGCCGCGCATTAGGTAACGTAGCCCTTCTTGAATGAGCGCCTCCGATTCCGAATCCAGGCTGGAGGTCGCCTCATCGAGAATCAGAATGCGCGGATCGGCGAGGATCGCGCGGGCAATCGACACGCGCTGCTTCTGCCCGCCAGAAAGTTTCACGCCGCGCTCGCCAACCACAGTGTCGTATTTGTTCTCGAAGGTCTCCGCGAACTCGTCCACGCGCGCAATGCGGCATGCCGCGAGAATCTCTTCTTCGCTGGCATTGGGCCGTCCAAACGCCACATTGTCCCGAATCGTTCCGTCAAACAGAAACGTCTCCTGCAAAACCACGCCGAGCTGCGTACGATACGATCCCAGTTTCACGGTCGAAAGGTCCACCGCGTCAACCAGAACGCGCCCGCTCGACGGCACATAAAACGCCGCAATCAAACCAATAATGGTCGATTTTCCCGCTCCCGAAGGGCCCACAAGCGCGGTGACCGTCCCCGGCTCCGACTGGAAACTCACGTCGTGTAGCACTTCCTTGCGCGAATCGTACGCGAAGCCGACATTCTCCATCACCACGCGGCCTTCAATCCTTCCGAGAGTCACGATCCGGCCAGGCGCCTCGTCTTCCAGCTTTTCATTCAGAATCTCGCGCGTTCGCTCAAGGCCGGTAATCGCTTCCGTGATCTGCGTCCCGATGGCCACAATCTGAAACACCGGCGCAATCAAAAACGCCAGGAACGCGTTATAGGCAAACCACTGCCCGGGCGTCATCGTTCCAGAGAGTATCTTGTGCCCGCCCAGTTCCAGCATCAGCGCGCTCACAATCCCCAGCAGCGTGGCGCCTGACAGGCTCATTAAAGAAGTGGCCGTAAGCGTTTTTAAAACGTTATCGAGCAACCGCTGCACGCCGCCCGCAAATATTTTCTCTTCGCGTTCCTCCGCGTGATACCCCTTCACCACGCGCACCCCGCCCAGCGATTCCGTCAGCCGCCCCGTAACTTCCGCCGTAATTTTCGGCCGCGCCCGGAAAATCGGCCGAATCGTCTTGAAGGCTTTGCTGATCCCGAATCCAAACACCAGCAGAATCGAGAACGCCACCAGCGTCATCTCCACGCTTGTATGAATCAGGTACACCAGCGCGATCCCCGCGGTCATGAGCCCGCCGACAAATTCCACAAGTCCGGTGCCAACGAGATTGCGGACTCCCTCGACGTCGCTCATGATGCGCGAAACCAGCACCCCGGTTTTGTTCGCATCGTAGAACGAGATGGGCAGCTGCCCGATATGCGCCTGCACCTGCTGCCGCAGCTCAGTAATCATTTTTTGTGCGGATTTGGAAAGCAGTTGCGTCAGGCTGAACGAAGTGAGGCCCTGCACAATCGTCGCGCCCAGAACTCCGAGAACGATCGGCGTCAGAAGATAAACCTGCTTGTGCAGGATGACGTTATCAATGAAGTATTTTGTCGACGCCGGCAAAATTAAGCTGGCAACGCGATTGATGGCCATCAGCACGAAGCCCACTGCCAGCAGGCCGCGGCGTGGCTTGATCAGCGCCCAAACGTCGGGAAGACTCTTCCACGCGTTTTTGCGCTTCTCATTTTTCGCCGGTGCTTTGCTGTCCTTCTCGATGGCCATGATTTGCGGGATGGATTATATACCCTCGGCATTAGATGCCAGGGGCAAGAACATGACTATATTTCGAAACGTATCGGAACGCGAAGTTCTCTTCAGTCGCCGGCGGTTCCGGTGCGCGGCACACGCGCCGCCGGACGATCCAGGCTCAGCACACTGGAGATGAATTCGCTGACGGTGATGCCAAGATGGCCCCAAAGGCGGCGCTTCAGGCTGGAGTAATCCTGCGTCCCGCTGAAAAGATCGCCCATCAATTGCCGGAACACCGGGCTGCGCCGCATAAACTGCACCATGCGGGTGGTCACCGCACTCCCCAGAAAGGACCCGCGGTAAAAGCGCCGCACAATGCGCGCGGCAAATTCCAGTTCCGTGGAAAACGCGGCCTTCACCCATGCCGGATATTTTTCTGGGCAACCCTCTGCCAGCGATCGTCCCAGCAACTCCCCGGAACGCATCGCGTAGAAAAGCCCTTCGCCCGTTAGCGGATCGACCCACGCGGCGGCATCGCCAATCAACGCCCAGTTTTTCCCCACGACGTTGCGCTGCGAAAGCGTCCGTTCCTGCGGAGACGGAAGCACATGGCTGTAAAACTTCGCGCCTTCCGTCGAAATCTCTTGCTTTTCGACGAACATCTGCAAGTGATTCCGCAATTCCGTGCTGGTGTGCGAGGCCATGCTGCCGCAGATCCCTACGGAAAGGTGATCGCACCGCGGGAACGACCAGATGTAACCCTCGAAGTGCGGCAGGAATTTTATGGTGATGGCGTCCGCCGTCTGCGGCACGAAGTACCCTTGCGTCATCTCCAGCTCATCGCGCTGCAGCGCGCGTGTTTCCGGCAGGAGATGGTTTCGCGCTCCCGCGGCCAAAACCAGAAAATCCGCCTCGTGCCAATCGCCTTCGACGCAGTAGCGCGGCTTGGTCGCCGCCGTGTCCACGCTCATGACATGCGAACGCTGCACCTTGCAGCCCGCGTCCTGCGCGCGGTCCAGCAGCATGCCGTTCAGCACCGTCCGCGAATAAATAACAATCGGATGCGGCATTTCCAGTGTGGCGCGTTGTTCATCGCTGCTGATCAGGTCCACGGAATGGACCAGCTTTTTGGGGTAGGGACCATCAAGCAGAAAAGGGAAGCACTGGATGGCTTTGTGCGTGAGCCCGCCGCCGCACGGCTTTTCCCACGCCAAATGTTCGTCAAATAGGGCGACTTTGTGGCCCGCGCGCGCGAGCTGTTCACCGCACATTGCGCCGGACGGTCCCCCGCCGACGATTGCTATCTCCGCCATGTTTGTGTCTCGCTGCGAGCCTTGGATTCCGTCCCCGGCGCGGAATTCCGGCTAGTGGGTCCCTTAGGTGATGGGGAAAATCACCAGGCAAAAACCAGCCAAAAGTATAGCACCGAATAGCGCGGTCGCTGTCACCGAACCAGTCTCATTACGCACTATGTCCATGCCCTTTCGCTGTATAAGATTGAACAGTGCCATGTACACCGAGAGCAGCCCCATCAGGATCTCTCCGCTGTGCAGGAACAGGACTCCGGCCATCAGCGCCCCCCAGCAGATCAGCCGCAACGACAACCCGGCGGCCAGCCGCTGCCACCTCTTGCCATGCTGCGGCGCACCCAGCAGAAATTCTTCCGCGAAGTGATATGGCAATAAAACGATGAGCAAGAGAGGAAAACGCTCCCATTTCGCTGTCGTGAGCCAGGCCTCGTAGAAGGACAAATCGAACCACGCGGTTACCAACAAGTGCAGGACTAGCGCGGCGAATGCTGCCGCGGCTAAGGTCCGAACCGGAGCGCTCAGCGCTGTGCGCAAAGACTTCCAATGCGCCAACACCAGCGCGACCCCTAGAAGCCACAGAAAGCTTGCAAGATAATCTCCCTGAAAAATTCCGATCACTTTCAGCGGATTCCAGAATCGCAGGAGCAGCACGATCAAAATCGAACCTGCGGCGAATTCCAGGAAAACGCGTCCCGGAGAGATTTCGACGCCGTTGGCAATGCCTTCCTTGGGTGGCTTCTGGCCCACCGCTTCGCGAAGAAAAGGTCCCGCAATCAGGAGTATTCCTATGTATCCAACCAGCGCGCCGGCGAGCGGACGGTGAGAAGGCAGGGTCCGGGAGGGAGCCGATCCGAATATTTGCGCGGCCCAATCCTGCGCCGCGCGCATCCCCGCACTCCCAAAGAGAATTCCCACATGCGTGGCGCCCGGAATTTCTAGGTACTCCGAGGTGCCATCCTTGCTGAAAGCCACCAGGTCGGCCGCATTCCCGCGCATGGACTCCAGTTCGAGCCCTCCAATCATCACCAGCGAATGAGCGGGCAACGGCGGCGGATCGCTGAACAACAGCTTCTCCGGCGTTACCCCATGTGCCGCGCGCATCGGCGCAGGCGATATGGCAATTACTCCTGCAACTCGCACGCGCGACGCAATGCGAATGGCCGCGGCCCCGCCCATAGAATGCCCGGCAAGAATGGTGCGCTCCGGCGAGATCGCACCGCGCGCCAAAAGTTCGCGAACCAGCGACTCTGCGCACTGCTCCACTCGCGCCGGAGAAAATGGCCCCGGCGTGCGCCCATGTCCTGGAAAATCTGGAACGTAGACGCGCAACCCCGCCGCCGCAAAGCCTCGCGCCATATACGACATGATCTTTTTGTTAGCGGAGATTCCATGGAAAAGCACCACCGAGCCCTGCGTGCCCCCCGTAGGACTCTCCACCACCGCGGTTTCCATCCGGCAGCCATTCGCGTCAATCAAATACGTTCGCTCCCGATAGGGCGTCGGAATCGCCAGCCAGAAACCGGAGGCGCAGAAAAGAATTGCTGCCGAGGCGCGGAACGCTTTGCGTGACTTCATCGCTCGAAGCGGGCCCGCGGGCGCCGCGCCTCCCGTGCGTGATAAACTATCTTTTTAATTGGCGTCATCTGATTTTCCCCGCGCCTCCATGGAGATCCTTTGAACTCTGCCATCCTCACTCTTGAGGAAGCGATTCTGCGGTTTGGCCGCGAGAAACGCAACGGCCGCCGCGTCGTTTTCACCAACGGCTGCTTCGACCTGCTTCATCCCGGTCATATCCGCAGCCTGGAGCTGGCGCGTGCGCTGGGTGATGCGCTCATCGTCGGGCTGAACAGCGATGCCAGCGTGCGGCAATTGAAGGGTGAAGGCCGTCCCGTCATCCCCGATCGCGAGCGCGCCGAAATTCTCTCGGCCCTGGAAAGTGTGGATGCCGTCGTGATTTTCGATGACCTCACTCCCCGCGAAGTCATTTCGCGCCTGCTCCCCGACGTCCTGGTAAAAGGCGGCGATTGGCCCGGCGATCAGATCGTGGGCCGCGAGGAAGTGGAAGCCGCCGGCGGCCGCGTCGTGTCCGTTCCCGTGGTGCCCAGCTATTCGACCAGCGCCATGCTGAAGAAAATTCGTGATGGGGCGCGCGCCTCTCGCGCGGAATCCTGACCGCAACCGCATGATACTTCCTGCCGTCCGCGAAAGATTGGAGGCCTTGCTCCGCCATGCAGCGGTGGAGGGCGCGCTGGCGTCTCTGCGCGCCGGCGCAAGCCGCGTCTCGGTCACCGGGCTCCACGATGTCGCCAAAGCTTTGCTCGCGGCCTACCTGACGCATGAGTTGCGCCGCCCCGCCTTTTTCGTCACCGATTCGAATCGCCGCGCCGAATCGCTCGCCGAAACCCTGCGTTTCTTCAGCTCCATTTTTCCAGTAGCCACCGGCGGCGTCGCGACGCTTCCAGCATTCGACACCCTCCCCTGGGAATCCCAGAGCCCGCACGCCGACATTCTCGAGCGCCGCGCCGCCACCCTCTTCCGCCTCGCCGATGGCCAAATCTCTCTGGTGATCGCACCCGTGGCCGCCGCGCTATGGCGCTACCAGGATCCCGCCGCCTACCTTTACCTCACAAAAACTCTGGCCAAGGACACCGAGATTCCCTACGCCGAACTTGTAACTCATCTCGGCTCGGTGGGCTACACGCGCACCGAAATGGTCGAACTCCCCGGCCAATTCGCCGTACGCGGCGGCATCATTGACGTGTTCTCTCCAGAGGCTCCGCGTCCCGTCCGCCTCGAACTTCTCGGCGATACCGTGGAATCCGTCCGCGAATTTGACCCGCGCACCCAGCGCTCCATTTCCCCGGTCGTTCGAACCACTCTTCTCCCGCTCACCGAATGGTCCGTTCCACTTCCGGAAAATGACGACCGAACCGATGCAGCAGCGTGGGAGACGCCTTCCTTCTTTGGTCCGGCCACCGAGCCCGGATCAAGTGCCCTCTTCGAACTGGCAGAAAGCTCCCTCAAGCCCATCGTCTTCCTGGACGAGCCGCAAGCCCTGCGCGAAGTCGCGACGAAGTATTTGGCCGCAGCGACGGAAAAGTACGAGCGCCACGGCCACGCCAACTCCCCCGCCGCCTCTCACTACTTTTTGTCCGAACAGGAATTCGCCGCCGCTCTCGAAAAATCTTCCCAAATCCACATCGAACAGCTCGCCCTTGAAATCGGCTCGCCCCACCAATTCGAACTCTCCTCGCGCCCCAGTGCACGCTTCCACGGTGACGTCGTGACCTGCATGACCGCCGTGAAGTCACAGCTAACTTCCGGGGGCACCGTCTTTCTCACCGCTGCCAGCACCGGTGAAATCGAGCGCTTCGCCGACATTTGCCGCGAATACGAAGTTCCTTACGTTCTCGGCGAATCCGAAGACGCCGCCGCCGGGTTCACCGCCGAAGGCGCGCAAGAATCCGCCGCCATGCTTCTGATCCGCGCCCCCTTCGCCGAAGGCGTCACTTTTCCCGACGTCAAACTCACGCTCTTTGGCCACGCCGATCTTTTCGATGTCACTCCCACCGTCGAGCGCCCCAGCCGCAAAATTCGCACCTCCGGCTTCTTCAGCGATTTCGCCGAGTTGAAGCCCGGCGACTATGTCGTCCACGTGGACCACGGCATCGGCCAATTCGAAGGGCTCCGCCAAATCGAATCCGACGGCCACCGCGGCGAGTTCATGCTCCTGAAATACGCCGACGATGCGCGTCTCTACGTGCCTCTCGAGCGCATGGATCTTGTTCAAAGCTATCGCGTTCTCGAGGGCACCCATCCGCCGCTGGACAAGCTCGGCGGCACCGCCTGGAACTCCCGCAAAACGCGCGCGCGCAAGTCCGTCGAGGACATGGCCGACCAACTCCTAGCGCTTTACGCCCAGCGCAAGGCCGCGCCGGGATTCGCCTTCTCTCCCGACGGCAATTTCCAGCGCGAATTCGAAGACGCCTTCGAATTTGAGGAAACCACCGACCAAATCACCGCCATCAGCGACATCAAGCGCGACATGGAGCGCCCCGAGCCCATGGATCGCCTGCTCTGCGGCGACGTTGGCTACGGCAAGACGGAGGTCGCCATGCGCGCCGCCTTCAAAGCCGTCATTGATAACAAGCAAGTCGCCGTCCTCGCGCCCACCACTGTGCTCACCTTCCAGCATTTCGAAACCTTCAAGCGACGCTTCGCCGCTTTTCCGGCGCGCATCGAAATGCTCAGCCGCTTCCGCAGTCCCGCCGAGCAGAAAAAAATTCTCGTGGATTTGGAAGCCGGAAAAGTGGACGTCGTCATCGGCACCCACCGCCTGCTTTCGAAAGACGTAAAGTTTGCCGACCTCGGCCTCTTAATCGTGGACGAAGAGCAGCGCTTCGGCGTCGCCCACAAAGAGCGCCTCAAGGAAATGCGCAAAAACGTTGACGCCCTGGCGCTTTCCGCCACACCCATTCCGCGCACTCTGCACATGTCCCTCGTCGGCCTTCGCGATATGTCCCTTATCGAAACGCCCCCGCGCGATCGCCTCGCCATTCAAACCGTAGTCGCTCCGTTCCAGGAAGACCTCGTCCAGCGCGCCATCGAAACCGAACTCTCGCGCGAAGGCCAGGTTTTTTTCATCCACAATCGCGTCGAATCCATTTATTCGCTTGGCGCCGTGGTGGCCAAACTCGTGCCGAAAGCCCGCGTTGTCGTGGCCCACGGGCAAATGGGCGAGAAAGAACTCGAAAGCGTCATGCTCAAGTTCATTCGCGATGAAGCCGACGTCCTCGTCGCCACCACCATCGTCGAAAATGGTTTGGACATCCCGCGCGCCAACACCATCCTGATCAATCGCGCCGACCGCCTGGGACTCGCCGAGCTTTACCAATTGCGCGGACGCGTCGGACGTTCCAGCCATCGCGCCTACGCTTATCTCCTCGTCCCGCCCGAGACGGTGCTCTCGGACATCGCCCGAAAGCGCCTCTCCGCCATGAAAGAATTCAGCGAACTCGGCGCCGGGTTTCGCATCGCCGCGCTCGACCTCGAACTCCGCGGCGCCGGCAACATGCTCGGCCGTCAACAGCACGGCCACATCGAAGCCATCGGTTTCGACATGTACTGCCAGATGCTGGAGCACGCCGTCTCCAAGCTCAAGGGTGAGGAAGTTGCGCCCGAGCTGCGCACCACCCTCAGCCTGGGCTTCGACGTTCGAATCCCCCAGGATTACATCCCCAGCGAAAACCTCCGCCTCCGCACCTACAAGAAAATTTCCTCCATCGCCACCGAACAAGAGAAGCAGGAAGTCCGCAAGGAACTGGAAGACCGTTTTGGCGTGCCCCCGTCTTCTGTGGAAAACCTTTTGGAGTACGCCGTACTCAAATCCTTCTGCGAGCGGCTGCGCATCTCCGCCGTCGAACGCCAGGGCAGCCGCATCGCCGTGCGCTTCCATCCAGACACCACCTTGGACCCGGCCAAGCTGGTGTCCGTGGTACGCTCAAGGGCTGGCATCAAGCTCGATCCCAGCGGCGTGCTCTGGCTGGAAACCAAGCGGGGCGAATCCGTCCCCGCTGCCCTCAGAAACGTATTGCTCGGTCTTCAGGGGCAGAGCTAAAATTCAGAAGTGAGGAATGAATGCGAAATCTAGTTGTTATTGCGATTCTCTGCGCTGCGCTGCCGCTTGCGGCGCAAGATAAGCCTCAGGACACCCCTCCGAAGCAGACTGGCGCGCCCACTCTCGAGAAGCCCGGAATGGCTCCTGCTACCGACGCGCCGACGCCTGCGCCGATGAAGAAGCCCGCGGCCCCTCCGCCGGCCACCGAAGCAAGAACCGTCGAGGAGATCATTGCTCGCGTCAATAACGAGATTATTACGCACTCCGAATTTGAAAAGGCCCGCCAGACCGCCGCGGAAGACGCCAAGGAAGAGTGCCAGGGCCGCTGCAACCCGGAGCAGCTCCAAATCGCTATCGAGGACCGCCAGAAGAACACCCTCCGCGACCTCATTGACCAATCCCTTTTAGTGCAACGCGCCAAGGACATGGGCGTCAGCGTCGAGCCGCAGCTCATCAAGAAGCTCGATCAGATCCGCATCCAGAACAAACTGGCCAGCATGGAAGAACTGGAAAAGGCCGTGACCTCCCAGGGGATGAACTACGAAGACTTTAAGAACAACATTCGAAATACGCTCCTGACGCAACAAGTGATCAGCAGCGAGGTCGGCTCGCACATCAACGTCAGCGATGATGAAGTTTCGAAGTACTACGAGGCGCACAAAGCCGAATTCATGCGTCCCGAACAAGTAGCCCTCCGCGAAATCGTCGTCAGCACGGAAGGGAAGAAGCCCGAAGATCTTCCTGACCTCAAGAAAAAAGCAGAGACGGCGCTGAAGCGCGTCAAAGACGGTGAGGATTTCGGAGAAATCGCCAAGCGTTTTTCCGACAGCAGCACGAAAGAACAGGGCGGTTTTCTCGGTGTCTATAAACGCGGCGAACTTTCCAAAGAGCTTGAAGATACCGTTTTCAAAATGAAGAAGAACGATCTGACCGACATCCTGGAAACCAAGCAGGGCTATCTCGTGCTTCAGGTCCTCGAACACTATGACGAAGGCGAACAGGCGCTACCCAAAGTCAAAAATGAAATCATGGACAAACTCTATGGCGGGCGCATGGAACCTGCCATGCGCAACTATTTGAAGACTCTTCGCGAACAGAGCTACGTCATCATTAAGCCCGGATACCAAGACGCCGCTGGCGGCGCCGGAAACTCCGAAATCCAGGAAGTCAGCGCCACTCCGGAAGCCACCAAACAGTCGAAAAAAGCCCACAAGAAATACCTGTTGTTTGGCAAGCGCCCCGGAGGACAGACGGGCACATGAAGACGCCGTTCGTTACCGATCTCGGCTCCGAACAGAACATCACTACTTTCTTTCTCGTTCATGAAAAAGAGATTCGAAACACCCGCGAGGGCAAGGCGTATTTGCGCCTGGAACTCGGCGACCGCAGCGGCACCATCGAAGCGCGCATGTGGGATCAATTTGACGCCGTGGTGAAGGACATCAATCGCGACGATTTTGTAAAAGTTCAGGCGCGCGTCGAGATTTACCGCAACAAGCCTCAGCTTTCCTTGCAAAATCTTCGCCTCGCAAAACCCGAAGAAATCGATCTCGCCGATTTTCTTCCGCACACCAAGGAAGACGTCGGAAAGTTGTACGCGCAATTGTTCGAATATGCGGGTTCGATTACAAATCCTTGGCTCAGGAAATTGACGACCGGCATCCTCAGCGATCCAAAAATAGCCGCGCGTTTCAAGCGCGCCCCCGCCGCCAAAGTCATGCACCACGCCTATCTCGGCGGCTTGCTCGAACACGTCATCAGCTTGTGCGGCCTCGCCAAGCAAATCGCCGTGCACTATCCGGAGCTCGATCTCGATCTGCTGCTCACCGCCGCCATTCTCCACGACGTCGGCAAACTCGACGAACTCTGCTACGAGCGCGCCATCAACTACACCGTCGAAGGCCAGCTCCTCGGCCACATCATGATGGAATTCGAAAGCGTCTCCAAGGCCATGGACGCCATCGATGGTTTCCCCGCCAACTTGAAGACCGTCGTCCAGCACACGCTCATCAGCCATCACGGCCAATACGAATTCGGCTCCCCCAAGCTCCCCATGATCCGCGAAGCCCTTGCCTTCCACTACATGGACGACCTCGATTCCAAACTCGCCGCCGCTCGTGCCGCCCTCGCCCTCGATTCCGGCGAACCCGAATGGTCCGCTTACAGCGGTGCCCTAGGCCGCAAATTCCTCCGCCTCGACCAATTCCTGAAGTCCACGAGTGCCAAAGCGGAAGAAAACGTGCCCAATCCAAAGCTGTTTTAGTGACGGTGATGAAATTCGAGAAAGCGAAGCAATGAGTCCCGTCAAGTGAAAAGAAAAGTCAAAAGCCCCACCCTTGCATGAAACAAACCCGCAAGCATGGGCCACCCAAAGGCGTTTTACGGAATTGAGATGCGGCCACCCGCCCGGCCGGAGCCGTGTCAGCCTGCTAAGGATGCGCCACCCGGCGCTTGATGATAAAAACTGTCTTATCGTCGATACGATCTTCCTCGCCAATTTGTCGCAGGCGATCATCGCGTTTTAGAGCGTACTCGAGCAGTGAATTGCAAATGTCTTTTGCCGGCAGCAGGTGGTGCTCGCGCATGACGTTTTCAAGCTGCTGCCGTTCTTCCTTGTCGCTTCCGTCATAAACCCCGTCGGTGTAAAGGAAGAAAATGTCCCCCGGACTCATCAGCGTCAGCTCTGCCACATCCGAGGATTTTGCCCGCCTCTCCCGGAATTCCAAGGAAAGGTACCTGTTGCGATCCGGATCATCTTCGGCAAGCTGTAGTCCGAGCGGCAGAAATTGCACCATTTGGCTTTTATCAATTTCCATGAACTTTCGGTATTCGGCGGAGAAGACCAGCGGTGGTGGATGTCCAAAATTCACGAATCTAAAATAGCCATAAGGATGTACTTCGCCGTAAAGCATGGTGGCAATCTCCTGCGCGCTCTCTTTCTCGCTTCTCCCGAGGGCATTACGAGCGGTCACGGACTGTGCCAACCGCAAGTTCATCCTTTCGAACAACTCCGGAGTGGTCTTCCCTCGGTGATCGAGTTCGGAAAGCATAAGGGCATGAAACGTGTCGTGAACCGTGGAAGCGATTTTCGCTGAAATGATTCCGTGTCCTTCAGCGTCCACGATCAGGACGCCCGCAGTGGTGTAAAGCTCACGCAGATCTTCGGCGACCCGCACCTGCTCCAAACTTCGTGCTTCTCGATATGCGGTTTCCATTTCAGGTTTATAGCCTGGCCTCGATTTCAGCCATTCCACTTGGTCGTCCACGGAATTGCGTGGCGCCGCACCTGCCGGAAGCGGCTCGAGGTACTCCTTCGATCGCCCCAGTGCCCGCTGAATGCGTGCGTCGATGTCGTAACGTTGCTGAAAGTTTATGTACTCAAAGAGATCGCCGCCGACCGTTCCGGCGGGAATGGCATTGCCGTACATCTCGATTCCTTGCACATGAGGAATCGCTCCTTCCACCGGCATCAGCCGCTTGAGCAGGTATTCGTCGATACTTGGGGCGTTGTAAGTTTCTGCCATAGGAGAATTCCAGAATGAAGCGAACCCGCTTCTCTGATGCTTTCCGAGGACCCGAGGATGCGCCACTCGCCTGTTGAGGATGCGCCACCCGCCGGCTGGTTGCCGTCTAGAAAACAGCTGACCCTTTGGTCAGGTCCAAATAACAAATGAAGCTGTCACAGTTACTTGGCCGGAGGGATCCCAATGAAGGTCCGATATGGGCTCAAATGTCTTCAGGGTTCGGTGAGAAAGGTCGCGCGCCCCTGTCTTCACGCTGTTTTCGCAAGCGCGTCCCTCTTGCTCTGTATGGTTCCCGCAGGTGCACTCGCTCAGCAACAAACTGCCGAGCGCGGAATTAATAACCGTCCACTCTCGGATGCACCTCTACCGCATTCAGGCGCGCAGAATTCGGCTGAGCAGACACCCCCTCCGGAAGGGTCAGCCAGCATCGCCGGCACCGTGCTGGACGTAAGCGGAGCCGCCGTTCCCGGCGCAAACGTCAGCTTGGTCCATGGAGACGGAACGGAATTGCTTACCAAGGTGTCCGAGGCCAACGGCGAATTTAATTTCACAGAGATTCCTGCTGGTTCCTACCTCGTGACCGTCAACGCTTATGGTTTTGCGCCATTTGCATCCGCGGAGTTCACCGTCGCGGTGCGGCAGGCCTATGAGGTACCTGACGTCTCACTGTCTATTGCGCCGGCAAACATGGAGGTGACCGTCCGCCCCACCGATCTGGTCGCCGCTGAGCAGATCAGGGCTGAAGAGAAGCAGCGTCTGGTCGGCGTGATCCCAAACTTCTATACCAGCTACATTCATGACGCCGCCCCGCTTAATTGGACACAGAAATTCTCGCTGGCTGCACGCAGCGCTTTCGATCCCGTTGTGTACATCGGCGTCGGTTTCGGTGCCGGCATCGAACAGGCGACGAACGCCTATCCCGGGTACGGGCAAGGTGCTGCGGGATATGGCAAACGTTATGCTGCAACGTTTCTCGACGGACGCACCAGCGACTTCCTGACGAACGCCGTCTTCCCCGCGCTCCTTCGCCAGGATCCGCGCTACTACTACCAGGGCTCCGGGTCCGTTAGGTCTCGCCTTATGCATGCGGTCGGCTCCGTATTTGCCGCACGCAGCGATGCTGGGCGAACTGTGCCAAACTCTTCTTATTTGCTGGGCGACACGTGCGCAGCGGCACTGTCCAATCTGTATTATCCCAAAGCGAATCGGGGCGCCAAGCTGGTGTTCTCCAATGCCGCCGTTGGCCTCGCGGGGAGAGTGGGCATGAATTTATTCCGCGAATTCCTCTCGAGGCGCTTGACCACGAACGTACCGCGGGATTGAAAACGTTGAACGCTCTGTACAAACATTTGAAGTCCTTCGAATGTATTCAAGGGCCGTATCGCTTAGAAGCCTCATCGTCGTTGGCTGTTTGTTTTGCTCATAACGAGTGGAGATCTTCAGAGTAGGAGAAACTTCCCGTCTGTTCCCGCGTACCGCCGACAGCATTCTGTCATTCGGCAAGAGCGGGTTTGCTGGCAAGGACAGCCCGAACCAGGGGCCGTTGCCAGGTGCTGCCGAGATAATAAAGGCGATTTTGGAAAACAAAACGCAAGGTTAGGCTGACGGTTTGGCGGGTGGCCGGGTGCCCCAGGTACGTTTTTATACCTGGGTCTTTCTCTCGTATCTACTCTCTACCTGTCCATGCTGCGCCGGAAGAACACTGCGGGAGAAACGTGGAATCGTTTGCTCAACTTCTCGATGTGGGTCTTTTGGAGGGCGCGTTTCTTGTGCAAGACTTCGGATACGATGCTCTCCGCGCCAAAGATGGGGACTAGGTCTTTTTGGCGGAGATCATTGGCATCCATCAGCGTGCGAAGGATCTCCACCGGGCCGGCATCGGGAATGCAATGATGCGCTTCTTCGTAAGCCTCGATTAAAGTCATCAAGACCGCGGCATACTTTTCTTCGTCACTTGTCGGGTCTTGCTTGCTTGCCAGCTTATCAAGGACCGAAAGGTATTCCTGGTGTTGGCGCTCGGAGGCGATTGGTGCTGGCGAGCTGACTTCGAGTGCATATTTTGCCGGTACTTCAATCATCAGTTTTGCCACTCCTTCTCGTCGTATTCCGCGTGACTCAGAATGCGCCGGACGTAAACCATTCTCCACCTATACTTGATCGTGGCAATCAGCCTGCACTTGTTGTGGCTAATATCGAACACCACAAACGGCCCGACAACATCCGAATTTCTCCAACTGTTCCGGACCTCAGCAAAGTTTATCCAATCCGCGTTTTTCGCGATCTTGTACCAGGCGTTTAGAGAGGCGCTCCATTCGCTGTGCCTGGCGGCGACTCCTCGAATCGCCTTCCGGCTGACGATTCGCATGAGAAATCTTCGCATTATGCGAAGTTAGAGTCAATGGAGAATTGACACGGGTCAAGCGAGGTGAGCTAGTAGCCGGGACGCGCTAAAGCGCGCCCGTACAAATGTTAGCCAAGCAGGGCGCAGCATTGCTGCGCCCCTACAAGGACTTAGGGCAGGGAAGGACGGAGCTTGCCGGAGGCGAGGGCGTCGAGGGCGCGGAGGCGGGCGGCGAGTTCGACGGCGGTCAAGCGGCGTTCGCGGTAGAGGCGCGCGGAGAAAGCCATCGGCGGCCTTTTCCCCTTTCTGGGCGTTGCATTCCATACAACTGGAGACCAGGTTGCAGTGGGAATTGCGCCCGAACCGCGATTGCCCCCCGCCATCCCGTCGCCAGCGCCTGATTGATCGCGCGAGTCGCAGCGCCTTCACAGCCCATGGGTGTGATATAAAACTCATGCACTCCTTCACCGCCTGCGTGAACGGGATTGAAAACAAATGACCGTATCAACGCCTGGTTCGAACCTCGGCCGTCATGTGTTTGGAGTGGCGGCTTTGGCCCTTGGCCTCGGCACGCTGGCCTGGCACGACTACAACGGCTCGCATCCACTGCGTTACATCGTGTACGCCGCATCCGTTGCCCTGATCTTCGGCGGCGCTGCGATTCAGTTCCCTCGCATCACGAAAACCGGCGCAGCCGTCCTTGGTGCGGCTTATCTTGTTTTCGCCTTGCTGTGTGTGCCGGGAATCGTCGCCGCACCGAAGGTCTACAATAGCTGGGGCAACTTCTTCGAGCAGTTCTCTCTCCTGACCGGAGCGGCGATCGTTTATGCGCGCTGGTCAGCGGCATGGTCACCCGAAACGCTGAATCGCATCGGCCGCATTCTTTTCGGCATCTGTACCGCTTCCTTTACCCTCGAACAGGCGTTTTATCTTGACCCTACCGCCCATCTTGTTCCGAAGTGGATTCCGCCAAGCCAGATGTTTTGGGCGGTGGCCACAACTGTTTTCTTCGCACTCGCGGCCGTGGCTCTTCTTGCGAATCAAATGGCGCTTCTCGCCGCTCGCCTGCTGACCATGATGATCGTGAGCTTTGGGCTGCTCGTGTGGGTTCCGTTGGTTCTTTCGGATCCCCACAGTCACGCGAATTGGAGCGAAAACGCCGAAACCTTCGCGATTGCCGGAGCCGGATGGATTCTCGCGGATCTCCTCAGCGAGCATCGGCTGAATAACCAGCGCCCGCAGTGACCTCAGGCCTGCCGGCTTTCGTGAGGTATTCCGCTCAAGACTATATCCGCCGGATGGATCGCTCATTCGACTCTGCGCGAGAAGAGCGTAACGCGATGTTACGCCCAGCCGTCAATAGTGGAAAAGAGTCCCTAGGAGGAACGAAACCATGAAACCGCACTCAGTCCTAAGAATCGGCTTGATCTCCTTGCTGTTGGTGGGCGCCTTCATCGCCGGGCAACACTACTCGCGCACCGCCGCTGCCCAAAGCACCCAGAAGTGGGAATACCAGATTGTCGGTTGCGGCGTCGGCTGCTCCGGCCAACTTACCCAGATCAACAAGCTGGGCGACGAAGGTTGGGAGGTAGTCACGCTGAACGCGAGTAATCGAATTCTTCTGAAACGCGCCAAGTAGGAATACGAGGGGTCTTCGCAATCCTGCCGGGCTTCCTTGACTGCCATCTTTTGGTCCCAGTCGAAACCATGGCAGCCAAATGCAAGTCGTCCAAGCTGCGCTAAGTCCTTCCCATCTGAATAAGTTGACAGTCTCGCGGATCAGGAACAGACTTTCAATGTCGGGACATCCCTAGCTCTGCCCCAATTTCGGTTAATCCCCGTATGCGCTTCAAGAGGGGCAGTGCTATGAACAAGAAAACGGCCCGGATAATTTCTCTGCTATGCTTCTGTCTTTTCCCCATTCGTGCGCTATCGCAATGCACGGACCAGCTCTGTAAGAGTCTGGAGATCATCGCCACCGCCGCTAAATTTGACTTTAGAGAATATAGGCAGAATCAAGCGACAGGTCCTGACATCTCAACCAATGATGCGAGAGTTGCCTGTCAAATGAGCGCTTGGGCGAATAATGTTCCGATGTATATGTGCTACGCGCAGGTAGCTTCCGCCAACGCCGAGAACTGGTATGCCACCACACTTCGCGCGCTACAGCTTCTGGAGCCCGCTTGGCGCTTCCAAATCCGATCCCCCGATGGGGACCATTTTGTGGACGCTGGACCTGAGGGTTGCGAGATTCCCCCCAATCGCGGGCCGTACATCGGGCAATGCCCGCTGCATGTGCAAGCGGTAAAGCAAAAAGATGGAACCGTCAGGCTGCATTACTGGATGAACTCACTCTCTTCGCCCTATTTGTTTCCGCGTCCACCGGACCCTGCTCCAAAAACCGTCCCCCATCCAGCAACGCCTTGATTTCTGCTTTTCCCTTTCTAATTTCTATTTTCTAGTTGGGCAGGAAAGTCGAGGACGAGGAGGGTAATGTCGTCCTCTTGCGCGCGGGTGGTGTTGTGGCCGGAAAAACCGGCGATGTTGTCGAGCAGGGCGTTCGCAAAACGAGCGGCAGGGATACCGAGATGCGTTTCCAGGAATTGCTTGCAGCGTGCCTTGCCGAATTCTTCCTGCGCGCCGTTCTTGGCTTCGAAAAGCCCGTCCGTATAGAGCAGACAGCGATCTCCGGGACTAACGCGGATTTCCACGGAAGAGTAAGCGGCTTCGGGAAACATTCCCAGCATCAGGCCGTTCTTTTCGATCTCCCGGACGTTACTAGCGCCACGGGACGCCAGCATGAGCGGGGGGTGGCCAGCAGCAGAGTAATGAAGCAAGCTCTTCTCCAAATCCACGAAGAGATAAGCGGCGGTGACGAAGTGTTCTTCGAACTTGCCGCAGAGAGCGTCGTTCAAGCCGCTGAGAACGCGTGCGGGGTCCTGGGCGTGAGCTGCCTGGCTCGTGAAAGCGACCTTGAGCATGGAAGCGATCAGCGCAGCGGGCACGCCATGTCCAGTCACATCGGCGACCAGAATACCCACATGCTTTTCGTCTACCAAAAGGAAATCATAGAAATCGCCGGCGACGGCGCTCATGGGCACGTAGCGCGCAGTGATTCCGAGTCCTGCAAGGGTGGGGACGGCTTGCGGAAGCGTCGAGGACTGAATCCGGCGCGCGATTTCCAACTCTTTGCTGATGGCGATGAGCCGTTCTTCGTTCGCGAAGGTTCGATACGCGGAGACGTATCCGAGGGACGCCACGAAAACCAGGAAACCAAGAAACTCGACGTTGTGCCCGGTCAGGATCTTAATCTTAAGGCCCAAGAGATTTGCGTGCACCACGAACAGCATCCAAACGAGAGAGCCGGCGAAAAACACGCGGAATTCGTGGCTTAACCGTTGCCGTGGGCCCGGGCGCCATGGATTGGCGGCCAGGATTAGTGCGGTGGCTGCGAGTGTGCCGAGCACTACGAAGTTATTCGCGAAGAAGAGCTTAGCCAGACGGACTCCCAGTGCGGCGGCGAGGATTCCGTAAAGCGCGAAGGCCGTTTGCGCCGCCAGGACCCAGCGCAGAAAGCTTCTAACGTGTTCGTCGGCGAGTTGGAAAAGGAAGAGGCCGAGGGGAAGAATGATGGTGCACGTGATGCCCCAATCGACGTAATCCCAAAACCTTTGCGACGCTTCGAAGAGCGCGCGGAACAAGGGGAGAGTAATCAACAACCTGACAGCGTAAAGAACGCACAACAAACCGAAATAAATCAGCGTCAGGTCGCGTGTCCTGCGTCGAAAACAGAAAAGAGCAAATGCCGCAAGAGCGGCAGACAGAATAACGACTGCGGCCGCAATCGTCGCGAGTTCCCAGCGCAGGTCCGAGCGCGAAAAGGATGCCACCACTTGAGCCAGGAGAAGCGCGCTTGTGTTTGACGCGTCGGCCATGTGGGATTGAATTGTATCCAAGTCAGCTTACAACGGATGCCGGCAGGTGGCTCGCCCTTAACTTTCTCGCACTGTTCTGCGGCGGGTGGCCGCGTCTTAATTCCGAAAAACGCCTTCCGGTGCCCCATCCTTGCGGGGTTGCTACATGCAAGCGTGGGATCTTTGCTCTTGTCTCCTTTCTAATTTCCAAATGGGGCGGCATGGCCTCTCACCGGATGACGTGGATGCGAGCACCGACTTTTAACTTCTTCCATGACTTGTCCGCCGTATACACGGGAGCCTTCAAAGCAAGCCCCAGCGCCAAACAAGCGCGGTCACCCAATGACAACCCGGGTGGGCGGGTTTGTGCGGTCAGATCGCCCACAAGCCTGGCGTGCTCCGGGGTGAAGGGCACCGCTTCGCGGATGGGAGTGAGTGCCACTTCCCAGGCATCGTCAGGCTCGAGGCCGCGGCCGACGAGTTTACCGTGCACTTCCGCCAGATTGACCGTGCTTATGGACGCAACGCTCAGAAGCTTCGGCGTTAATGTTTCGGCTCCGGGTTCTTGATTGAGAATGGCGAGCAGAGCGGAAGCGTCCAGCACAACCCTATTCATTTCGCGCGGCCTCGCGGCGTTCGGCAATCAATTCGTCAACCAGAGAGGTACCCGGCTTCACATGTTTGCGGACAAGCCGCTGAGCCCGCTCAATGTTGCGTTTCAAGGTGGTAATGCGTAATTCGTCGCCTTCGATGCGCAGAACCACGTCGTCTCCCACACGGATGCCCAGCCGCTTGCGAAAAGAGGCAGGAATCACCACGCGCCCGTTCTCGTTGACCCGCATGCGGGTTTTTGACAACATGTCATTCCTCCCTATGTGACACTATCGTAGCACATGTCACTCAGGAGCAAGTGACAGGCCATGGAGCACACTCAATGAACTCAGGCGCCTTTGGGTGCCGCATCCCTGCGGTTTCAGGGTGCGGTTTTTGACTTTGGTTTTTGCTCCTCGCGCACCTTCCCAGCGCCCGTTCATTCCGCCCCCAATGCCGTTCGCTCCCCAATTCCGGCCATTCCCAGCATTTCCCTTAGCCTGTCGGAACACACGGCCGCGGAACACGGATCACGCCCCATCTTGCTACACGGCGAGCACGCGCCTACACTGAACCTATGATTCCGGCGAGCTTCCAAATTCGCGGCCGACGGAAAGGCATTCCGCACAACGCCGACCCGGGCCCCTGCAAAGTCATGCCGTTCGGCCGCTACGGCGGAGGTGAATGGACAGGGCATCCTATCGGTCTTGTGATAGCGCTTGGCTCTCTTCTGATGGGGCTCGTAGGAATCCCGCAATTCCGATGGTTCTTCGCGGGCGCGCTTATACTAGGTAGTCTATGGGGACTTTTACTCTGGCTGTATCACCGGTAGAGAGGTCTGACTAAGAACTTAAAACCGAGAACTGAAAACTGAACACCGAAAACTCTCAATGATTCCCGCATCCTTCCAAATTCGCGACCTGACGATCCGGCCCGCCGCGGTCCTTGCTCCCATGGCCGGCGTGACGGACACGATTTTCCGCCGGGTCATTCGCGGCCTCGGCGGCTGCGGGCTGCTGATGACGGAGTTCACCAGCTCGGAAGGCATCACGCGGAGCGCGAAAAAAACGCTGCGATATCTGTACTTCCAGGAAGACGAGCGCCCCATCACCGCGCAGCTTTTTGGCGCGAGCCCTGCGGTCATGGCTGAAGCCGCGAAGATGGTCGAAGACCTCGGCTACGACGCCGTGGACATCAATCTTGGCTGCCCTGCGAAAAAAGTCGTCAAGTGTGGCGGCTCCGGACTGCTCCGCGATCTTCCGCTCCTCGAAGACATTTTCAAGGCCGTGCGCGCCGCCGTCAAAATTCCTCTCACCATCAAGCTGCGCGCCGGCTGGGATGAAAATTCCATCGTCGCCGTGGATGTCGCCAAGCTCGCCGAATCCATCGGTGTTGAAGCCGTCGCTGTCCATCCGCGCACGCGAACACAAGGCTACGCCGGCGCCGCCGACTGGACCATCATCGCCGCGGTCAAGCAAGCAGTGAAAATTCCCGTCATCGGCAATGGCGACATCAACCGCCCCGAAGACGCCGCGCGCATGCATCAAGAAACGGGCTGCGACGCCGTCATGATCGGCCGCGCCGCCGCCACCAATCCCTGGATTTTTTCCCAGATGCGGCAGTACGCCGAAACCGGCCGCTACGATGCCCCCACCGAAGCCCAGCGCTTTCGTTTACTCATAGACTACTATAGGCAAATTAATGCCGCCCACCTGCCCGATGGTGTAGGCAAAATGAAGCAGTTCGCGTGCTGGTTTACTCATGGCGTGGGGAACGGCAGCGAGCTTCGTCGAATTGTGCATGCGGCGCAAACGCCCGCGGAAGTTCTCGATAGCGTGGAGTGTTTTTTCGCCGACCGTCTTACGGACGCCCCCAAAGAAGTCCGTCTAACGGTCGCGGAAAACGATGATCGCGGCGCGGTGAGCGCGCAGAACGTTGATGGATTTGCGAGCGCACAGGGGGACGACGGCCAGATTGCGATTGCCCAGCACGCCGGAAATGGTGACGGCTCAGTCGTCGCCAGAAATGAGGACCCAGCCCATGGTCCCTCCGAGCAGCACCTCGCTTGCGAGTCAGCGCGCGGAACGTAGGATCGCCGTCCGCCTGCCCCTGCGGGTGCGCGGCCGCGATAAGCGCGGCGTCATCTTCGAGGAAGAAACTTCCAGCGAAAATCTTTGCCGCAGCGGCGCCGCCTTCGTGACCCGTTTTGACGTTGCCATCGGCTCCAACCTCGAAATCAGCATCCCCTTTTCTCACTACGCCTCGCGCCGCAGCGAAGCCGACTTCGAGACTCACGGCCGCGTAGTCCACGTCCGCGACGCGCAGTCCGACGGCGAGCGCATGGTTGGCGTCCAATTCACCGGCCCCCGCTTCCAGCGCGTCTTCCGGTCCGAATCCGCCGCCTAGCCTTTTTCGTGCGTAGGGGGCAACATGTTGCGCCCATTCTCGGCAAGGCTTCTGACATTCGGCTGTGTTCGCTCATCACAACTTGTTACTTCCCCAAATATGTCGCAATGAACCAGCCATTTCCCCACGCGTCCTTTACGCCCGCCGAGCGGTCTCCATACGGCTTGTCCTGCGGCTCCTCCACCGAAGTCGCTCCTGCGCGCATCGCCTTCGCATACGCGGCATCCGTATCCGGCACGTACACATGCAGGTGGCACGGCATCGGTTGAAACTCCCCGTACGCCTCAGCAATCTCCAGCGTGGCGTTTCCGATTCGAATCGTGCCGTGCAACACCGCGCCTTCCGGCGATTTGGCGATGCCCAGCGACTCTGCGCCGAATACCATCTCCAGGAATGGAACGATCTTATGTGCCTCGCGAAGATGCAGGTACGGCTGCACCGAAGGAATGCCCTCCGGCCCCGGCGTCCAACCAGCCTTCGCGATGTACCAGTGGTTGCCGAACGGATCCTTCACCGACCCCCAGCGGTCTCCCCAAGGCTGGTCCGCCACGGGAGCGAGCGACGTCGCACCGGCCCGCAGGGCGCCTTCGAACGTGGCGTCCGCATCATCCACATAAAGGTGGACCGCCGCCGGCGCGGTCGGGTACTCCGCGTTTCCGTCGCTCACCTCAATCGCGCCGTTGCCGGTCGCAATTTCCGCGTGCACGATCGATCCGTCCGGCGCCGGCATCCGCATCCGTTCCGTCGCAAGGAACGCGGCCTTCAAAAACTCGATGAACCGCGCCGCAGGCCGCACGACGATGTACGGGGTGATCGCCGTTAGTCCCGGCCGCTGGTAGGAAACCGATTTGCCCTTCGCCGCTCCCGTCCCCGCTGGTACCGCTCCCGTTCCTTCGCTCATGGTCGTTTCTCCTTCGCGAATCGGATTGTACTGCCGCCTATCGCGGAAAGCGTTAGTTAGATGGCGGGCTGCTGCGCCGGTCTAGTTGTTGGCCGCGTGGGCTCGGAAGCGAATTTCCAGCTGCTTCCCTGGGCAATGCAAATGGTATGAAGAAATCAAAAATAGCGGCACGAGGAATGTCGGAACCAAGCTTAATGGCAACACCGTCATCGGCAGCATGGAAGGGTCGCGCGGACGGAGCAACTGAGCGGTCGTCCCAAGCGTCACGGCCGTGACCGGGTCCGTAATGCCAAGTACTTGCCAAAGAATAAAAGCATTGCGCTGCCAAGGAGTGACAAGCTTCCGGGCGACAAACCCAGCGGTAATGCCGATGGCCATGTCTCCATATCCTGCCGGCCACGCAAAAATTGCAGGGAGGAGGCCGCGAGCCTCCAGCAGGACGAAGATGAATCCGATAAATCTCCAGGCCTGCGCAGAAGTCAGAATCCGGGGGTCCAAGGAAAGAAATAGATGCATATACATCTATATCGTTTGTACCGAATTTATTTCGATACGCGGGGATTGCTCATTTGGAAGGGGGGCGAAATCGTATGGCGGTTGCCAGCGAGCCTGTGATTGAATTTTTCTACGCTGGAAGAGGCCGAGGCCGGTACATCCGCTGGGAACAGGCCTGCTCCTGCCAGGCCGTTCGCTTGGAGTCAGCGCCCATCACTACCAAGTGCAATCCCGATGTCATCCGAGGCTTTTACGAGCATAGACCCGTCTGCGGGGAGAAGTTGCACCTTCTTGAGGATTTCGCCAGCAGTTAAAAAATATGGAAGGGCGCGCTCTCTGCATCCCTCGGTCGTCGAACACTGCACGGCCAGTTCGTTGGCGATTGGCAGAATCTTGCGTCGGCTATCTTCGACACTTAGCTCGGGGTGGTCTGGGCTTTTCACAGCCTCGCCGAGCAGATTGAGATCGTACGTGAATCCCCCCGCGGTATAAGAAAACTGCTCCTCCGTCCGCGCCTTGCAAAGCTTGTCCAATTCCAACCGGAGGTCGCGAATCAAAGGCGGAACAGGACCCTTCCGTTCATCCGCGGGCAAGTTCAAGCGGGTGGAGGCTTCAAACGCAAGTTGGATCAAATTGTCAGGGGCTCCTACCTTCCTCAAGTCTTCCTGAATGCTAAATGCGCAACGTGCCGCCAGGAAGGTCGTTTGCGTCCACAACACCTCGATCAGTCGCATGTTGAGCCCTATCCTATAAAAGGCTTGCGACTGGGACTTCTTTTCCAATGCTTGAGCGCCGGTCGTAACTGGAGTCGAATTGCGGGCAGTGCCGGCCGAGGACGCGTCCGGTAGGCTCGTTGTTGTGTTTCCCGGGCTTTTGCTCTGCGGGATTCCGGGGAGGTTCTTGAGCAGGGCAATCACATCGGAATAGTTGTGTTTTGCTGCGACGGAGAGTGCCGTGTCCCTGTCTCGATCCTGCGCAGTGACATCCGCTCCTTTCTCCAGCAAGGCGCGCACGGTATCCGTCTGGCCCTGACGGGCTGCTTCGATCAGCGCAGTCCTTCCCATGTCATCCTTGGCATTCACATCCGCACCCTTTTCCAGCAGCACGCGCACGGTATCCGTGTCGCCCCCGTACGCTGTATGGATCAACGCTGTATCGTCATACTTGTTTTTGGCATTCACATCCGCACCCTTCTCCAGCAAGGCGCGCACTGTATCCGTGCGGCGCGAAAAGGCAGCCCAGAACAATGGTGTCCATCCCTCGTCGTCCCTTGCATTCACATCCGCACCCTTCTCCAGTAAGGTGAGCGCAGTATCCGTATAGCCCTCTAACGCGGCCTCCATCAACGCAGTCCTTCCGGTGACGCCCTTTGCATCCACGTCCGCACCCTTCTCTAGCAAGGCGCGCACGGTATTCGTATGGCCTCTTACCGCGGCGCGCATCAAAGCGGTGTTCCCGTAGCTGCCCTTCGCGTTCACGCCCGCGCCTTCCTTGAGGAGGCTCTGCACATCGGCGGTGTCCCCGGCCTCGGCCGCTTCCAGCAGTTTCTTATTGAGGTCCTGACTGTCCGAGGTGGCTGGCGAGGCCGGCTGCGGTTGCGGCGGCGGAGCTGGAGTGGGGCCAGCGGCCCGGGGGGACGGAGCCGGCGTGCTTGTGGTTGTGTTTCTCGAGGTCTTGCCCTGCCTGACTCCAGGAGTACTCTTGAGCAGAGCAACAATGCTGGGGTATTTATATTTTTCCGCCAACCGGAGGGCCGTTTCTCCATCCGTATCCCGCGCATTCACATCGGCTCCTTTCTCCAGCAAAGCACGCACGACATCCAGGTGGCCCATATCGGCTGCGTTCATCAACGCGGTCCTTCCATCCTTGTACTTTGCATTTACATCCGCACCCTTCTGCAGCAAGGCACGCACGATATCTGTGTGACCCAAATCGGCTGCGCTCATGAGCGCCGTCCATCCACCTTTACCCTTGGCATTCACATCCGCACCCTTCTCCAGCAAGCTGAGCGCGGCATCGGCATGGCCGGAAAAGGCTGCCCAGAACAGGGGCGTCCAACCGTCATTGTCGCTAGCATTCGCATCCGCGCCCTTCTCCAGCAAGGCGCGCACGGTGTCTATGGGGCCCAAATCGGCTGCGTACATCAACGGCGTCTTTCCGTCCTTATCCTTCGCATTTACATCCACACCCTGCCCGAGTACCTTCCGGACTTCCGCAGGATTCCTTGCCTTGACGGCGTTGAAAAGTGTGGTATTGAGGTCCTGGCAGTAGGTGGATACGGCTAAGCACAGGATCACTGCGAGCGTCCGGAGCCGTTTTTTCATGACGACACCCCGGGCGACTTCGCGGCGTCCGGGCTCAGCCTCGTGCGAGCCGGTTCGCCAGGGAGCGCGACTAGGCAGAGCATGCTGGCATACGAAATGAGGAGATTCGCTTCACCCAATAAGAGTGACATCAACTCTGCAAAGCAAGGTCATCAATGTCGAGAAATGAGTTGAATGAGTACAGCCGATAAACAGTATTCAGATGAATTAAGGTGGCAGCTGTAAGTTCACGCGCTAGGCTGCCACGTGGTTTGCCAGTTCCCGCGCTGCAAGACCAAACATGAGCCGAGAAATTCCGGTCATGAGCAGATTCACGCCTACCAGTGTTCCGATCGCCCACACCGAACTCGACGGCCAGTGGAACCAAATCAGCCCTCCGAGCAGCAACGTAATCAGAGCATTCACCAGGAGCCAGCCTGAGCCCCTTTCGCCACGCATCCGGAGATACGCGATGACTTCGAACACCCCTTCCGTCAGGACAATCACCCCCAAGAACAGTGTCAGCGTTCCCAGCGCCAGCAACGGGTGCGTCAAAAAGTAAATTCCACCAAAGAAGTACACAATTCCGATCAGCACCTGCCAGAGTACACGTCCCGCTCCGCCTCCGCTGAACGCCGCGACCAAATGCGCTACGCCGCCAAAGATGAGCAGCCAGCCGACCAGGATCGCTACCGCCAAGCCCGCCACTCCCGGCTCAACAATTGCCATCATCCCCAGAAGGATGAATACGACTGCCATGCCGATAAACCAGCCACTCGCTTTCTTGATGATCGTACGCGTTCCATGCAATCCCTCAGTTGGATTTGCTGTCGCCATCAGACACCTCCACTCGCGCTTGTCTCTCGGAATTTGCCGCTCGCCAAACGGAACACCGCGGTTTAAGGGACCTCGGGCGGAAACGCGTTCATTCTACTCTCAAAATTCCTGGTCCCACCACACAATCGTTTTCCAATGAGCCGCGCATCAGGCTTGCCTACGCTGGTGTTGTGTCTTGGGGGTTTGCTGATCCGAAAACACTGCCCGCCTGCTAGGAAGTTACGTCGAGAAGAAAAGAGGATTTGGCGAATTCCTGCGAAGGCCCGGAGAGCTGAGGCCAAGTGAGGTCGAGGAGTTGGCGCGGCGGCGGCGAGGGCAAAGCTAGAGACTGCTCGCGCCGCTAGGCCGGACAAGGTGGGCGTTAGTTCGAGGCGCGGCTTGAGTTCGAAGGAAACTAAAGGATTGGAGGGAAAGCATTTAAAATGAGCGGCCTGAGACATAGGTAACACATTGTACCGGGCACATAGGTGACACTTTTCCCCGTAAAGGGGAGGGAGTGATGCCTTGGAAGGAGTGTTCGGTCATGGATGAAAGACTGCAGTTTGTGGCT
>Ga0307477_10000623_pt1 | contig 36580 bp, 21 predicted proteins | sample atmos_gasesECM2C_FD_203316 | JGI IMG/M metagenome (GOLD analysis project Ga0307477, IMG submission 203316) | Hardwood forest soil microbial communities from Morgan-Monroe State Forest, Indiana, United States - atmos_gasesECM2C_515 | ecosystem: Environmental > Terrestrial > Soil > Temperate...
GGGTTCGAATTGGTTCGGGGGACAAGAATGTCCCCACTCACCAATTCGATGGCAGGCAGGAATGCCTGCCCCACCGGCCAAATGATTGGGCTCACTCTTGTCCGGCAGGTTATCGGACGTCTTTGACAGCAGATTTGCCGGTCAACCTGCCGATATTTCATTCCGATGAGACTACAGGGTACCGCACCGATGCGGCTCAAGCCGGACACAATGGACCTGACATCCGAACTCTTTCGGCAAATCGTCGAATCTCCGGAAACGGAGGCGAGCTCTCGGGCCGGCGCCGAAGTCAGTCGAGTCGAGCAACGCCGCACCCCGCGCACCCGGCTGGACGTCGAGGCGACGCTCCTGCCCTTTTCCGACCGAGTGGGTTTGAAGCCGGTTTCGGTGCTCGTCCGTGATCTTTCCCGCGGCGGCCTCCGCTTCCTTCACGATCAGCCGCTCCCGCTGGGCGAGGCATTCGGCCTGCTGCTGCCGGATGCGTCCGGCCGGCCGATCGTGATCCTCTGCACCGTGACCTACTGGCAGCCGCTCTCACCCGAGCTTTTCGCGATCGGCGCCCGCTTCTGCCAGGTGCTTCGCCAGACCGATCCCCCTCTGCCGCTCGAGCTGCACGATGTCGTGTCCGGGGAGCAACTCGACTTCCGCAAGGCGTCGTAGTCGCCTTGTTGATGCATGCCCTGCTGGCCGGCGGCGTTTGGACAAAATCGCCGGCACCCCCGTCTGCGTCACACTCGCGGCATCTACATCCATCGAAACCTGTAATGCCGACGCCGCCATGCCTCTCACCGCCTGCCCCCCCGTGGCGAGTACTGTCGAACCATAATTCTGCGCCAGGATCACCAGATCCGAGAAATTGACCGTACCGTCCCCGTTTAGGTCGCCTTGCGAATAACTTCCCGCCTTCCCGTAATTCTGTGCCAGCGTCACCAGGTCGGCGAAGTTCACCGTCCCGTCGCCGTTCACGTCCCCGACCAACGAATTGAAGTTGAACACGTAATTCGTGCCCGGCACCCCGTCCCCCAGCCCGTCCAAGTGATTGCCCGATGAATCGACCACCGCCGCGGCGGACAGGGTCGCCTGGTAACGACCATTCGCCAGTGTCCCATCAAACAGGAACGTGGCGGTGTTGCTCGCCGCGTTGAAGCTGAATGACATGGGGCTGACGTTTGTCCCGGTAGTGGTGTTGACGACGCTCAGCGCCGCCGCCGAGATCGAACCCGACACATCCGAGCTGAACGTGAACGACAGGCTTTGCATCGGACTATCCGCGTAAGCCGCGGCGTCCACCTCTACCGCGTCCGGCGAAGGCGGCACCGCCAGCCCATGCCCGTAGTCCTGCGCCAGAATCACCAGGTCCGCGAAATCGACCGTGCCGTCCCCGTTGAGGTCTCCGGCGGCGAAAGTTCCCGGCTTGCCATAGTTCTGGGCCAAGATGACCAGGTCGGCGAAGTTCACCGCGCGGTCGTGGTTCACGTCGCCGGTCAGGGCGAAGAAGTTGTAGAAAAAGTCCGCCGCCATGCCGTTGGCCAGGCCGTCGAGATGATTGCCCGAAGCGTCGGTGATCGCTGAGGCCAGTAACCGGGCCTGGTAATTCCCGTCCGGCATCTCGGCCGGCAACGTGAAGGTCGCGGTGTTGGTGGACGGGTCGTAGCTCATTCCCGTTGGCACGACCGGATTGCCGGTTGCCAGGTTCACGATCCGGATCACCGAAAGGGACAAGCTCGCCGAGACATTCTCATTAAAGGTAAACGCCAGCGTGTAGGGTTGCTTCTGATACGCGAAGGTCTCGGCCGTCACCTGCGGCGTGAGAACGACGACCTTCGTCTGCGCATCCGGCGCGGCATGGGCTGTCTCCTGGTTGCCGACGTTGTCGGTGGCCTGCGAATAGAAGGCGTAGGTGTGGTGGTTGGTGCCCGTATACGCGGCGGAAGTCAGGTTCGTATTGGAAAGCCAAACCTTAAACGGTCCCCCGTTATCGGAGACGTAGATGTTGTAGTTGGCGATCCCCGACCCGCCTGGATCGTCGCTCCCCGACCAGGAGACGGTGAAGGCAGGGGTGGCTTCCACGGCGGGAAGGGCCAGCACACTGCTGGTTGGGGCGCCCGAATCGATTGTGTTGGAAATGGACGTCGTATCCAGCGGGCTCTGGTCCGGCAGCCCCGCATCGAAGATCACGGTCGCCTGGGCACTGATAGACGTGCCTGTCGTGTCGGCGCCTTTGGGCTGCACGGTGTACGAAACGAACCCTTCGCCCTGCGGCGGCGTCACGTTGGGAGGAAGGAATCCCTCAAAAGCGTTGCCTACCGGGTCGTCCAGCGTCGTCGGATCGATCGTAGTGAATGTCCACGTTAGCTCGCCCGTCACCACATCGAACTCGGCATCAACTTGCACGTCCACGCCAAGCGTCGCCGTGTCGTCGATCAGGGTTGTATAAGAAGTTAGGCCGGGCGGGACGGCGAAAGTCTGCCCGCCGTAGCCAAACTGGCCCAGTTGGAAAGTGGTCCAGTCTAGATTCGCATCGAGCTGTTCGGTGACCTGCACGACATGGGCCGGGGCGCTGGCCGAGGCCTCGTTCTCAAACCCGACGGTGTAAGACAAGGGAGATGCGCCCGGAACGTATCCTTGCCCGCCAAATCCGCCCGGACCGCTGATGTAGTTGGGATCGTGCGGGCCGACGAGGGTGCAGGAGCAGGTTGCCGTGGCGGTCGCGCTGTTCGAGATCGGCACGTTCAACTCGTTATAGAGCTCATAGCTCTCGTAGATCAGTACGCCGGCCAGCGTTATGAAAAACACGGGTGGAAGCACTTCCACGATTGCCCCGCCGACAAACGTCGCAATTGTTCCCAGAGCCGCCAACGTCGTGCTTGAAGTCGCGGCGGTGGTCACGGCCCCGGCGCTGATCGTCACGGCCAGTGCCGTGGGCAAGTTCGCGTCCACGATAGTGGCGTCGGTTTCAAGTGAGGCGACGATCGTGTCGGCGTTGACCAGGTCGTGCATCGCCTCACCAAAGTTAAATGCCGCCCCGCTGTCAGGGTCGTTCAGAATCGCTCCGGCAATTTTGTCCGCGTCGCCGATTGCGGCCAGGTCGTCGGCCGTTGGCGTAATGCCGCCCAATGCACAGTCATTAATGAAATTCTGCCGCAGATCGGCCAGGTAATTCTGCACCTGAATCTGCTGCTGAGGCGTCAAGAGGCTGTAATATCCCAGCCCGGTCGGGTCCACGGCGCTTACGGGGTTATTGCCGGCGAATTTGTAGAGATTGGTCCCGCTTGCTAGTCCGGTCGGATCTCGATTGATGAACCGGCCAGTTGTCGGTGAATAAAACCGCGCCCGCATGTAATAGAGTCCGCCGCCGCCAACCATCACGCCCAGTTTTCCTTCGTACTGGAACGGATTTGGTGCTGTCCCGGCGGTGGCTTTCAGCTCGCCGAAAGGCAAATACGTATAGGTGTTCAGATAGCTTCCGGTCGAACCGGTTATACCCACGGTCGATCCGACCGCATCGTAATCGTAATACTCGCGGCCGCCCGAGGCGGTGATCTGGCCGACCAGGCCAAGTCCATAGGCAAAATTGGCGATCAGCTTGCCGGAGCCATCAAACTCGGCGTCAACGCTCCCGTTACCCATCGGGTTGATAAGATAGTTGGTTACCTGAGCATTGTCGGTGGAATATACCAGGGCGTTCAGGGCATTGTATTGATAGGTGTAGGTGTCAGTGGGCGTTTGCAGCTCGATCAGACGGTTTTCCGGATCGTACGTATTAGTTGTATTGCCGCTGGGTCCGCCGCTGACAGTCAGGTTTCCATTGGCATCGTACGTATAAGTATACCCGCCAACGGCCGTGTACTGATTGAGGTTGTTGGACGTGTAGGAGGTTGTGGGCCCGCCCGAATCCGTGACAGTCGTGCGATTTCCCGTCGCGTCGTAGGCGTAGGTGATGGTTTCGCCACTCGGAAGGGCAACCGATGTCACCTGGCCGTCGGCATCGTAAGTATAATTTGTGGTTCCCACGAGGGTGGATACGCTGGTGACCAGGCCCAGGGCGTTATAGATGTAGTCGAAACGGGAATTGATCGTCGCGCCGGGCGCGTAGTTGATCAAATCGATGAGATTGCCATCGGAATCGTAGGTGTATGTGGTGTAGGTTCCATTACCGTTAGTTGCCGATGACAACCGGCCAACCAGGTCGTAGGTGTAGGTGACGAGGGCCGCACCGCTGGCATCTGTTACCGAAACAAGCTGCCCCGCGCTGTTGTAATGATAATTCTCAGTGAAGCCTGTCTGGTCGATGGTTTGGGTGAGAATACCGCCCGGCGCATAGGTATATTGCAGGTATTGGCCGTTGGGATACGTGATGCCGGTAAGTTCGTGGGCCGAATCATAAGTCATCGTGATCGTGCCCGAGCTGTCGGTAACGGAAGTCAAATCGCGGGCCGAGTCGTAGGTATAGGCGATCGACGAGCCGTCGGGGTTGAGGCGAAGCGTCAGCCGGCCGTTGCCGTCATAAGTATAGTGAGTCACCCGGCCCAGCGCATCGATAGACTCGCTTATCGCTCCCTGGGCGTTGTAAACGTAGCTGGCGGCTGTTCCATCCGGCTGAGTGACGGATGTCAGCTCCGTCTTGGCATCATAGGCAAGGGCGGTCGTATTGCCGTTGGGGTCTTGGACCCCTACGAGGTTGCCCGCCGAGTTATAGGAGTACTGCGTGGCGTTACCCAGGGGGTCCACAGATGTGGTGATGCGTCCGATGGCGTCGTAGGTGCTTGAGGAGGTCACCCCGCCGGGATGAGTGGCCTGAATCACCTGCCCGTTGGCATTATAGGTGACTTGAGTGACGTTCCCCTGCGGGTCCTTCTCCATCGCCGTCTGGCCGTTGACATTGTAAAGGATCGTCGTCGTCTGCCCCGCTGCATTCGTGATCGTATATCCCGCGGGCGATAAATAAGCGTAAGTCAAAGCGCCGGTGCCCCCGTCGCCGCTCTGGCCGGTCAACCTGCCTTGCGAATCGTAGGTGAAATAGACGTGCGTGCCATCGGGGTTGGTGGCGGATGCCAAATCGTGGCCAGTTTGCGGCGAAGATGGCGTAACATAGGTGTATTGATACGTTCCGAGATTGTTCGAGACGCCAGTCAGCTCGGAATTCGAGTTGTAGGTATAGGTTGTAACGTTGCCGGCGGGATCGGTGACGCTGCTCAACAGATTTTGGCCGTTATACGCGAAGGTCAGTTGATCGCCGTCGGGGGCGGAGACGCTGGTCAGCAACCCGTTGTTGTACGCGGCGGTGAGGCGGGCGCCGTCGCTGTTCTGAATGTAAGCGAACTGGCCATCCGGCAGAAAACTGGTGAGCGAGCCGTCTGTTTCGCGGAGTGCGTAGCTGCCGCCGGACAGGGTCAGGGTGCCGGTGTCGCCGTCGGCCCCCGCGTAGACACCCGGGCTGAGCTGCACGAATTCGCGCGAAACGGCGCCTTCCTGGATGTAGACATTTCCGTTGTTGGGATCGGTCGTCGCGGTGATATTCCAGTTTGATGTCCAGCCATAGCCCAGGCTATCCGGCGTGTAGCGTGAAACCAGGGATTGCGAGTAGGTTCGCTCAAAATCCAGGGCAAGCCCCGCCTCCACGGTCGAAGTGTCCGTCACGCCGGCAAGCGTCGCGGACGGTAAGCCGTCGGTAGCCTTGAGAAGCTCGAAGCCGAAAAGGGCCTGCTGCGATGTAACCGAATCGCCGACCTGGGCCAGATAGATCGAGTCCGCCTGGAAGGCATTGTTCATGGAAGTAACGGTGTCGCCCAGGTTCGCCTGAAGGTTCGCGACGACGGCCTTCCAGCCGGCAGCGGGAACATCAGGCGGCGTTGCCGCCGCGAAGGTCGCCCAATCGATCGTCGTCGCCGGCGGCACGGCGCCCAACGACCAGGTGGTGGTAGTGCCCGGATCCTGGGGAAAGGGAAGGAAACGAACCTGGCCGATCTCGCCGTCGGTTTCGGGGCCGATTACTTCACCTGGCGCAAGGGTGCCCCCGCCGAAGCTCATCACTATTTTCGTGAAACCGTTGACGTCGGTACCCACCAGATCGAATACGGGAATTTGAATGTCGGTTTCACCGACGTTGCGGACGTAGGCGAAAAGGTAGAGCGGTATGCCGGGAAGTCCACCCGGCGGACAATCGGCAATCACCTGCAGGTCCTGGGTCGATGACGCCGCGACCACCTGGAATGTCTTTGGCGCGGTGGACGACTGGCTACCGTCGACGGCCTTGAGAACATAGCTACCCGTCGGCTGACCCACCAGATCAAATGTCGCGATCAATTCGTTGGCATTGATAAACGTCGTGGTTTGCGGCGTGACAACGGTCGAGCCGCTGGTCAGGCTCAGAGTGGTCTGCGCCGTGAACCCCGATCCGCTGATGTGCATCGTCACATTGCCCGTGTTGCTGGCCGAAGGCGTATCGAAGCTGGTCAGCGCGAAGGGAACTACATTGGCCAGCAGGGTGAAAGCCTGAGGGGTCGCGGCGCCGCTTTGCCCGATCAGCAGAATGTAATACGCGCCGCCTTGCCCGCTGGGCAGCATCAGGACTGGATCGAGTGCGGTGAGGTCCGTGACCGATTCGTCAAAGCTGCTGGTGGTGGGAAGTGCATCATATCGAATCAGGAATTTCGATTCGTTGGCAACCTTGTAGGTAGCCTGAACCTGAACGTTTGCCCCGGGCGCCACATCGAGTCGATAGTAAATCTTCTGGCCTTTGACGATCGTACCCATCGCGGGAGAACCCAATGTCAGCGGTGGAGTCCCCACCATCAATGGTGTTGCGGAATCAGCCTGGTTATTGGCGCGGTTCACATCGGGAACCATCTTGCCGCTGTCTGCGACTACGATGACCGAAAAATTCCCCTGCGAAACTCCCGGTACCGACGCCGTCAGCGTGTCCATGTAGCTCGACAGGCCCGGCACGTTGCCGGTGTGGCTGATTCGTCCCAGCAATGTGGCGGCAGACGTCAGCGAGGCGGAGCTTGAAAGGTAGACTGAGTCCGTCCAGGACCCGGCGGCGGTTGCCACCGTACCCAGATTATCGACGGTGCAGCTTATTGTGATCTTCTGGCCGACGGTCGCCGATGATGGGCTTACGCTTACCGAGGCGACCGCCAGGTCGGGCGCTGAAGTGGCGCCAACGAGGTCGAGGCTGGTAGCCATCGAGTTCGTAACAAAAACAGCAAAGCCGCCGATTGATGGTGAATTGAACGTCGCGAAATTCCCGCTGGAACTTGTGAAGTTCAAAACGGCGAAGGACTCTTCCAACGCCGGAGCGAAGCCTTTGCCGAGCGACGCGGTCAACGTGCCGCCCAGCGACGCGGTTCCCGAAACGTTGATCTGATCGAACTGCGTGCCAGCGGTAGCGCCGGCGACTTTGACAGTAAGCGTGCCGGAAGCGGTCTGATTATAGTTGCCATTGATCGTGAGAACGCCGGGATTTGCACCCAGATCGACCTCGCCAGCGTTGGTGAGGTTGCCAATAATTGCACCAGGTCCGCTGAGCGTCCCGCCGTTGATGTTGACTTGATTTCCCGCAATGCCAAGGGTGCCTGATTTGAGGATGGTTGATCCACCGGACTGCGTGTAGACACCGGCTCCGCCGACGGCCAGCGTGCTTCCGCTGCCAACAGTCACGGCGCCGGCATTATTGAACGACGCCGCCGAAGAGAAATTCGCCCCGTTTTGGATCGTTAGAGCTCCCGTGGCGGTGATTGTGGTCAGGCCGGCCAGGCTGTTCGTTCCTGTGGTATTGCTCTCGATGAGGGAAGAAGCTCCGTCAAGCAATAGTCCGGCGGCGCTGGTGACGACATTAGCGGCGGGAAGGTCCAGCGTGCTGTTGTTGATTGCGCCCCATGTACCGCCGGTGAGAGTCCCTCCCGAGAAGTTCGTGTAATTCTGGACGAGCAAGGCGCCGCCGTTGAAAGCTTCGATCGTGCCTTGGTTGGTCAGCGTTCCGCCACCCGCGCTGCCGACCTGACCCGAATCGCCCTGCACGGTCACGCCGGCGCCAATCGTCAGCACGTCGCCGGGATTTGGTATCAGCATCCCGAATCCGCTGGCGACGCCGCTCAGGATGACCGAACCGCTTCCCCCAAGCGTCTGCGTCCCCTCAAATTTGACGCTGCTGGGACCGTTGATCGTAATCGTTCCAGAATTCAGCGTCAGCCCGCCGGTGACGATAAGCGGATCGATGTTGGCCAGGAAGACGGGTTTGACCGCCACGGTGCCGGCGAGTGTAACGCCAGCCAGTGTCCCGCCCGCCTGGGCGACGCCCAGCACGGCGCTGCCGGCGGTGGCCACCGTTCCGCCGCTTATCGCGCCCGGAAAAGCGTTATTGCCCACAAACCAATTGCCTGTATTGCTATTGAGCGACAGCGTGGCCCCTGCATTGTTGAGAGTTCCCAGGATGTAGACGACGCCTGTGGCAGCATCGACCATCCCGGGAAGCGTGTAATCGAACCCTTCTAACGACAGGCTGGTTCCGTCGAGCGCCTTGACCGTGCCTTGATTGCTCCAGGCCGTGCCATCAAGCACGAGGCTTCCAAGCCCGTCGTAACTTATCGTACCCTTGTTGATCCAGTTATCGGCGCTGATGGTGAACGTCGCCCCGGTCGTCAGGGTGATCGTTGTCAGGTTGATGAACGAATCGATGGGATATTCGGCCGTGATCTCCCCGCCACCGCCTTGGATGGAAATTCCGCTGGCGATGGTAAGCGTCGCCCCGGTAACCCCGCCGTCGGCGGATTGGGCTCTGAACTGATTACTCGGGCTTCCCCCGAAGACGATCGTGCCGCTGCCCGAAAGGGTCTGCGTCCCAAAGAATATCAGTTGCAATGCGGTGTTTCCGTCGGTCGAGCCGACGTCGAGCGTGCCGTTGAGAGTCAGACCGTTAGTGATTTCCGCCGACCGGAGGTCGTTGCCCACGGTTCCGTTCAGCGTCGATCCCGCCGGAATGGTGACCCCGGACAGCGTGCTCGAAGGAAAAACGACGGGCAAGCCAAACGTCAGCAGATCGCTGCTGGTATCGGTGACCATTCCGCCGTCGATGGTTCCACCGGCCAGGTTCCAACCGCCGGTGATGGAATTGAGAGCCAAAGTAGCGCCGGTGTTGTTCAACACCCCCGCCAGGTTGACCGTCCCGCCACCATTGATGACCGAGCCGATGGCCGCCGTGGTGAACGTTCCTTCCAGATTCAGGGTGCCGCTCGGAGACACGTTGAACGTGCCGGTGTTGCTCCAGCCGCTGCCCTCAATATCAATGGTAGAGCCGTTCTGGCTGGTGATAGTGCCCTCATTGACCAGGTTGCTGGCGTCGAGGATGAACGTCCCGGTCGTAGTGTTGTAGATCGCTCCCTGAAGGATGACCGAATCGATGGAATACTCCGAAGTAATGGTTCCGCTGCCGCCCTGAATGGTGATCCCGCTGGCGAAGGTGAGGACCGCTGGGGTGACCCCTCCATCGGCGGACTGGGCCCGGAATTGGTTACTGGGGCTACCCCCAAAGACGATTGTGCCGGTCCCGGAAATTGTTTGAGGGCCGAAGAAGACCAACACCAACGCCGTGCTTCCATCGGCCGAGCCGACATCGATGGCGCCATTGAGCGTCAGGCCGTTGGTGATCTCTCCAAACTGAAGATCGTTGCCTACGGTTCCATTCAAAACCGATCCGACCGCAATGGTCACGCCGGACAGGGTGTTTGGACTGAAGCTTATGCCGGAGGCAAACGTAAGTGGATCGCTGCTGGTATCGGTGATCGTTCCGCCATCGATGATACCGCCGGCCAGGTTCCAGCCGCCCGTCGTGGAATTCAGAGCCAGCGTGGCGCCGGCATTGTTCAATATCCCGGCCAGGTCGACCGTCCCCCCGGTATTGGTCACGGCGCCGATCGCGGCGGTGGTGAACGAGCCGTATAGATTCAATTTGCCGCCGTTGGAGACGGATAGAGTTCCGCTGTTAGTCCAGGGGCTGGTGAGGCCGATGTTGCCGGCGCTGGCGCCAATGTCGACGGTTCCCGCGGCGGTTTCCTCGACAAGGCTCTCGTTGATGAAGGTGCTCCCGCCGCCGCGGTAGTTGCCGGACAGCCCGATGGTCGCGCCGGCCACGTTTCCGTTGATCGTCCCCGCATTGACTATTGAATCTCCCGTGCGATAGCCGGTGAGGCTGCCTCCGCCGCCGGTGACGAGGATTCCGCTGCCGATGGTCAATGTCGCCGGATTCGATCCGCCATCACCTTCGGAATAAATCGTATTGTTAATGCTGGCGCCCAACTGCACGGTTCCTGTTCCCGAAAGCGTTTGCGTTCCTGTGAAAAAGATCGAGGCGTAGCTGGACCCGTCGGCGGCGCCCAGGTCGAGCGTGCCGTTGAGCGTCAGCCCGCCGGCGACGTTGATGTTGGACAACCCCGTGGTCGTCGCCGTGGTTCCGGCGACAACGGTGTCGCCGGCGAGCGTTCCGCTGGTCAGCGCCAGGATTGCGCCGCCGGTTTCGGTGATCGTGGCCCCCTGAATCGTCCCGCCGGCCAAAGTAACGGTTGCCGACGATTGCAGCGTCGTCGCGACCTGTAGCGTACCGCCGGTGATTTGCAGCGGGTCGGTGGTGCTGACGCTGTGCACCGATTGTATTCCGGAGGAGAGTTGGATCGTCGGATTTGCGCCGAGATTGATCGTCACGTCGTCGGCAGGCCCGGGCAGAGCGTTGGTGGACCAGTTGCCCGGCGTGGTCCACTGATTGTCGTCCGCTGCCCCGGTCCAGGAGACGGCGCTGAGGAGCATGCGGGGCTCGAGCCGTTCGATGACGTAGAGGACGAAGCGGGGCTTGCGGGATCGGGGGTGGGGGTTGGGCAAGAGGGGCGTGGCGGCGGACGGGAGAGCAACGGACGCGCGACGACCAAGACGCTTACGCCGCATGAAACCTCCCGCTGTTAGCGAGGCGGACAGAGATGAATCCGGGCCCTGACAGGCTTTGCCCGGAGAATGTAGCAATTTACCGAAAGCCCTGGCCGCAGGCAAATGAAGTTTTGATCATGCGGGGAAAGCAAAAGCCATGCACTGCAATCGCGCTCATCGAAACAGTCTGCGGCCTGCCCACACTCCGATTCCGCGTGCTCTTTACGCAACATCTTGAAAGCGTCCGACATTAGCGCTCAATTTTGTCGCATTCTGTACGCTTCGTAACGTGGGTGCAGGGTTGCGAACGGTTGGGGTTCGGAGGTTGCCGTCAGGCGGCTTTGGCGAGGGCGGACACCGCGGCGAGTGTGGCGGGGTGGGCTTCGAGTTGGAACAGATCGAGCACGGGACGCGGGTCGAATTGTTGCCATTGACGGTGGCGCTGTGCCGCGTGAACGGGGCACAGATTGCTGACAATCGCGGTGTCATAGTCCAGCGCCGACGCGTCGCCATCCGAAAGGATTGGCAGTCCGTGGTTCTTCCGCATCTGTTCCGTTTACCCGTCGGCGGTAGCATCCAAGCCGTTTCCCGTTCGGCGCGGCTCCCATCCATCGCCGGCATTGAGACGAATGACATCTCAATCAGGTCCGAAAACCGCCAGACATCGCGGCTCGCCTGGCCTATGTTCTGTGCATGGAGCTTGATCCTGCCGTTTGTTACCGAGCCGTGCTGGCACGTGATGCCCGCTATGACGGGCGATTCTTCACGTGTGTGAGAACAACCGGCATTTACTGTCGGCCGATCTGTCCCGCGCGGCCGCCAAAGATCGAGAATTGCACTTTTGTGCCTACTGCGGCCGCCGCACAAGAGGCCGGCTTTCGGCCGTGCCTGCGATGTCGGCCTGAGAGTTCGCCTGATCTTGACGCATGGCGCGGAACTTCGGCGACGGTATCACGCGCTTTGAAGATGATTGAGGGCGGAGCACTTGACGGCGACGACGTCGCATCACTGGCCGATCGACTCGAGATCGGCGAGCGCCAACTCCGCCGTCTCTTCCGTCACCACGTGGGCGCTGCCCCCGTCACCGTCGCACAGACCCGTCGCGTGTTACTGGCCAAGCAGCTCATCCATCAGACCAATCTCTCCATGATCCGGGTCGCACTCGCCAGCGGTTTTGGGAGCGTACGGCGATTCAACGAGACGTTTCATCGCCTCTACCATCGCCCGCCGGGCGAACTCCGGCGGCGCGTCGCCGCGACCACGTCCCTTGCCCCCGAAACCTCGCTCTTGCTGCCTTATCGGGCGCCTTACGACTGGGATGCGATGATTCGCTTCCTCAAAGCGAGGGCGATCGGAGGCCTTGAGATTGTCACTCAGGAAAGTTACAGCCGGGTCATCGAGCTGGGGGATGCCACGGGTTCCATCACGGTGAGCGATGCTCCCGATCAGTCCGCCCTTCGCGTAGTCGTCCGTTTTCCCCGGCTGGACGCCCTGTCGGCGATCATCACGCACGTCCGTCGAATGTTCGATCTGAGTGCCGAGCCGGGCGCAATAGCCTCGGCCTTGTCGTCCGATCCGGCCCTGGCGCCACTGGTTTTGGCCCGGCCTGGCTTGCGCGTGCCGGGCGGCTGGGACGGGTTCGAGATCGCGGTACGTGCCGTGCTCGGCCAGCAGATCACGTTGAAGGCGGCCACGCAACTTGCCGGCCGCGTTGTTTCCGCACACGGCAAACAAATCGCCGATAGCATCGACATACCGGGACTTACCCACGCTTTCCCGCGGCCCGAGCGTTTCAACGCCGATACACTGGCCAGCCTGGGGATTCCCAAAGCTCGAGCGGCGGCCGTCGCAGGAGTCGCAGCCGCGGTCGGCGCCGATGCCCGTCTGTTCGATCCGCGCCGCGATCTCGGTGAAGCGGTCGCGCACATGCGAAACCTTCCCGGCATCGGCGAGTGGACCGCGCAATACATCGCCATGCGAGCGCTCGGTGAAACCGACGCGTTCCTCGCCGCCGATATAGCGGTCCAAAAGAAATTGGCCGTGCACGGGCGACGTCCGACGACGTCAGAACTGTTGGCTCGCGCCCGGCGTTGGCGGCCGTGGCGGGCGTACGCCGTGTTGCACCTGTGGACGGCTGACATGGACGTCCCGCCAACTTCGTCATCAAAGGAGACGTATCATGCGCTTACGGCTTGAACGGCGGGCTTCGCCGGTATCCTCTTTGCTCCTCGTCACCGATGACGCCGGAGTCCTTCGCGCTCTCGAATTCGCCGATCATGAAGCACGAATGCACCGTCTTTTGCGGGTGCACTACGGCGACTACGCGCTTCGGGACGGCGCGGCGCCCGCTCCAATCACGCGGGCTCTCGGCGCCTATTTCAGCGGCAGCGTTGACGAACTCGCGGACGTACCAACGGCCACCGGCGGCACGCCATTCCAGCGCGAGGTATGGAAAGCGCTGCGGGCCATTCCGGCCGGAACGACGATCAGTTATGGGCAGCTCGCAGTGAACCTTGGCCGCGCCGGCGCGAGCCGCGCGGTTGGGGCTGCCAACGGCGCGAATCCCATCGCCATCGTGGTGCCTTGTCATCGCGTCATTGGCGCCAATGGCACACTCACGGGGTATGCCAGCGGTCTTCCACACAAACGATGGCTGCTCGACCATGAACGGCGGTTCGCCCCGGTCATGGCGAGTGGGTGAATTCGCGAACGAGAGCGCGCGGCGACTCGAGACAGGAATTGCATCCCATTTGACCCCGCTTGCCAAGGAGGCTGTACAGACGATTCTATCAATGACTCGCGCTTCCCTCGGCGGTCGATTGCAGAAACTTCTCGATTACATCGAGCTGCTCGCTTCGATGCCGTTTGAGCACGCTCACGTCGTGAGTGAACTCGATCATCGCTTCCTCATCCCCCCGGTAGACGGGCCAGGCGGGAACACCGCCAGCGTTGGGGTTGCCGGTCGCGGCAAAGTTGATCCAATACTGGCCAATCGTTCTACTGATGCGCGGGTCCGCTTCGTCGTTCCCAATCGGCCGCTGGAAAACAAAAGCGACTTCGGCCCCGTGATGGGCGCCCAGGAATTGCAGGAAGCCTCGTTTGCTGCCGAGGGAAAATAGATAGCGGAACGACTTGTTTCCGGCCGCCGCGTGGGCGCGGGCAATGAAACGCGCCTCGCTGGCGAAGGACAGATCGGTGGCGAGCTGCACCGCCGCGGGACGAATCTGCGAGGCATCGTGGGCGGGATAAGCCTGGGCAATCGGCTCGGCGAATTTTCCAAAGTCTCTCTCCAGCGTCTTGAGATAAGCGGCCTCGTCTGGCGGCATTGCTGCGGTCAGCAGAAACAGCGCCATTTCGTCACGGGTCGTTCCAACGATGAGGGGCACCGGATGCTCGCGGCCCGCCGCGAACAGGCGATTTGGCTTATCGGGAATCACGTGACCGTCCACTGCCGGGCCAATGGTCAGCGATAAGGGTTTGAGCTGAAGCGGAGCGCCCGGGCCGGGGCCGGCCTCAGCTGGGGCGGCTTTGACCAGAAGCTTGGGATCGAGCCGGCGCATTTGCGCTGGCACGGGCGAATCGCCCAGGCCGCAAGCCGCGATAAGCCGGCAACCCACCTGTTCGGCCGTCTCGGCTCTTTGCTGCGCTTCGCCGCGGAGCGGGATCAGGTCCATCGCGGTCGCGCTTTGGGCGATCGCAGAGTGAAACAGGCCACGCGCTTCCGGCGCGACCATCAGGCACAGCACGCTGATGCCGCCCGCCGACTCGCCGAAGATCGTCACGCGGTCGGGATCGCCTCCGAAGGCGGCAATGTTACGCCGCACCCAGCGCAATCCTTCAATCTGGTCGAGCAGTCCATAGTTGCCCGAAATGTGATCCGGCGACTCGCCGCTGAGCGCCGGATGCGCGAGGAAGCCGAACAGACCGAGGCGATAATTGACCGAAACGACGATGCAGCCGAGCCGGGCGAGTTTTTCGCCGTCGTAGAGGGGCTGCGAGGCGGCGCCCATTACAAAGCCGCCGCCGTGAATCCAATAGAGAACCGGGAGCTTTTGGGATTTGGCCGCGGCAGGGGCCCAGACGTTGAGGAACAAACAGTCCTCGCTGAGCGGCGCGGCGATCGACATCTCGGGAATTGCGGCAAGCAGCGGCGGCGTGGATTGCGGGCAGGCGGCGCCGAACTCGAAGCAGTCGCGCACTCCCTCCCACGCCTTCACGGGCCGCGGCGGCTTCCAACGAAGCTCAGCTACCGGCGGGGCGGCGTATGGAATCCCCTTGTAGGCGTAGACGTCTTTCTTTTCGCCGACGATCAGCCCTCGGAGGTTGCCGCTGTCGATGCGAACTTCGGGCGTAGGGATGCGAGCCTGTGCCGATTCTGTCGCAGGGGCCGCAGCAAGGGCGGGCCGTAAGCCGGCCGCCAGTGCGAAAATCAAGCACGCCACGATCGCCGCCGACCAGCGGGCCGGTCGAGGTCGGCTGCCAATGTTCGCAAGCCTTGTAATTGGCCCGAGGGATGTTTGCACCAGGATCGCTCCGGTGGTGCTGCCGCACGCTCGACGGTCGAGACGAAGTGGCGCGGGAAGCGCGACGACAATACCAGCCCCGTCCGGCATTTGGTAGCGAGGATTCCGCCACTGGCGGCGATGCGCCGCCCCGAGCAGCGCGTGCCGTGAGGCTACGCCTCCAGCAATCGCACTAAGGTTGCCTTGCGATGCTGTTTCGCAACATCTAGCGGCTGCACGGTTAAAGGTGGACAAGGGGGATTCTTCGCCGCAGCAGGAGCATTTCTTCGCGGCAAATTGTTGCATCGTCTTTGAAGTATAATCGCAGTGACGGTGTAACGGGATTTGAACTGCCTGCGCATGAAATCCGTGTTCCCAAAATGCGTCGCGTTTGAGCTTTGCCGGTCGCTGGTGATCCTCGCAACACTCGCGAGCGCCGCGTGCCGGCGTCATTCGCCGGGCGTGAACGCTGCGACGGCGCCTGCCGCCGTTCCCGCGGGAGCTGCGACGCGTGCCGCCGGCGAGTTCGTACGCACCCCGCGGCGGACCATCTTGGGCGCCGACGAAGTGCGGGTGCCGATCGAATTGGTTACCTATATGCCCGTAGTGGCGTTCACTTCGGGCGAAGGGGTCCGTCGGCGGATGATCCTCGATACGGGCGCGGATTCGGTCCTTGTGACGCCGGGGTTTGCGGCTGCCGGGCGCCTGACGACCCGCCCCTCGGATCGCACATATCGCGACGCCAGCGGAACGGGGGCGGGGACATCCATCGCGACGATTGCCACTCTCGAGCTCGGGGCGGCGCGATTCGAGGATTTCGACGCCGACGTGGCGGCGTTGTACGCCGGGTCGGACGCGCTGCTCGGCTGGCCCCTGTGGCGAGACGTCCTGGTGACCATCGACTACCGCCAGCGCATGCTCGTGCTGAAACGCGGCGAGCTCTCCGAGCCGGACGGCAAGCGCATCCTGCCGCTGCGATTGGATCACGACCGGCTGATGGTCCCGGCGACCCTTGACGGCCGCGAGATTTGGCTGAACCTCGACACCGGCTGGGGCGTGGGCGACAGCGTCGAGCTGACGACGGCGCGTGCGGCGGAGGTGGCGTGGGCATCGCCAGCCGTGTCCACGATGGCGACCAATGCTCCCGATGGCGTCGTTGCGCAGAAGCTCGGCCGGCTTAAAGGAGACCTGATTGTGGGCCGCTACCGCTTTGTGCGGCCTATTGCAGGCGTCAACGGCGGGGTAGCCGCGGACATTCTCGGGGCTGTGGCATTGTCGAACTTCGCGGTGACGCTGGACCTGAAAAAAATGCGGGTCCGCTTCGACCGTGCCACCGACGAGCCGATCGCCCCCGGGCCGGTGTGGGTCGCGGGATTCGACTGCGACCTGAAAAGCCGGCCGCTTAAGGTAATCGGCGTACTGCCCGGCAGCGAAGCCGCGCGCGCCGGCCTTCGGGCCGGCGACCTGTTGCTGACCATCGATGGCCGTCCCGCATTTGAGGGACTGTTTTCGCACGCCGACGGCCCGTTCGCCATCGAGCTGCGAAGCGGCGAGCGCACCTTTTCGCTCACCGTCCCGATGACCAAGCTTGTCCCGTGAACTCCCACCGCAAACGGGCAACCACGGAGCGCACAGAGGACACAGAGAACACAGAGGCTTGAATTAGATTGACCGAGTTGATCGTGTGGCGGAATTGACAGTCACAGCAAAGATTCAGTCGGCGCTTTGCATTCTCCGCGTTCCCCCGCGCCCTCGGCGGTAAGTACGTCTTTGCTTAGATTGCCATCGGCGAATCTTGCAGATTCGTCCGGTTGGGATTATCCAGAGTGATGTTGGCGGCCGCGTAGCATTGCGCTTGGAAGAATCGTCGGGACGAGTTCAGTGGCTTTTCCAACCTCATTGCCAATCGCCCTCAAGGAATGGGCCACGGTCTGCCGGGCGCTGGAGACGGGACGGCAGGTAATCCTGCTGCGCAAGGGCGGGATTTACGAGGCAGCGGGAGAGTTCGAGCTGGAAAATCCGCAGTTTTTGCTGTTTCCCACCTATTTGCACCAGAACCTCAAGATGCTCAAAGCTCAGGCGCACGAGGGGTTCGAGGCGGTCAACGCCGAGCCGGGCGAGGTGCGGATCGCCGCGGCGGGGGCGGTCAGCGACATCGTCCAGTTGCGGTCCCGTGCACAACTGGAGGCGATCGACACCGAGCACGTCTGGACGCCGCCGCTCATCGATATGCGGTTTAATTACAAGCCGGACAATCCGCTTTATCTGCTGTTGGTGAGGGCGTATCGCCTGCCGCGGCCGGTGGTGGTCCGGAACACGCCCGAATACGCCGGGTGCAAGAGCTGGGTGCCGCTGGGGAAGCCGATCGAGACCGGCGGGGCGGTTCCGGTGTTGGAAGATGTGCAATATGGAACTCGCCGGGGTGGGATTCTTGACGCGATACGAAGGTGGTAAAGCCTCGCCGCGAATCATCGCCGATCACGACAGCAGCAACTCCAGGTCCTCCCGCCCGAGGCGGCTGATGACGCTGTTGTCGGCGCTGATGATGGCATCGGCCAGGTCGCGCTTGGTCTGCTGAAGCTGGAGGACTTTTTCCTCGACGGTGTCTTTGGCGATAAGCCGGTAGGCGAAGACCTGGCGGGTCTGGCCGATGCGATGGGCGCGGTCGATCGCCTGGGCCTCGACGGCGGGATTCCACCACGGGTCCAGCAGGAACACGTACTCGGCGGCAGTGAGGTTCAGACCCAGGCCGCCGGCCTTGAGACTGATGAGGAACAGCTTGCAGGCGGGATCGGTTTGGAACCGCTCAACCGGCGCCGCCCGGTCGCGGGTTTTTCCGTCGAGGTACTCGTACGTGATCTTCTCTCGATCGAGGCGCTGACGAACGATCGACAGGAAGCTGGTGAACTGCGAGAAGACCAGAACTTTGTGGTCTTCCTCGAGCACCTCGGTCACCTGGGCCAGCAGCGAATCCAGCTTGGCGCTCCCCAGGTTGGTTTTGCTCTTGTCGATCAGGCCGGGGTGGCAGGCCGCCTGCCTCAGGCGGAGCAGGGCTTCGAGGATTTGAATCTTGGCCCGATTGATTCCTTCGCGTGCGATGCGCGTCAGCAGCGATTGCCGGTAGTGTTCCCTGAGCTCGTCATAGAGCTTGCGCTGTTGCGCGTCCAGCTCGCAGTGAATCGTCTGTTCGACCCGCTGCGGCAGGTCCCGGGCGACCTGCTGCTTGGTGCGGCGAAGAATGAACGGCCGCAGGGCCCGGGCCAGGAGCGTGCGGGTCTGCTCGTCGATGACCCGGGCGCCGGCGCCGGTCGCCGCGAAGGCCCGGGCCGTGCCCAGCATTCCGGGGTTGAGAAACTCAAACAAACTCCAGAGCTCGCCCAGGTGGTTTTGCACCGGCGTGCCTGAGAGCGCCAGCCGATGCCTGCCGTTCAGAAGCCGAGCCGCCTTGGCCGATTCGCTGGCGGCATTTTTGACCGCCTGCGCTTCGTCGAGGACGACGTAATCAAAATCAACGTCCTTCATGAACACGGCGTCTTTGCGCAAGGTGCCGTAGGTCGTGAGAATCAGGTCATAGTCGGCGAAGCTTTCGGCGGATTTGGCACGGCCGATGCCGGTGTGATCGAGAACCTTGAGTTGCGGCGCGAATTTCGCCGCCTCTTCTTTCCAGTTGAAGATCAGCGACCGCGGCGCGACCACCAAAGACGACCCGACGCACAACCCGGCCGCCGGCGCATTTCCTGCTCCCTCTCCCTCCGGGAGAGGGTTGGGGTGAGGGGAAGCCGCGGAAGAGTCTTGCTGAGGCGGCGCCGCGCCCCGCAATCCCCTCCGTCCTTCCAGCAGGGCCAAAACCTGAACCGTCTTCCCCAACCCCATGTCGTCGGCCAGGCATCCTCCGAATTGAAACTCCCGGAGAAACTGCATCCATCCCAGTCCATCGCGCTGGTAAGGACGGAGGATGCCGACGAAGCCCGCCGGGGCGTCGGCGGCGCGGACGCCCTCGAAACTTCGCATTTGGTCCCGTACCTGCTGGAAGACCGCGTCGCAGGTCGCCTGGGGTTGCGACGCCAACAGGGCGTCTAGCACGCCGACTTGCGACTTGCTGAAGCGGATATGGTCCTCGGTTGCCGTCCCCATGTCGGCCAGCAGTCCGTATTTCGCCAGCCAATCCTCGGGTAAGACGCCGAAGGTCCCGTCATCCAGCCGCACCGTCCGCTCGCCGCTGCGAAGTGACTTGAGCAGCTCCGGCAATGCCACCTTCTGCCCGTCGAACTCCGCCGCTCCGTGCAGCTCGAACCAGTCGATGCCGCTGGTGACCTCGATGTGGATCTCGCCGGGCTGACGATAAAGCTGCCCGTCGGCTTCGACGAGCCAGTTCTCGGCGGTCAGCTTCCGGATGACGGCGGGAAGGTGCTTGGGCGCCAGTTCGTATCCGAAGGTTTCGTCAAAGACGCCGTTGGCCCGCCGAAAACCCAGCGAGCGCAGCGCCGCGGCGGCCTGCGTCTCGAATTCGCCATCCCGGAGGACCAGGCGCTTTCGCTCGGCCTGGTAGATCCCGCGGCCCGGCTCTTCCTCGCTGACGACGGTCCCGTCGTAGTCGAATGAGAGTTCGCCTCGCAGGCGGCCATCGTAGTTCCACTGTTTCGGCTTGCGCACCTTCAGCCGCGGCCGCGGTGTCACAGTCGCCTCCTCGACGCGCAGCTCGTCAGGCAGGTCAAGCTTCGGAAGCTTCGGCAACGTCAACAGATGCCGCAGCAGTTCCTCGCGATCCGCGGCGGGAATTTTCAACTCGTTATCGGCACGCAGCGTGGGGATCCAGGGAAACGCGCCGCCGTCGTCGAGCGGCGCAACGAGATCGTTGGCGAAGACCAGGCCTCCCTTGACCAGCATCGCCGGCTCGGAGATCGCCATCCGCTGTTCGCCCCTCCGCAGTTCGCCGCTCAGAATAAATTGCTCCGCCTCTTCGTTGCGGCGGGCCACGACCCAGAGCTCCCAGGTGCCACCCGTGTCCCACGCGAGCGTGCGGGCGTCCTGCTCCTCGTGCGCCAACAGCATGCACCGCCCGGTCTCGCACATCCGGCGGACGATCGGCGCGACCGTCGCTTCGTACAGCCGAAAACTCCCGGCGGCATGGTCGTTGGCCGAGTAGTAATAGGAGGAGAAATAATCCCGCGCCGAATCGGCCCCGGTCAGAAGCCCCAGGATTTCGCGGTCGGAGGGGTCGGGCAAGTCAGGTGTGTCGTCGTAGCGGATCGTCAGCTTTTTGGGTTTGCCCCACTGTCCGTCTTTGCGGAGCTCGCGCTGGCCGACTTGAACGATCAATCCCCGTCCTTCCAGCGTTCGCGGTACATCGATGGTGTAGACTACCTGTCGCCCAGCCGGCCAGCCCGACCGTGCCGCGTTTTGGGCGGCGGTCATCGATTCGCGAAGGCTCGCCAGCGACTGCTTCCATTCGGCTGCCCGTGGCCGCCGCCGTCGCGTCCGGCCAGCCGGGCGCACGCCCATCAGGAGCTTGGCGATCGACATCGGCGCCGCGATATCGTCGTCATCTCCGTCGTAAGCCTCGTCGTATTCTGGGAGAAGCTCGAGATGTCGGCTCGTCTCCCATTGCTGCGTGTACCCCTTGGCGTCGGCCGCCAACAAGGTTGCCCAGACGTGTCGGCACGTATTGCCGGTTTGGGCGTAGTGGTCGCAATCGCACGAGTAGCGCACCATCCCCTTGGCGCGAACCAGCGTGGTGTCGTGCGGCCTTGCCGCGTTCACGGTGGCTGTGATCCACTGGGCCTCGCGGCTTTCGATCGTGACATCACCGCGCTGGAAGATTTTTTCCCCTTCCACCCGTGCCGTGCTGCTGAACTCGTCGACGAACTTTTGCGTCAATCCCATCGCGAATTCTATTCCCGTTCGAGAACCGCAAAACTCGCGCCGGTGCCATCGCCCGTGCGCAATTCCTCAGTGTAACCGTGGACAAGCACAGGAGCTACGGGACCGCGCAAGATTCGTCGAATTTCAAATCTCAAATGTCAGATTTCAAATCTAACAGCTCATCCGATCACGCCGATGCAACCCACGGTCCGATAAACCTTGATATGAGCGATGCGCAGCGGCAGACGGCGCCGCGAGTCAGCTTTCTGATTGCGACGCACAACCGCAGAAGCGTTCTGCTTCATACGCTCGATCAGATTGCCGGTTGTGGGTTGCCCCGCAATCAGTTCGAGGTCCTGGTCGTTGACAACGCCAGCACGGACGGCGCCGCCCAGGCCGTGCGCGAGCACCATCCTGACGTCCGGCTGATCGTCCTGCCAACCAATCACGGCCCCTGCGCCAAGAATACAGCGCTGGCCCTTGCGCGCGGTGAGCTGATCGTTTTTCTCGACGACGACTCATTCCCCCAGCCCGGTTCGATTGCACGCATGATCGATCATTTTGCGGCCAATCCGCTGCTGGGAGCGGCGATCTTCACCATCACGTTGCCGGACGGCTCGAAGGAGTGCAGCGCCTACCCGAACGTTTGCATTGGCTGCGGCACCGGTTTCCGCCGCACCGCGCTTCTGGAAGTGGGAGGCCTGCCACAGGACTTTTTTATGGCGGCGGAGGAGTACGACCTGTCGCTTCGTCTTCTCGACGCCGGCTGGCGCGTCAGTCGGTTCGACGATCTGCACGTCACGCATCTCAAATCGCCCGAATCGCGTTTCCCGCGGCGGATTTCCCGCCTCGACGCCCGCAACAATCTTCTGCTGGCGCTGCGGCGTTTTCCTGATCCCTGGCGATTTCGCTATGCCGCGGCGTGGTTCGAGCGGTATCGCCTGATGGCGATCGCCAACCGTTGCCGCATCCCGTTCTGGGCCGGCACGATTGAGGGGCTGGCGCGGGGCCTGGCAGCGGAGCATGAGCCGATCAATCCAGCCGCGTTCGAGCAATTCGCCAAACTCGACCAGACGCGGCTTCACCTTCAAGGCGTCTCGCGCCGACTGAACCTGCGGCGTGTCCTGTTTCTCGACCTAGGAAAGAACTTCCTGGTTTTCCAACTCGCGGCGCACGAATGTGGCCTCGAGATCGCCGGCATCGCCGACGCCCGCCTGGGTGGCCGCGGCTTGCGTTTCCGCGGACTGCCAATCCTGTCGGATGCCCAAGCGTCGGTCTTGAACTATGACGCCACGATCGTCAGCAACCTGTCCCCCGTTCACGCGGCACAACGCCACCGTCAATGGCAACAACTTGACCCGCGCCCCGTGCTCAATCTATTCCAACCTGAAGCCTATCCCCCCACACTCCCCGCGGCGTCTACCCCCGCCAAAGCCGCCTGACCGCACCCTTCCCGAATCCCAACCGTTCGCAACCCTGCACCCTTCGTTACGAAACGTACAGAATGCGACAAAACTGGACGGAATGGGGCGCGATTTTCAGCGTCTCATACCAAGCAATAAAACGAAAAACGCCCTAAAAATGTGATATATTTGAAGGATTCTTGCTCCGACAATCTTTGGGCCCATCGCGATGCGGCGGAGGCACGGGCTGGGCAGGGAAATGATGTTAAATGTCGCCAAAAAGCAGTTCAGGAAGTTGGCCGCTTCTCCTGTGCGAGAATCGTCCACAGAGTTTCCATCAAGCTGTCGAGGCCTTGGTGGGTGGCGCCGGAGATGGGGAAGATTTCCTTGTCGGAAAGCTCGGACATGAGGTGTTCGAGGGCTGCGTCGTCGGTCGCGAGGTCCATCTTGTTGGCGGCGATGACCTCGCGCTTCCCGGCAAGCTCGGGGCTGAAGGCTTCGAGCTCGCCGCGGATAGTACGGTAGTTCTTGACAGGATCGGAGCAATCCATCGGATACATGTCCAGCAGATGGACGATTATTTTGGTCCGCTCGATGTGGCGGAGAAATGCATGGCCCAGGCCGGCGCCGTGGCGGGCGCCTTCGATCAGGCCGGGGATGTCGGCGACGACCATTCGTCGGAAGCCGGGCAGCTCGACGATTCCCAGTTGCGGGTCGAGCGTGGTGAATGGGTAATCGGCGACCTTCGGCCGGGCGGCGGATATCGCCCGCAGCAGCGTGCTCTTACCGGCATTGGGCATGCCGACCAAGCCGATGTCCGCGATCAATTTCAGGACGAGCTTAAGATGACGCCCCTGCCCTTCGCCGCCGGGCTCGGCGTGACGCGGGGCTTGGTTGGTGGGTGAGCGGAAATGCCAGTTACCTCGTCCGCCCTTACCACCGCGGGCGACGGCCACGCGCTTGCCCGGCTCGTCGAGATCGGCCAGCAGAATCTCGTGATCGGCATCGTGGATCAGCGTTCCGGGCGGGACGGGAATCACCAGGTCCTGCCCGCTCAGGCCGGCCATTTTCTTTCCCATGCCGGGCTGGCCCCTGGCGGCATTCCAGTGGTGCTTGCCGGAAAAATCCAGGAGCGTGTCTTTGGAAGTATCGGCGACGAAGACGATGCTGCCGCCGTCACCGCCGTCGCCACCGTCGGGGCCGCCTTTGGGGACGTATTTTTCGCGGCGAAACGACACGCACCCGTGCCCGCCATCGCCCGCTTTCACGTGGATCACCGCCTCATCGACGAACATGGAATTAAGGATAGGCGTGGCGGTCCTTCAAAGGTAGGCTTGACCGCCTGCGTATAATCTGGCGGACCCGATCCGCAAGGAGGCCCTATGGCCAAGCCGGCATTGTTCGCGGTTGACGACGACCCGCAGGTACTCCGCGCCGTCGAGCGCGACCTACGGCAGAAGTACGGCGAGACTTACCGAATTCTCGGGGCCGACTCCGGCGAAACCGCGCTGGGGACGCTGGAGCAGCTCCAGAAACGGGACGAGCCGGCAGCGCTGTTCCTGGTCGATCAGCGCATGCCGAAGATGAGCGGGGTGGAATTCCTGGGGCGGGCGAAGCAGATGTTTCCTGGCGCCAAGCGGGCGCTGCTGACCGCCTACGCCGACACCGACGCCGCCATCGCTGCGATCAACGCCGCCGGGATCGATTACTACCTCATGAAGCCGTGGGACCCGCCCGAAGAACGGCTCTATCCCGTTCTCGACGACTTGCTGGAGGATTGGCAGGATTCGTACAAGCCGAAGTTCGAGGGGATCAAGGTCGTCGGACATCGCTGGTCGCCCGAAGCGCATCGGATCAAAGATTTTCTGGCGCGCAACCTGATTCCGTTCGAATGGCACGACATCGAGGAGAAGCACACGAGCTGCGTGCTGCTGGAAAAGGCGGAAGCCGAGCACCCGGGCCAGACGCTGGTGGTGTTCCCCGATCACTCACACCTGCTGGAGCCGACCAACGCGCAGCTCGCGGCCAAAGTGGGCCTGCCGACGACGGCCCAGAAGCCTTTTTACGACCTGGTTATCATCGGCAGCGGCCCGGGCGGGCTAGCCGCGGCGGTGTACGGGGCGTCCGAAGGGTTGCGCACCATCGCCGTCGAGCGCGAAGCGCCCGGCGGCCAGGCCGGGACCAGCTCGCGGATCGAGAACTATCTGGGGTTTCCGTCCGGTCTTTCCGGCGCGGACCTCGCCCGGCGGGCCATCATGCAGGCCCGGCGATTCGGCGCGGAAATCGTTTCCGCCCAGGAAGCCGCCAAGCTGCGGGCGGAAGACCCCTACCGCATCGTCTGTCTCGCCGACGGCTCGGAGGTGCGCTGCTACAGCGTGCTGATCGCGACCGGTGTGTGGTACAGCCGGCTCGACGCACCGGGCATTGAGAAGCTCTCCGGCCGCGGGGTCTATTACGGCGCGGCGATGACCGAGGCGGAAAGCTGTCGCGGCAAGCCCGTCGTTATCGTCGGCGCGGGGAATTCCGCCGGACAGGCTGCGGTCTACTTCTCACAGCAAGCCTGCGAAGTTCACCTATTGGTCCGCGGCTCGTCGCTGGGAGCGCGGATGTCACAGTACCTGGTCGATCGGATCGAGGCCGATCCGCGGATGCACGTTCACCTGAACACCGAGATTGCCGAGGTGCACGGCGACGAGTTCCTCTCGGCGGTGACCTGCGTGAACTCACGCAGCGGTGAGAAGCTAAAGATCGAGACGGCGGGCCTGTTCATCTTCATCGGCGCCACGCCGCAGACGGATTGGCTGGACGGGGTGGTGAAACGCGATTCCAAGGGATTCATTCTTTCGGGAGCGATGCTGGCCGAAGGCGAGAGCCGCCGGCCCAAAGGCTGGACGCCGGACCGCGATCCATTTTTGCTGGAGACCAGCCTGCCGGGTGTGTTCGTCGCGGGGGATGCGCGGTGTCAGTCGGTGAAGCGAGTCGCCGCCGCGGTTGGTGAAGGTTCCATCGCCGTGCAGTTCATCCATCAATATTTGAGCGAAGTCCGCGGGGCAGTGGTGACGCCATGAATCAAGAACGACTCTTTCCCAAGCTCTCCGAGTATCAGATCGAGTGCGCGCGAGAAGCCGGCGAGGAGATGAACCTGACCGACGGGCAGGTCATCTTTCGCGAAGGCCAGGGCGCGGCCGACTTCTATGTCATCGTGGAAGGGAAAATCAAGGTCACCCGCCGGGGCCTTGGCGACAGCGAACAGGTGCTGGTGATACACGAGGCGGGCGAATTCACGGGAACCACCGATTTGCTCACCGGCGAAGCCGCGACCGCGACCGGGTTTGCCCTGGGCGTCGCGCGGGTCGTGCGCGTGCCGGTCGAGAGATTTCGCGAGCTGTTGATGATGTGCCCGGAAATGCGATCGTTGCTGCTGCCGGCGCTGACCGAGCGTCGAACGGCCGAGTACGCGATCAACGTCCAGCAGGAAAAGCTCGCAGCCCTGGGCAAGATGTCAGCCGGGCTGGCTCACGAGCTGAACAATCCCGCGTCCGCGGCGCGCCGCTCCGCCCAGAGCCTCGCACGCGTTCTGGGCGACGTCGAGACGCTGTGCTGCGAGCTGCTTCACCGCGTTCTGTCCAAAGCCGATGGCGACGGCGTCGCACTCAAGAAGATCTGCGACGTGGCCGGTCGTGAGGGACGTGACCTCGACCCCCTCACCCGCAGCGATCTGGAGCAGGAGTTGGGCGAGTGGCTCGCCTCACAGGCTGTGCCCGATCCCTGGGATGCCGCCGCGGCGTTGGTCGCGGCGGGCTTGCGCGTCGCCGACCTTCAACCGCTGGCCGATCGCATCTCAGGAGAGCCGCTTGCCAAACTTCTGAGTTGGATAGCCAAGGACGTCGAGATGCACATGCTCTGCCGCGAACTGGAGCAGAGCACGACCCGCATTTCCGATCTGGTCGGCGCCATGAAGTCGTATACCTACATGGACCGCGCCAACGCGAAGGCCCCCACCGATCTGCATCAGGGGATCGAGAACACGCTGACGATCCTGAAGCACAAGCTCAAGAAAAAGGACGTGAAAGTAAGCAAGCACTTCGGCGATCTTCCGCCGGTGCCGGCGTTCGGCGGGGAGCTCAACCAGGTGTGGACCAACCTGATCGATAACGCGATAGACGCCGTGCCGGCCGGCGGCCACATCGATATCCGTACCGACCGCGAGCAAGATCAGGCGATGGTCTGCGTCACCGACGACGGCCCCGGCATCCCGCCGGAGCTCCGCTCCAAAGTTTTCGAGCCTTTCTTCACCACCAAGGGCGTGGGCGAAGGAACCGGACTGGGGCTCGATACGACCTACCGCATCATCCGCAATCATCGCGGCGACATTCATTTCGAGTCGCGTCCGGGAGAAACGCGCTTTACCGTGCGCCTGCCGCTGACGGCCAACGAGGAGAAATCCCATGCGACCGCAATGCGATCATCTTGACCAGATTCAGCCGGTCGAACCGGCCTCGGATGTGTGTGATGAATGCGTGGCGCTGGGCGACACGTGGGTACACCTGCGTTGGTGCCGCACGTGCGGTCACGTCGGATGCTGTGACTCGTCAAAGAACAAGCACGCGACGAAGCACTTTCACAGGACCAAACATCCCATCATCCAGTCGCTCGAGCCCGGCGAGGACTGGAACTGGTGCTATGTTGACAACATGATCATTGACGCGTCGCCGGGCTAGGCGAGGCGTTTTTAGCGGCGAAGTATTTCTTTGCCTCGCCAACGAGATAGAAGCTGCCACTGATGCAGATGAGGTCTTCCTTGGTGACGGCGCGGTTGGCGATTGCCAGGGCGTCTTCCAGCGTCGCGGCCACTTGGGCCATCTTGCCGTACTGCTCGACGTAACCCACGGCCAGCTCGTTGGGATCGGCGCTGCGGATGCTGTTGACCCGCGTGAAGATGACCTTGTCGGCGCCGGCGGCGATGCGCCCGAGCATGCCCGGTACGTCCTTGTCGGCGCAACAGCCGAAGATGATCACCATCGAATCGTAAGGAATATGCTGCCCGATCGCGCGCAGCATGGCGTCGAGGCTGGCGGCGTTGTGGGCACCGTCGGCAACCACCCGCGGCATCTGGCTGAGCATTTCCATCCGGCCGGGGACGGTGGTCCTGGCGAGGCCTTCCATCGCCCTGGCGTCATTGATGTTGAACCCGCGCCCTTTGAGCCGGTCGATGACGCTCAGGGCCAGCCCGCAGTTGATCGCCTGGTGCTCGCCCAGAAGCGGAACAGCCAAGTGCTCGAAGCGGCTGTTGGGCGTGGTCAGGCAAACGCGGTTGTGTGGACCCTGCATGCGGCTGGATTCGAAGCGATAGCTGAATTCGATGGTTTGCCCGCAAACGTCAAGGACGGCGCCGACCTTTTCGGCGACGCGCTTAAGTACCGCGTCGGCGTCGGCGTGCTGCTGGACGCTGATGGCGGGAATGCCGGCTTTGAAAATGCCGGCCTTTTCCTCAGCGATTCGCGCCAGCGTGGGACCGAGCTGGGCCATGTGATCCATGCTGATGCTGGTGATGGCGGTGACTTCCGGCTTGAGGACGTTGGTGCTGTCAAGCCGCCCGCCCAGGCCCGTCTCGACCACGGCGATGTCGACCCCTTCGTTGGCTAAATGCTTGAACGCCACGGCGGTAATGACATCGAAGTAGGTCGGCCGCGGCTTCATGCGGTCAACAATCGGTTGGGCGAGCTGCACCAGCCGGGCGAAATCCGCCTGCGAAATCATCTGGCCGTTGATCTGGATCCGCTCGCGCAAATCGGTCAGGTGCGGACTGGTATAGAGTCCGACCTTGTACCCGCAGGCTTGGAGCATCGACGCGATCATCGCGCAGGTGCTGCCCTTGCCCTTAGTGCCGGCGATGTGAACGCTTTTGAATTCGTCTTGGGGGTTGCCCAGACGCCGCAACAGGGTACGCATCCGGTCGAGGTCAAAATTCTGGGTATTGTAACGGACGATTCGGAGCCGCTCGAAATCGCACAGCGAAGAAAGGAATCTCAGGGCCTTGGCATAAGTATTGACGCCCCCGGCCGCATTTCTCGGTTCGACAAAACGGGCCTTGCGATCCGACTTAGAATGGCGGATGCGCGTGCCTGGCTCGTGGGAGGCACGCCGCCTCGCGATGGCCGTTCCACCGCCGGAAGTGGTGTGCCTCATTTTCGCTCGGATTCCCATAGTTGGCTTATCTTATCGGGTTTGACCGCGCGCTGCAAATCTGAGAAGCAAATGCTCATTAACTCTACACTTGTGTAGATGCGCACGAAGACGAACTTTTCGGCAGAACCTGCAATTGCCTGCCAATTGAGCGGTGAAGTGCCGGGAGAGATGTAGCGAATTCAAGGCGTTTAGGGCGCTCACCCGCGAGCGCGTATCGCCATTAGAACAATGACTTTATCGATGCTCGCAGCGGCACGTTAGATTACCGCCGCCTACGCGCCGAACCGTCATCGGCGCCGGTCGGATGTTCAAGGGCGTTGAGGCGCTCCTGATCGATCTTGGCAATCTGCTGCTGGCGCTGTTTTTCCTCGTCGGCTTCCTTTGCAAGTGCGGTATCCAAATCCTTCGCGGCAGAATCCCGGTTTGCCTTGGCTTGGTCCAAGTCCTGTTTTGCCGCTTCCCACTGCGGATCGCTCTTGAGCGATTGTTGAAACTTTGCGAATTGGTCAGCGAGCTTCGAGCCAAGATCTGAAAACTTCTGCTTTGCCTGCAATAGCTTAGGATCCGACTTCAATGCCTCGGATTCCAGTTCCGCCGATTTCTTATTCAGCGCCAAACGTTGCTGGGCAAGCTGAACGCGAATATCAGTATCGCCGTCAGTGCTGGATAGCTTCGCATCCACATCTTCGCGTTGTGCGTTCAACGCCCTGAACTGCGGGCTGGCGTGCAGGACATCGAGAACCGGCTTGGCAAGAGAATCAAATTCGCCGCGGGCGGCTCGGGCTTGGGCCACGACGGCCGAGCGATCCGGGGAAGCCTCAAAATCCTTACGCAGCTTTTCGACGACTTTGCCAAGGGCCTGTTCCGCTTTGGTCAGGTCCGATTTGGCGGTTTGCAACTTCTTGCGCGCCTCCGTCGAACCGGTGGTATCGACGGGCGGCGGATACTGTAAGTCGGCGGCGTTTGTCTGCTTGTGCTTCTGGGCCAGCGCCGTCCGGGTCACCATTAGAGTCAAGCTCGTCGCCAGCACGGCTAGATATGGTTGGATGCGCATGGCAATTCCTTCATCCCGCGAGCGCCCAATGGCCGCGCTCGATCCATTGAACGCCTGGAATGTGGAATTGTTGCCGCCAGCGCGCGGTCTTGCAAACGGGCGTGTACCGCAAGGATCGAATCAGGCCAACAGCGCCGAAGCGTCGGACACGAGTTCATCGAGGCGGCCCTTCGTGACGGCCACGACCATCGGATCGAGGCGCATCTCGTTAAGCCGTTCGTCATTGAAGGACTGGTTGATGGCCGTCAGATTGAAGCCGTGCTTGGATTGGCAGCAGATCGTATCGGCCACGTGGACCAGCATCACCAGGTGGCGGCCCTGGTCCGCCAGGGTTTGAGGCTGATGGTGATATCCTGCTACAAGCTGGCAGGCACGGGGAAACTTCCAATGTTCCGCCAGGCCCATCCCCAGTTGCTGGTGATCCAGGCCGATGATGCGGCGCTCCAGCTCGCAGAAATCCGCCCCGCCGCTCTTGGCACTCTGACAGACCTCGCTCAGCTTTTCGGGATATACCTGGAGTGAAAGCAGGATGCCGACGTCGTGAATCATGCCAGCCAGGAACGCCTCGTCGGCGATATTCAGCTTCATGTTACGGGCAAGATCGCGGGCTGCCACGGCAACCGCGATACAGTGGGTCCACAGGTCCTTGGCGCTGAAGCCGTCGCAAAGCCTCGCCCCGCGGAACAACTGTCCGAGGCTTGCCGCCACAGCGATGTTTTTCACCCCGTTCAGTCCGAGCAGCACGATCGCTCGCTCGACCGATCCGATCTGACCGGGCAGGCCGTAAAAGGCACTGTTGACCACCTTCAGGATTCGCGTCACCAGCGCCGGATCGTGCGAGACGATCTTGTGCAGTTGCTGGGCGCTACTGCGCGGGTCTTCTACGGTCTTGATGATCTGGGCCGTCACTTCGGGCAGGGTGGCGATGGTCGTCACCTTCTTGACGACATCCATCACTTTGGCTTTCGGATCGGCTTCCAGGGTGGTGGTCATGGCAAAGTCCTCAAGGGCGGCGCGGCGTGCATAGACCTTACAAGGGCCCAGCTCGCGGACTCTTGACTTGTTATCGAGAACGGAGCGTCACAACTTAATAGCGAATCAACTTGCGAAGCAGGCGTGAATCGATGGCGAGGCGTGACAGCACGCGGGCAATGGTGTGGCCGGCGCCATCGCCACCGTAGATATTTCCGGACCTGCACCGCCGCGGGCGGCCGTGATTCCAGATTTTCAGCAATTCCTCGGTGATCCGCGAGGCATTGTACGGAACCTGGATCACGTTGTTACCACGTTCGCGGCCTTTCTGGCGGGGGCCGATGTCGAGCACCGGCGTGCCGAAGCTCGCGGCCTCGATGATGCCGCTGGAACTGTTGCCGATCAGCACCGCCGCGTCACGAAGCAAGCCGAGGAAAATCTGCCGCGGCAAATCGCGCCGCAGCCGATAGCGTCCGTCGCCGTTGCCCGGCGGGAGAACCGGCCGGCTGCGACGATCCAACTCGTCCCAGCAGGCCATGATCCCGCGGCCGCCCGGATCGTTGTTGGGATAAATAATTACGATCTGCTGAAATGGGACGGTGCTTATGGCTTTCAGCATCAGTTCCGCACGTTTCCGCTCGACGGCCTCGTCGCAATCAGCCGGATGCAGAATGACCAGGGCGAAGCGCCGCGGCTTCAAACGGCCGAGCCATTGCTCGACTTGCTCTGATGCGGCAGCGGCGTCGGCAATACCGTCCAGCCCCGGCGATCCGGCACGGTGAATCCGCCAGCGATCTTCTCCAAGCTTGTAAATTCGACCCGCGCTGGTTTTGGTCGCGGGAAAGTGAACGTGGGCGAGCTTGGTAATGGCATGACGCAGGCAATCATCCACCTGACCGGCGGCGCGGTCGCCGCCATGCACGTGGGCCACTGGAAGACCAGACAGATGAGCCGCTGACGCCGCGGCAAAGGCCTCGACACGATCCCCTGTCACCAGAACGATGTCGCTATGCAGTTCGCCAAACGCCTCGGCCAAGCCTGCGGAGGCAAGCGCCGTGCTGCGGGCCAGGGCTATGCGACCTTGTCGTCCCTGAGATTCCCAGGGAACAACACGACTAATGGAAATTCCTTCTTGCCGGATGGACTCCAGGCCGTCGCCGTGATCGGCATCGAGATGCATTCCGGTGGCAATGACCTGCAAGCCAAGCTTCGGCTCGTTGCGGATCGCATCAAGGACTGGCCGCATCAAGCCGAACTCGGCGCGAGTGCCGGTCACAAAACAAACTTGTCTCGTGCGGGCGCGCGTACTTCTGGCTCTCTGGTTGCGGGAGGGCGGGGATGGGAGAACACCATCGCTGATGTCCGCCGGCATATTCTCCAGCTCATGCCGCATCACTGAGCATGTCCCATTGAAGCATCGAGCCAGCGGTCACCGGTTTGACAATCCGTCGTCCGACCGTCTGGCCGATCATGGCCGCGGGAAGGCCGGTTCCGGGGCGCTGCACGGTAAGGTCATCGGCTTTCAGCGTATCGCCCGGACCGAGCGTCCTGCGAACCACCAGACTCTGGCGGCTTGCCATCCGCACGTCCTGTTCGATCGGCAAAACCGTCTTGTTCCCCGACCCGCGCAGGACCTGGGCCTCGCGGATCAGCTTGACGTATCGCTCGAACTGCCGCGAATCGCTGCTGGCCGCATGATCGGGCCCCTTGGCGCTGCGATCGTAGGTTAGATGCTTTTCGATCACGCAAGCTCCCGCCGCGACGGCCATTGCGCCACTGAGCTGGCCGGTTGTGTGGTCGGAGTAGCCCACCGGACAGTCGAACCGCTCCGCCAGCTCGTTGATCCAGCACAGATTCGCCTGGTCGTCGGGAGTCGGATAGGCACAGACGCAGTGCAGCAGGGCAAAGCGGGCCCGCCACTCCCGCAGCCAGCCGACCGTCGTCTCCACTTCTTCGATGGTCGCCCCGCCGGTCGAAACCAGGAGTGGCTTGTGCGATGCCACGGCCCGCTCCAGGAGCGGACGATTCACCAGGTCAGGCGAGGCGATCTTGATCGCTGGCAGGCGCAGCGAATCGATCAGATCGACGTCGAGCCCAGAGAACGGCGTGGCCAGCGGCACCATCTTCAACTCCCGGATGCGTCCGACTACGCGCTTGGCATCTTCCGCCGACAACTGGTAGCGCCGCAGCATATCCATCGGGCTGTCCGACGCGGCCGCGCGTTGCTTCTGGTATTCGGCAAACGTCGCCGAGGCGTGCATCAGCGCGTTGGCGCGGAAGATCTGGAGCTTGACCGCGTCCGCCCCGCAACCGGCGGCCGCGGCAACCAGTTCGAGCGCCCGCTGCACCGAACCGTCGTGATTTACGCCCAATTCGGCGATGATCCACGGCGTCTGCCCCGGACCCATCGCCCGCCCTTCAATCATCAGCTCGGTCATGATGCTTTCCTCAGTTCGTCCCGTCGCGCCGGCGGCGCCTGGGAATGTGAAGAGTCCCGAAGAACAGCTTCGGCCCAATATAGGTCGCGAAGATGATCGATCTCGACGGTCTGGCCGATTTCGACAGCGAACCCCCGGCGGTCGGCGCCAAAAAATGCATGGGGGTCTTCCGAATTTGTGCGGCCGCGAAGCATCGAAGCCCTTGAAACCGCGACCACGGCGCCGTCGTGGAGAAACAGCGGCGGCAGGTCCTGGCGGCGGTGAATGCTTCCCGCGTGCAATGGAAGCACGCGATCACCGGCGAGCTGCGCCATCCACGCCGGGTGCCATTTGCCGACTGGACAGAAGGTGCGTACCGAATCGCAGCCGGTATCGCGCAAGACGGCGATCGCCCGATCGATCGCGCCCACGGGCCGCACCGGAACGTTTCCATACAACACCACCAGCGCATCGGCCCTAAAGCCGGGCCGCAGTTCGACCTGCTCGAGCGCATGAAGCATGACGTCCTGGACAGACGCTTCGGCGGTCGCCAGGCCCGCCGGCCGCACGATCGTCTCGAGGCCAGCCCCCGCCGCCAGACGCAAAACATCCGGACAGTCGCTGGAGACCACGACACGGCTCAGCCGACGCGCGGCGCGGGCGTGCTCGAAGGCGTAGGTAATCACCGGGCGGCCGAGCAGCGGCAGCAGATGTTTTTTTTTCAGTCCCGCACTTGTGGCGCGGGCGAGGATGACGCCAAGAACGTTCATAAGTCACTCACGCTCGATGCCATTCGCGGCAGGCGCGACACAGCGGACGGTGATTCCACTCGCCCCTGCGATGATCTTCCCGCAGGGCGCTCAACCGCTTCTGCCAGACCTCGCGGATTGAATCGACTCCGACCCGCCCAAGGACCTGCGTGCCGAGGATGTCCTCCTCGCACGAAACAACTCGACCATCGCTCAGGACCGTGATACGTGACGTGAGGCGCGCGCAGGCCTTCCTTGCTGGCGGAGCCATATCGGCGACCGACACGTCCGGGATCTGGCCGGCGCAATCGCTGGGGCCGCGGATCACCGCGCTCCCTGCCGCACGCAGCCACTGATCGTACCAGGCTTCCATCTCACCAAGATTTTCGCGGCACTTGGTGAAAATTGGTGCGAGGATCGGAACTCCGCTTCGACGCGTCTGTCTTGCGGATACGAATCGCCGGACGTTCTCCAGCACGGCGCCATAGGCGTCACTACCCATCACCTTCGCATAGGTCTGCGGGGACAGCGCCGGCAGGTGGACGGACAAGACGTCGAGCTGAGCCCTCGCCAGGCGCGCTGCCGCGTCGCTTTCAATTCCGTTCAAATCGGTTTCCAGATTCACGGACAGCCCGGCTTCGTCTTGTGCGGCATCGACGATGGCAAAGACATCCGGCGCCAAAAGTGGATCGCCCACACCCGCAAGCGTAAGCCGCGTGTCGTCGATTGATGAAAGCTCCTCGAGAAGCGGCCGGACTTGCGCCAGCGTCAGCTCCGGTCGATTGATGTTTACCGCCCTGCCTGGCCAGAAGATCGGCCGGGTCGATCGGCGCGTGCACAGCTCAAGGACGACCTCCCGAGGCATCTCCTCGTCGAGGCCAATCGATTGCAATCGGCTGACCATCTCCTCGGCGTTGGCGGCGACAAGCTCACCATTGAGCGGCTCAGTCGCCGCGGCGAAGCGGCCAACCTGGCGGTCGGAGTCGAGCGTGAAGCGGTGAATGGTCCGCGCTGCCGACGTCGGGACCGGGGTGCAGCTTTCCGCGGCCAGCGGCTCGCGGCTCGGCTGATCCGGATGATAATGCAGAAGCCGGCCGGGATGCGTGTTGGCCGAGGCCAGCCGGCCCAGCAGCGCGGGCCGCATCAGTATCCCGCCCAACCCCGGCGCCGCCGGTGAAAACACTATCTCCAGCGTATCGTGTGATTTGGCGTGTTCGGCCAGCGCGTCAATGAGCTCAGGATCGACCAGCCCGGCCGACGGATCGACCAAAATAACTGCCTCGGCCTCGTGAAGCCGCGCGAGCTCATGATGCCACGAAGCGTGATAACCGCGATCGAAGGCGCAGGTCAAAAGCAGACCGCCGCGCCAGCCATCCGCCCAACGTCGGGCCGCGGCAATCGCGTCCACCTCCGGTAGCGCCGCGCGCGGGCCTTTGGCCGTCACGCGAGCGTTGGCGTCCTCGGCAATGGGCGTAACCGCCTCGAGCTGATCGTCCCAGCAAAGCAACGCGATCGAATCAATGGACCGTGCCCGGCGCAACCGCCGCAGCGTCCATTTCAAGACCGGCTCGCCTCGGAACAGCCGCGTGGCGCTGCACCGGTCGGCGGACTCGTGGAGCATCGACAGGACTCCGATCACCTTGCTCATGCCGCTTCCCTCCGTACCAATTGAGGGATTTCACTAGCGATCTGCCCAATGACTCGGTCCATGAGATTCTGGAACTCGGCCGAGGCCTGCATGACACCCTGGACATTCTCAATGTCCCGCGCCACCTGGCGACGTTGTTTCTCGAGGCCCGACAGTTTTCCGGCGGAGATCTTCCGGTCTTCCTCGAAACGCTTGAGCTGAGTGGACTGAGTCAGCTCGGTGATGAGGTCATAGGTCGGGCCAAATTCGTTCATGCGGACGCGAAGGCCGTCAACCTCGCCGATCGCCCGGTTGACGCGCGGCTGGTCCTCGATGTGGAGACGAATCTCCTCGAGAAGCGGAAGCGTCTGTCGGCTGATTCGCTCGACCTGCGCGGCTTCGCGGCGGCGGCGTTCCAGCAGCTCGACGCACTCGGCGGCACGGCCCCAGCGCGGCGCGGGGTAGTCGTCGTGAGCCGGCCTCAACGGTAAGCGGCAGAACCGTTCGACGGCCTCCGACAACTTCATCGCCGTCGAGCCGCGTTTGGCAACGCCGCCCTCGGTCGCGTCAATGACCTTCGATTTGGACCGCAGGAAATCCCGCTCGAACTGCTGGAGATAGGTGAACAGCCGCTCCTCGGTGTACATCGGCCGACCCCGGTAGTCCGGGACCTGGCGAAGCACAAACCGCTCGCGCACGATCTGTTCCCATTGCTTCATCTCGATCGTGCAGAAACGACCCAGCTCCGGCCGCCAGGCGGCCTCGTGGCCGGTGCCGGGCACGTAGATCAGGCCGTCGCTGAATCCCAGGTCCTGGCCAACGAAGATGATCGGATCGCACCCCATGTATTCGGCGAGGTAAAACGCCAGGTGGGCCACCGTCGCCCCGCCG
>Ga0307477_10000624_pt1 | contig 36453 bp, 25 predicted proteins | sample atmos_gasesECM2C_FD_203316 | JGI IMG/M metagenome (GOLD analysis project Ga0307477, IMG submission 203316) | Hardwood forest soil microbial communities from Morgan-Monroe State Forest, Indiana, United States - atmos_gasesECM2C_515 | ecosystem: Environmental > Terrestrial > Soil > Temperate...
CTGCCGCGGGGCCGCTGACGCTGAAGCGGGCCATCGAGCTGGCGCTGCAGAACAGCAAGGATATCCAGGTGGCGAAGATTCAGGCCAGCATCGCGGATCACGCGGCGCTGATCAGCAAGGCAGAATTTATGCCCAACCTCTACGCGGGTTCCGGAGCGGGCTATTCCTACGGCATACCGGAAACACCGGGCGGGCGGGCGCCATCAATATTCAGCGTGACGTACACGGAAAATGTTTTCAATGAGCCGCTGCGAGGGAAGGGGAAAGAGTTGCAAGAACAAGCCCGGTCGCAAAAGATAGTGCTGGAAGACATGAAGAATTCCGTCATTGCGCGGACCGCGGCGGCTTATCTGGAGCTGGGCAAGGTGCGGCATGCGCTCGAGCTGCTGCGCAAGGAGCAGGAGAGCGCGGAAAAGATTCTTCAGGTAACACAGGAACGCCAAGGCGAAGGATATGAGCTGCCGGTGGAGGTGACGAAGGCACAGCTTACCAGGGCGCAGGTGGTGCAGCGAATTCTGCAGCTTGAAGGGCGCGAAGACGAACTGGAAGTTTTCTTGCGGAATCAGCTGGGGCTGGGGCAGGACCAGGCGGTGGAGGTCACTCCCGAGGATCTTCCTGGGGAAGCGGAGCAGGAAGGGGCGAACCTGATCGCCATGGCCATGCAAAATAATGTGGGCCTGCGGATAGCGGAGTCGGACGTCCGCGCGAAGGAATTCCGCTTCACCGGCGAAAAGCGCGGGTATCTGCCGACGCTGGAGCTGGTGAGTGTGTACAGCGTGCTGGCCAAGTTCAACAATTACGACCAATTCTTCAATCACTTCCAGAGAAATAACTATAACGCCGGCGTACAGGTGCAGGTGCCGCTTTTCAGCGCGCACACCAGAGCAGCGATCGGCTACGCGAAGGTGAACCTGGAGGTGGCCAAGGCCAATCTGGCCAACAAGAAATCGGAAGTGAGTGCGGACGTGCGGCTGAGGACGCGGCGATTACGCGAGAGGGATGCGGCCAAGGAAGTGGCGAGACTGGAATTGCAACTGGCCCAGCAAAGCGTAGCGGTGCTGCAATCGCAGTTTGGCGAGGGGAAAGCGAATTTGCGCGAGGTCGAGAAGGCGCGGCTTGAGGAAAATGAGAAGTGGATGGCGTACCTGGACGCCAATTTCCAGCGCCAACAGGCCCAGATCGAGCTGTTGAGGACGGCGGGGCAATTGGACAAGGTGTGGCAGTAACGTCGTGACAGGTGATGGGTGACTCGTGCAGCTGGAGCAAAAGAGTCTGAGTACGTTGCTCGAGGCTCTGAAAAACCTGGGCCAGAGTTTCTCCAACCTGCCTGAATTTGACTCGAAAGACGCGGGAATGGAGCGGCTCGCGGAAGTGCTGACAGCCACGGCCGGGCGGCTGCAAGACAACTATCCCTATTTTCACCCGTTGTATGCGGGCCAGATGCTGAAGCCGCCGCATCCTGTGGCACGGCTGGCTTACGCACTGGCAATGTGGATCAATCCCAACAATCACGCGCTCGATGGCGGACGCGCGACTTCAGCGATGGAGAAAGAAGCGGTTGCCGAAATTGCCGGCATGTTCGGCTGGAAGATTTTTCTCGGTCATCTTTGCGGCGGCGGCACGATGGCGAACCTCGAAGCCCTGTGGGTGGCCGGGCAGATGCGTCCGGGAAAGAAAATACTGGCGAGCGAGCAGGCCCATTACACGCACAAACGAATCAGCGGAGTCTTGCGTCTGGAGTTTGAAGCGGTGGCGTGCGATGCGCACGGACGAATGGACGTGAACGCACTCGCGAAGCGTGTGGCGAAGGGAGATGTGGGCGCGGTCGTCGCGACGATGGGGACGACGGCGACCGGTTCGGTCGATCCGCTGCCGGACATTCTGATGCTTAGAGAGAAACACGGGTTTCTGGTGCATGCCGACGCGGCGTACGGAGGCTACTTCGCGCTGACGGACAATCTTGGAGAACACGCAAGGCGCGCGTTTGCAAAAACCGGGGAAGCCGATTCGATCGTGATCGATCCGCACAAACATGGATTGCAACCGTATGGGTGCGGCTGCATTCTTTTTCGCGAGCCTGCAGTTGGGCGTTTCTACAAGCACGACTCGCCCTACACGTATTTTAGTTCCGCCGAGCTGCATCTTGGAGAGATCAGCCTGGAATGTTCGCGCCCGGGAGCAGCGGCGGCGGCGCTTTGGGCGACGCAGAAACTGCTGCCGCTGGTTCGAAAAGGAGAGTTCTCGCGAGGCCTCGAGCGAGGGAGGGAGGCTGCGCTGGCGTTTTACGGAAAATTGCACGCCGACGAACGATTCCTGACCGCATTTGCGCCGGAGCTAGACATCCTCATTTTTGCTCCGCGCGCGGCAAGTGTGGGCGACGCATCGCTACTCTCGAGGCGAGTCTTTGAGGCCGCGGCGAAGCGTGGTCTGCACCTGGCGGTGGCGGAGCTGCCGGCGATTTTCTGGGGAGATCTCGCGGTCCGCATGCAGCATGACCGCGAAACCATGACCTGCTTGCGTTCCGTGCTCATGAAGCCGGAACACCTCGACTGGGTTGGCGGCATCTGGGAGTTACTGGCGACCGCGGCGGAGGATTCGCAGGGCGAAAGTTCCCGGTCAGCTTGAAGCCGCCGACCTCGCTCCTGGTCTTCGCCGGGGGCGCGAGATTGTGGGGCGAGCGACTGCCCGAACGTGAGCGCATGCCCCGCTTAATGCAGTATTTAGCATTTCGCTGCATTATTATGCCTAATTACTGAATCATCTGGGACGGAACAACCATCTCGGGTAAACTGGTATCTGGGTTAAGGGGCTCCAAACGTGTCTATTCGCGCGACCCCCCAGGGGCAGCAGAACGACGCGAAGTGGATAGAACCCAAGCAAGTGATTTTGCATCAAGAAGGCTGAGGGTGAAGAATGCCGGAAGTGATGAAGACGTTGCTGTTGAATCCGCCGAGTTTTGAGAACTTCGATGGCGGAGCTAGCTCGCGGTGGCCCGCGACACGCGAAATTGAGTCTTACTGGTACCCAGTATGGCTGACCTACCCGGCGGGAATGATCCCGGGGAGCCGGCTGCTGGATGCTTCGCCGCATAAGGTCGACTGGCGGCAGACCATCGAGATTTGCAAGAACTACGAATTCCTGATTCTGTTTACGTCCACGGTCGGCTTCACCAGCGACGTGAAGCTCATCCGAAAGATCAAGGAATCCAATCCCGGGCTGAAGATAGCATTTGTGGGCCCCCTGAGCCACATCAAACCGGATGAGACGCTGGCGGCCAGCGAGGACATCGATTTTGTAACCCGCGGCGAGTTTGATCACTCCGTCGTGGAGTACGCTCACGGGAAACCGCTCGACCAGATTCTGGGCATTAGTTACCGCAAGGACGGCCGCATCGTTCACAATGCGCCCCGGCCGCAACTGCACACCGAAGAACTGGACGCGCTGCCGTTCGCGACGGACATTTACAAGCGCGACCTGCAGATCGAGCGCTACAACGTGCCGTTCCTGCTGCACCCCTTTGTTTCCTTCTACACTACGCGCGGCTGTCCGGCGCTGTGCACCTTCTGCATGTGGCCGCAGACGATTTCCGGCCACGCCTGGCGCACGCGCTCGACGGAAAACGTTGCGCGGGAAGTGAAGCAGTGCATCGAATACTTCCCGCAGATGAAAGAGATTTTCTTCGACGATGACACATTCAATATCCGCAAGGACCGCGTGCTGGACCTTTGCGGGAAGTTCAAGCCGCTGAAATTCCGCTGGTCCTCGACGGCGCGCGTGCACAGCGATTACGAAACGCTGAAGGGGATGGCGGATGCCGGTGCGCGGCTGTTCATCGTGGGCTTTGAGTCCGGCGACGCGCAGATATTGAAGAACATCAAGAAGGGCGCAACCATAGAGATGGCGCGCTCGTTCATGAAGAACTGCCGCAAGGTGGGAATACGCGTGCACGGCGATTTCATCATCGGGCTGCCCGGCGAAACGAAAGAGACCATCAACAAGACGATCGAGTTCGCCAAGGAGCTGGATTGCGAAACGATCCAGGTGTCCCTGGCGCACGCCATGCCCGGCACGGAACTCCACGACTCCATGGCCAAGGAAGGCTTCCTGAAAGTGGAAGCGCTGGCCGATAACAGCGGCCACCAGTTGCCGCACATCGAGTATCCACATCTGTCGCGGGAAGAAATGATGGGGGGCGTGAACCGCTTCTACGACGAATACTATTTCCGGCCGCGGGTCGTCTGGCGCATCGTGCGCGAAGCACTATGGGACGGCCATGAACGAAAGCGCCTCTACGATGAAGCGAGTTCTTTCCTCAAACTGCGCGCGGAGCGCTGGAAGTGGGCGAGAGAAGGCGGCGGCGAACTGAAGAAGCCGATGATTTCCGTGCCGGAGACCCCCTCCGCTTCCGGAAACGACTAAACCCCAATACATGTCTAGTGAGCATAGACTGCGGATCAAGACGCTGGTCATGGTCCTGACCATGGTGGTGTGCGCCAATGTCGGCGACCTGATGCTGAAGCGCGGCATGACGCGAATCGGGGCAGTGGAGCTTACGCTCGGCGGGATCCAGCACGCGTTTGTGCTGACCGTGACGAACGACACGATTTGGATCGGCATTTTTTTTCTAACTGGCTTCATGCTGAGCTACATGACAGTGCTCAGCTGGGCTGACTACAGCTACGTCATGCCCGCGGGCGCGTTCGGCTACGCTTTGCTTACATTCCTGGCGGTTGTTTTCCTGCATGAGTCTGTATCGCCGCGCCGCTGGATTGGCGTCGTGCTGATTTGCGTCGGCGTTCTGCTGGTGGGGCAGACCAAGCCACGTACCACGGCGGAAGTGGCGCGGGGGGTCGCGGCATGATCCGCGATGTGCTCATGCTGGCCGTGCTCGTTTTTGGAAGTACTGCCGGTGAGATCGCCATCACGCGTGGGATGAAAGCTGTCGGCGAACCATCGAGACTGAGGCCGATGGCGGTGCTAATGTTTCTCCGGCGCGCTTTGGGCAATGGATGGTTCTGGGCAGGCGTCCCGCTGATGGCGCTCTCTTTTTATTCGTTGCTCGTATTGCTCTCGTGGGCGCCCATCAGCTTGGTGATTCCGGCATCGGCGCTGAGCTACGTCGTCGGCACATTCGGCGCAAAATATATTCTGGGAGAAGAGATAAGCGTGGCGCGCTGGGCAGGCGTCATTCTGGTTTGCGCGGGCGTCGCCCTGGTAGCAGCGGGATAAGCCGCCGGAGTGACCGGGCGGTTGGTAAATACAAATTTTCCTCCGGCTTGGGCGAGTTGATAGACCGGGGAAATTTTCTCCAGATAGACGCGGCGTTCGTTTGATCCCGTCACAAAGAAAACGCGGTTGGGCCCTGCCCACACACGCGCGAACTGGGTATCATCCAGAAAAATCGGCGGAGCGTCGGGAAAGAGCGAGCCGTACCACAGGCCGTTGATGCACCCGTCGAAGATGAGCATCTGTTGGCGCGTATAGAAGTTGATTGACGAGGTGTTGGCATATTCGCCGTCGGAGACGATCAGATCGCCGGGGTGGAATTCGCGCTGAATGGCCGCCGCCAAAGGTTTTGAACCCAGGACGGGCGCAAAGACGCCAAGCGCCACGTGCGCGCAGTAGATGAACACGCACATCATCAGCGCGAGCGCCCAATTCGCTCTCATCGGCGCGCCGCGGCGCCGCCAATGCCAGTTCAGGGACGTGCCGAATAAGAAGGCTAGCCCCGTGCCCACCAGCGGCCACCGGAAAAGGCCCATGGCGTCCCCCGTCAAATCCAGAAAATGCCCGAGCGAGAGAACGTACACCTCGGGATTTTTGTTGAGCAGCTCGGCCAGGTCAACGCCGGGCGAAGGAGCGCGCGAAAGGATGGCCAGAGAAAGTGTGACCGCTGCGATGAGCAGCCCCAATACGAATAGCACCAGCGAGGAGATGACGCCGGAGCGAACTGGTGCACCACCAGCAGCAGCTTGCGATTCGCGCGCGAGCCAGATGCCGATCAGCAGGGCGAGTGCAGGTAGGGCCGGCGCGACGTAATACTCCTGGCGGGTCGAAAAGCTGAAGAAGACAAGAATGACAGCGGTCCACACGAAAAAGAGCAGCGCGGCGGCCTGGGAAACATCGCGGCGATCGCCGGTCGCGCGCAATCGAAAACGCACCTGGCCCAGGGCTTGCGGCAGAAATACGGACCAAGGAAGTAGCCAAATCAGCAGGAGGCCCCAGAAGAGAAGAAGCGGGACTTTGCCATAGTCCATGGGATAGCGCTTTCCGAGATAGCGGAGAAATTGTTCGTTGACGAAGTAAAACCAGAGAAATCCTTTGGACTGGCCGGCGGCCGGATTCCGGAGCGCCGCAAGAATGTGCCAGGGCGCGGCGATGGCCAGGAAAATTGCGGTGCTGGAGAGGAGCCGCATCTTCCGCAAGTGCCGCAGATCTCCCACGAGGAACAAGAAAACGAAAATGATGGCGCAGGGGAAGACGAGGCCGATGAGGCTTTTAGTGAGCACATTCAGGGCGGCCGTCGCGGCGAGCCCCCAGCAGGCTAGTCGCGATGGCTGCTGCTCCTGCCAGCCAAGAAGAAAAAAATAAAGACCAAGCGCCAGCCAGAGGCCGACCATGAGATCCGGAATCAAGATACGCGTGAAGAGATAGGGGCCGAAGGAGGTCACGCTGACAACGGCGGCCCAAAAGCCGGCTTCGGGGGAGAGGAATTTTCGGCCAGTCTGGAAAAGAGCGGCCAGCAGAGCGAGCACGCTGAGCGCTTGAGCCAGCCGTGCGGCCCACTCGGTGATGCCAAAGAGGCGGAAGCTTGCGGCCATGGCCCAATAGGGAAGAGGAGCTTTTTCGAGATAGCGAATTCCATTTTCGTGCAGCGTGACCCAGTCATGCAGGGTCAGCATCTCTCGCGCGGCTTCCGCATGCGCGGAATCCGCATCGTCGAAGAGGGAAGGTTGAACGAGCCCCGGAACATAGACGACAATCCAGAGGACGAAGAGAACGGTGAAAGACGGCCAGAAACGATGGCCAGGAGAAACAGTCATCAGGAGCCGAAGCCTCCCACGGACGGAGGAAACGCAAAGCGATTGAGATTTCGGTGCATGCGAAAAGAAAGTGTATCATGCAGTTCGGAGCGGCCGCGAGACACCCGGCGTCGGCTCACGCGAAAAAGCAGGCGGAATTTCGGGGAATGGATTGAATTCTTTGGATTGGACATGAGTTCGTGCCGATAATTCGATGGATCATTCTCATCCTAGCAGCCGCGCCTTTGGCGTACTACTTATTGGGTCTCTACTGCGTGACAGGTTTTTACCTTGAGCAGCGGAGAAAATCTATCAATAGAGGGTTCACGCCGCCATATAGCGTTCTCAAGCCTGTTCGCGGATTGGACCGCGAAGCGTATGAAAACTTTGCGAGTTATTGCCGGCAGGACTATCCGGAGTATGAGCTAGTTTTCGCGGTGGCCGAGCCTGATGATCCTGTGATTTCGGTCATCGAGAAGTTGCAGCGCGATTTTCCAGAGCGAACGATTCGGCTAGTTACTCAAATCGCCCGAAAGGGCGCCAACAACAAGGTGAACAACCTGTGCGCGCTGGCCGAGGCTGCAAGTTACGACCATCTGGTCATGGCCGACAGTGACATTCGCGTGGATCCGGATTATTTGCGTGAGGTCGCAGCGCCTTTTGCCGACCCCGCTGTTGGAGCAGTCACCACAGTTCCCCGCTGCATTCCGGGCGGGAACCTTGTGGCCGACCTGGATGCGATAGGTTTGAGCGCGGACTCCATCCCTGGCGCGCTTGTGGCGAGGAAACTCGAAGGGAAAGTGCAATTCGCGTTTGGCTGGACCATGGCGACGACAAAAAAACATCTGGCCGAAATCGGCGGGTGGGAAGCGATGGCCAATCACCACTCCGACGATTTCGAGTTGGGGAACCGCATCGCGAAACACGGTTACCGGGTCGAATTGATGCGCAAGCCCGTATGGATGGTATTCGCACGCCAAACGCTGGGAGAATATCTACGGCATGAATTGCGCTGGTCTATCGGGTTGCACAACGTGCGTCCCGTGGGTTACGTGGGGCTGATTTTCACGCTCGGCCTGCCGTGGGCTGTACTGGCTGCGATTGCCGCTCCGTCAGGTGCAGTAGCCGTTGTTTATGTGTGTGGCTATTTGGTTTTGCGGTTGGGCCTTACGTGGACAGCGGGAGCTTGGGGGCTGGGCGACCGGGCCGTTCCCAGCAGGTTGTGGGTGATTCCCCTTCGCGACACCGTGAGTTTCCTTGTCTGGATCGCCGGATTTTTTACGGACAAGATCACATGGCGCGGTATCCGATACCACGTAAGACAAAAATTGTTGATCCCTGTGCAGCCCTCCTTTTCCGCCTTGCCCTTGAGGGATGAAAAACACCAAAATTGAGCCTGCTATTCCGCACAACGGTTGGAAATAGGGAGCAGCGCAGAGTGCATTCACGATGAACTCCTTTCCGGAGGCGTTGCGCTACGCGGCGCTCCTGATGGCCGCCGCGCCGCTAGGGTATTACGCCGTTGCTACAGTGATGGCGTGGCGTTTTTTCCGCCGCGAGCGCGCACGAAAACTCCAGGAATATACACCCAGGGTTAGCGTGCTCAAGCCGGTTCGAGGAATTGATTTTGGGTCCTACGAGAATTTTGCGAGTTTTTGCCGGCAAGATTATCCCAGTTACGAAATCCTCTTTGCCACAAACGACAATGCAGACCTTGCAGTGCCTCTGATTCAGCGCTTGATGGCCGATTTTCCGGAGCGGCGCATTCGCCTCCTGGTGGGTGCAGAGCATCTCGGAGCGAACCGCAAAGTCAACAACCTGGCTCGCCTGGCAAAGGAAGCACAACATGAAATTTTGGTCCTGAGCGACGGGGACGTCCGCGTGGGTCCAAATTACTTGCGGGAAGTCGTTGCGCCGTTTGCGGACGGAGGCACTGGAGCGGTGACTTGCTTTTACCGAGCTATCGCGGAGAAAAATCTCGGCGCGGAGATCGAAGCGATCGGCGCGGCGAGTGATTTTTTCGCGGGCGTCTTGATGGCCGACGGAATGGAGGGCATGAGCTTTGCCCTTGGCGCTTCGATCGCCACGACGAAGCGGTGGCTCGGCAAGATCGGCGGCTTCGCGGTTTTTGCGGACATGCTCGCGGATGACTACGAGCTGGGCCATCGCATTGCGAAAGCAGGCGGGCGGGTGATGCTCTCGCGGGAGGTGGTTTGGACGATGTACCCGGCGCAAACGGCGCGCGGTTTCTGGGATCACCAGTTGCGGTGGGCACGAACGGTGCGCTTGTGCCGGCCGCTTTCTTACTTTGGGCTCCTCTTCACGCACGGACTTCCATGGGCGCTGCTCGCGGCGATCGTGGCGCCGACGGGATGGATCAGCGCCGCCTATCTTCTCGCTTACCTGGTGCTGCGAATGGGGATGGCGTGGACGGTGGGGGTCTGGGGTGTGGGAGACGACGTGCTGCGCCGAAAATTCTGGCTCGTTCCTTTGCGCGACCTGCTGAATTTCGGTGTGTGGCTGGCGAGTTTCGCATCCAACCGCATTACCTGGGGCGACGACGATTACGTGCTGCGCAAAGGGCGCATGATACCTCTCGGCGCAGCCTCGGGGGACGCGCGGTCAGCGGCCCCAGCTCCCCGGTAAGTCATTCAAGAGCAGTACATTCGAGGAAAACGCGCGGTGCGGTTGACGCCTTTGTGATTCCCGATTAGATTAGAGAAGGCGAATCGTGGCTGTCCCGATCCTCGGGAACGTGCTGCGGTTCCTTTTTGTTCCTTCCGCTGCTGGGAGGTCGTCCAATCGGTAGGACTCCAGACTCTGGATCTGGCTATCCTGGTTCGAGTCCAGGCCTCCCAGCCAAATAATTCAATATCTTCGGAAGGTGATTGCGAATCCGCATGGCTATTTTTAAGGCAAGGTTTGTCCGCGGCAGGGCCCCGGTGTGCCGATTGAGTCTGCGCTGTGGCTGTTTGCTACTGCTGGTCGAGTGTGAACGAGATGTACAGCAGGCGTTCATCGCGCTGGATTTGCAGCACAACGGCAGAACCTGGTGGCAGCGCCTTGAGCGCTGCGCGAAGTCGCTCGAGGGTGGTCATCGGTTCGCCGTTGAGCGTGCGAATCACGTCGCCGGCAGCAAGAGAAATTTCGGACCCGGCACCAGCCGCACGCGCGGCCACGATGATGCCGAACGGATCGCGGAGGTCAGAGATCAAGTGGGCAACTCTATCGTCGATTTCAATTCCTAGAATTCCGAGTGGCAGGACGAGATTTTTTTCTGCGTCCGCAAGCGACGTTACCTGGTCCATTTCGTGGGGAAGTTCCACCACAGGCACATCAAGGGCGAGGCGGAGCTTGCCACGAAGAACTTCGAGATGAACCTTTTCACCTTGCTCAAGCGAAAGGAAATGAAACGAGACGATGGGAAGATTATCCGCGGCGCGACCGTCCGCGGAGAGCAAGACATCCCCGATGCGCAGTCCTGCGGCTTCCGCAGGGCCGCCAGGCTTAACGTCGGAAACGATTAGTCCATAGTTGCGCGGGAGATTAAGAGCCGCGGCCAGCGAAGGCGTGATGGTTTGCAGCCCAAGACCCACTTCGGGGCGATGAACATGGCCAAATTTACGCAATTGCCGGTAGGCGACGTTTAACACGCCGCTCGGTATTGCAAAGCCAAGCCCTTCGTTCCCGCCCGACTGCGAGAGGATAAACGTATTCACGCCGACCACTTCGCCATTCACGTTAACCAGCGGTCCGCCGGAGTTTCCCGGGTTGATCGGCGCATCCGTCTGGATGTAGACCATCGGCGAATCCGGATCGATCTGCCGAGCTACCGCCGAGACCACGCCATGAGTCAAAGTATTCCGCAATCCCTGCGGGCTGCCAAAGGCAAATACCGCTTCACCCTGGCGGAGGTTCCGGTACAAGGCGATCGGCAGCGAGGGAAGTTTTTCACCTTCGATTTTCAGTAGCGCCAGATCAATCTCGTTGGTCACGCCGATGATTCGCGCGGGAACGCTGTTGGTACGGGTAGAAAGAGCGGCCTCCAGCGATCCATCTGTATTCGCGACCGGCAGGATCACCTGCACGCGTTGCGCACCTTTGACCACATGCGCGTTTGTGATGATGTACCCGCTGGAATCAACGACGAAGCCGGAGCCGATGGCCCGCTGCCGGCCAATCACCACGCCGGCATTACCGTGATCGGTGTCCTCCAGAGGGCCGTAGCCGGTAACCAGGATCTGCACCACGCTCGGCGAGACCTTCTTGATCAATGCATCGACCGATTCATTCAGTTTGTGCAGCTCATCCGTTGCGCGCGCTTGCGCCATCGCGTGAGAGCCTATTGAGCTAAAAAGCAGCAAGCACCAGAAGAGGTAGAGAAGAATGCGCGGTATGGCGCGGGGCAAAGTCAAGTTCAGGGCCATGTTGGGCTCCCAGTGCGAGGGATAGGGCGAAAGCTTCCTCGGCTCCTCCTTAGAGTACAACGCTTCTGAGAATGGGACTGTTTCGCATGCGGAGTCCCAGAGCGTGCGAGGAGCGCGCTTTGTTAAGAATTTGCGACAAAACGCTTTTTGATGCATCCCATGAGAGAGTGGGCCGATTCTGTTGTGCCAGATATCGGAGCGGGCACGGCCGGAAGAACCACGAATGCCCCAATCCGTGTGGAATGCGGCTATAATCCAAACTTTCCCGTTGAGGACTCCCAGATCATGCCACGAATCCTGACGACGGAAGACCGCCGGCTAGAAGAAGCGCGCACTCGCAAAAAATACTGGAAACGCTGGGGACCCTATCTGTCCGAACGGCAATGGGGCACGGTCCGCGAAGATTACAGCCCGGGCGGGACGGCATGGGAATATTTTCCGCACGACCATGCGCGCTCGCGCGCCTACCGCTGGGGGGAGGACGGCATCGGCGGCATCAGCGACCGCCACCAGATGATGTGTTTCGGCCTGGCGTTGTGGAACGGCCGCGACCCCATCCTGAAAGAAAGGCTGTTTGGTCTCACTGGGAACGAAGGGAATCATGGCGAGGACGTAAAGGAGTATTACTTCTATCTCGATTCCACTCCAACGCACTGCTACATGCGGATGCTCTACAAGTATCCGCAGGCTGAGTTTCCCTATACGCGACTCGTGGAAGAAAACCGCCGCCGTGGCCGCGAACAACCCGAATTTGAATTGCTCGATACGGGCGTGTTCGCCGAGGGCCGCTATTTCGATATCTATGCCGAATATGCCAAAGGCGATGTCGAGGATATTCTGATCAAAATCACCGCCGTAAACCGCGGGCCGGAAGCGGCTTCGCTTCATCTTCTGCCGTCGTTCTGGTTCCGCAATACCTGGTCGTGGGGTAAGGATTTACGCCGGCCGAGCGCCCGCGTGGCCACGAGCGTTCCGGAAAGCGTCTGCGCGGAGTTGGAGCACTGGCAATATGGCAAGCGCTGGCTGATCTGCGCGGGCCGACCTGAACTTCTGTTTACCGAAAATGAAACGAACAATGCCAGGATCTCGGGGGGAAGAAACCGCTCACCCTATGTGAAAGATGCGTTTCACGAGTACCTCATTCATGGGAATAAGGCTTCCGTGAACCCGCAACACTCTGGCACGAAGATGGCCGCGTATTATCCCGTGGAACTCGGCGCGGGGCAGAGTGTGACTCTCAAATTGCGATTAACAGATATTGAACCTCTGAGCGGGATGAACAGGGAATTGGGCTTAGTCGGAATCATCACCTCGCCGGGACATGCCGAGCGCGCCGAAGAGGTTCCCGGAACCAATGATTTCGGCGCAGGTTTCGATGGCCTCTTTGCACTGCGTCAGAAGGAAGCCGATGAATTCTACAGCTCGCGTATGCCGAAAGAGCTATCAAACGACGCAAAAGCCGTCATGCGCCAGTCGTTTGCCGGGATGCTCTGGTCCAAGCAGTTTTATCACTACGATGTGCACACCTGGCTCGAAGGCGATCCCGCGGGCCCGGCGCCGCCCAAAGAACGCTGGGAAGGACGCAACAAGGATTGGGCCCATCTCTACAACGACGACATCCTTTCGATGCCGGATAAATGGGAATACCCGTGGTATGCGGCGTGGGATCTCGCTTTTCACTGTGTCCCCCTGGCTCTGGTGGATCCGGATTTTGCGAAGGATCAGCTCATCCTGCTTCTGCGCGAGTGGTACATGCATCCGAACGGGCAACTGCCTGCTTACGAATGGGCGTTCGGCGACGTAAATCCTCCCGTGCATGCCTGGGCCGCCTGGCGCGTTTACAAAATCGAGCGCCGCGTACGCGGGGTCGCGGATCGTGCCTTTCTCGAAAAGGTGTTCCACAAGCTGCTCCTCAATTTCACCTGGTGGGTCAATCGTAAAGACCCAGAGGGAATGAACATCTTCCAGGGCGGATTTCTCGGTCTCGACAATATCGGAGTCTTCGACCGCTCCGCGCCGCTCCCCACCGGCGGCAACCTGGAACAATCCGACGGCACAAGCTGGATGGGCATGTATTGCCTGAACATGCTGGCCATCGCGCTGGAGCTGGCGAAAGAAGATCCCGCTTACGAGGACGTCGCCAGCAAGTTCTTCGAGCATTTCGTCAACATCGCACATGCCATGAACGATATTGGCCAGGGCGGACGCGCCCTTTGGGATGAAGAAGACGGTTTTTACTACGACGTGTTGCATCTCCCAAGCGGCGAAGAACACTTCATCAAGATTCGCTCGATGGTCGGCCTGATTCCTCTCTTTGCTGTGGAGACGCTCGAGCCGGAGATCGTCGATCGTCTGCCAGGCTTTAAGCGGCGCATGCAATGGTTCATGGACAATCACCCGGACTTCCCCGAGCACATCGAAATGACGCAGCGCTCCGCGAAGGGTGTGCGGCGGCTGTTGTCACTCGTGAACCGCAGGCAACTGAAGCGCGTCCTCGCCCGCATGCTGGACGAATCGGAATTCCTCTCCCCGTACGGCGTCCGTGCTTTGTCACGCTATCACCTCGACCATCCCTATGAAGTCCACGTGAACGGCCAGGTGAATCGCGTGGATTACGAGCCTGCGGAGTCCACCGGCGGTGTCTTTGGCGGCAATTCCAACTGGCGTGGCCCCATCTGGTTTCCCACGAACTATCTGCTTGTCGAATCGCTCCAGAAGTTTCACCATTATTACGGCGAAGATTTCAAAGTGGAATGCCCGGCCCACTCCAGCAAGGAAGCCGACCTTTGGGAAGTGTCCTCGGAAATATCCCGCCGCCTCGTGCACATCTTCGTTCGCGGAAAAGACGGCCGCCGGGCAGTCGCCGGAGCAATCGAATGTTTCCAGAACGATCCACACTGGAAGGACCTGGTTCTATTTCACGAATATTTTCACGGTGACAATGGCGCCGGCTTGGGCGCGAACCACCAGACCGGTTGGACGGGCCTCGTCGCCAAACTTCTTGAGCAAAGCGGTGAGTAACGTGTCCCAAGTTACATTCCGCTCTGCGACTCAAGATGACGAAGCGGACCTTCTGCGCATGATGCGTGCCCTGGCCGAACAGGAACCCGGCGCCTACTATTTCGAGGAACACGCTGTGCGCAGCGTGCTGCGGGAATTTCTTGCTGAGCCCAGCCTCGGTAAGGCTTGGATATTCTCGGATGGCGCCACCATTGCCGGGTACATTGTGCTGGCACTGGGCTATAGCTTCGAGTACCACGGTCGGGATGCATTCGTTGATGAGCTGTACGTCGAGCCCCAATATCGAAGACGCGGAATCGGCCGGGAAGCCCTGAAATTTGTCGATGAGCAGGCTCGCACAATGGGAGTAACAGCACTCCATCTTGAGGTGGACCATGGTAATGATCCGGCGCTGGAGCTATACCAGCGCGCAGGGTACCAGGATCAAGACCGCCACCTGATGACGAAGTGGCTGGTCGGTCACAAAGTATAGAAAGTAAGGAACGAAGATGGCTGTCAGATTTTCCGGAAAAGTGGCATTGGTGGCGGGGGGCACGGGTGGGCTCGGGCGATTTACAAGTTTGGCGTTTCTGGAAGAAGGCGCCGAAGTCGTTGCGACCTACCGGAAGCAGGACGAATTTGCCGCCTTACGGAACGCAGCTGGCGAACACGCTGCGCGTCTCGAAGGCCGGAGCGTGGACGCAACGAACGAAGCGGCTGTCCAGGCCCTCGTGGATGGAATCGCTGCTAGCCATGGACAATTGGATATTTTGGTCAACACGATTGGAGGCTATGCCGGCGGAACGCCGCTGTGGGAGCTCGAAACGAAGACCTACGAACAGATGTTCGCGTTGAATCTCCACGCCGGCTACTTGCTCGCGCGGGCCACTGTTCCGGTGATGTTGCGACAGGGGCGCGGGGCAATTGTGAACGTCGGCTCGAAGGCAGCTCTCGATCACGCGGCAGGTGCGGCGGCTTATGCGGCGTCGAAAGCAGCAGCCGTGGCGTTGATAGATTCGCTAGCTGCCGATGTGAAAGGGAAGGGTGTGCGTGTTAACACCATTTTGCCCAGCATCATTGATACCGAGGCAAACCGTCGGGCAATGCCCAAAGGAGATTTTGCAAAGTGGCCAAAGCCCGAGGATATCGCGCGAGTGATATTGTTCTTGTGCAGTGATGAAGCCAGCGTCGTTCACGGCGCGGCCATCCCCGTCTACGGTGATAGCTGAGTCCGATGGCGAAAACTCCGCGAACAGGGAGAAGAGCGCGTCCACAGTTGAAGCCAAGAAGGAAGGATTTGTAGTGACCCGACGGGCAGAAGTCGAGTTCGGACGGGAAATTTGCGGCGATCTCGACGCTGCGGAGGCCCGCGAATGGCTCGTCACCAACGGTATTGGCGGCTTCGCCTCGGGCACAGTCGCGGGAAGTTTGACGCGGCGGTACCACGGATTGTTGATCGCCGCTTTGCAGCCACCACTCGGGCGGACGCAACTTGTCGCGTCTCTCGACGAGACGCTGCTCTACGCCGGCACTGAGTACCATCTCGCCACGCATCGCTGGGAGAGCGGTACGATCGATCCTGCAGGATTCCGCTACATTGAAAGTTTTCGTCTTGAGGGCACCACACCCGTCTGGACCTACGCATTGGCCGATGCGCTGATCGAAAAGCGCATCTGGATGCGCCAGGGCGAGAACACCACCTTTGTTCAATACACACTCGTTCGGGCAGGCAGTGCGAGTGAGATGGACATGAAGACTTTGGTGAACTACCGGGACTTTCATTCCTCGACGCACGCGGGCGGTTGGCACATGAAAATCGAGCCTGTTCAGTATGGCGTGAAGGTTTCTGCGTTCGATGGCGCAACCCCGTTTTATCTGAAGTGTCCCGGCGCCGAGTGCCAACCGCGCCACGAGTGGTACCACGATTGTTTTCAGCCGAGAGAAAGGGAGCGCGGCCTCGACGATCATGAAGACCATCTTTTCGCCGCGCTTTTCCGCACGAAGCTCGACGCCGGGGCCAGTCTGACCATCGTCCTGACGACGGAAGCCGACACTCCCCTCGATGTTGGCCGCGCCCGCACCGAGCGTGCGGGTCACGAAGCAAGGCTGTTGCGCTCCTGGTGGGCACAGGACGCAAAGACTTCGGACCTCGCGCCGGAATGGCTGAGTCAGCTTGTCATGGCCGCAGACCAATTCATCGTAAAACGTGCTCTCCCTGGCCAGCCTGACGGCCGCAGCATTATCGCCGGTTACCACTGGTTCGGGGATTGGGGGCGCGACACCATGATTGCACTTCCCGGGCTCACGCTCGTGACCGGCCGTCCGGAGATCGCGCGTCAGATTCTTCTGGCCTTCGCGCAATTTGCCGATGGAGGCATGCTTCCTAACAATTTTCCGGATGCAGGTGGAAAACCCGAATACAACACCGTTGATGCCGCGCTCTGGTTCTCTGAGGCCGTGCGGCAGTACTTTGCCGCAACGCAGGACACGGGCACGCTCCAAAGACTATTTCCGGTTTTGGCGGGGATAATCGGCGCTCACGTAAAAGGCACTCGCTACAACATTCATGTGGATGCGGCGGACGGGCTTCTCTATGCGGGCGGGCCCGGCGTGCAATTGACGTGGATGGACGCAAAGATCGGAGACTGGGTGGTCACGCCGCGCACCGGAAAGCCCGTTGAGATCAACGCACTTTGGATCAACGCGCTCGAATCACTGGCTGGCTTCGCGCGCGTGCTGCGCGCGCCGAACGAGGAGTACGAAAAACTGGCCGCGCGGGCCAGGGAAAGTTTTCAGAAGTTCTGGAACGCGGAGCGTGCCTGCTGCTACGACGTGATTGATTCGCCCGGAATCGGCAATGACGCTTCGCTTCGTCCCAACCAGATTTTCTGCGTTTCTCTGCCCGTCAGTGCGCTCACACCGGCGCAGCAGGAATCCGTTGTCGACATCTGCGCGCAGCATCTGCTCACCTGCTACGGTTTGCGCAGCCTCGCTCCCGGCGAGCCTGGATACGAGGGACGCTACGAGGGCGGCCCGCAGGAGCGCGATGCTGCCTATCATCAAGGTACTGTTTGGGGCTGGTTGCTCGGGCCTTTCGCGCTTGCACATTTCCGCGTCCACGGAGATCGTGTTGCAGCTTTGCGCTTCCTCGAGCCGCTCGGCCGACAGATCTATGCGTACGGACTTGGCTCGCTCGGCGAAATCTTCGATGGCGACCCGCCATTCACTCCGCGCGGGTGCATCGCGCAAGCCTGGACCGTCGCCGAAACTCTTCGTGCCTGGCATGCACTTCAAGCAAGCTGAACTGCGCCCCAAGTGCTAGGGAGAGGATTGGCCAGTCGTTGTCTCGTAAAGCTCGATGAGGATTTTCCGCTCATCAGGCGAGGTGACCAGGAAAAAATTGACGCGCGTGCCGTCAGCGCCCGGCCGCGTCGCCGGATAAGCGGGTTGTACTCCGAATTCCGCTGCCAGTATTGCTGTGGCGCGGTCAACGTTCTTGCACCGATATTCCACCTGCTGCACGCCCTCGCCGAACTTAGCCAGATATTTCGCGATGGCGCCTGGACCGCCGGGGTCTTTCGTGGTCAACACATCGAGTGAAATTCCATTCGGAAAATGCAGCTCGAATTCCTCCGCATCCTGGTCTGGCGGCACTTGAGCCAGCCGAGGCGAGGCATTGGCATCGCGAATTTTCTCAAAAGTTTCGCGTCTGACAGCCAGTCCCACCGAGACACTCGGGTTCGAGCCGAGCAAGAGCGAATAGATTTCATCATTCCTCCACCACGCATGCACTACCTGGTCGGCCGGAGTGCGCCCCGCGCGATAGATTTCCGCGGCGGCGGCAAGCCTTTTGGGTGCATTCGCGGACGAGAGGTCCGCGATTGGCGAGCTCAGAAAACTGGACATGGGGACTCTAAGAATTGTAGCTTGAGGGTGAAACGAAAAGAAGCGGCAGACGTCCCGCCATTTCTCGAGGACGCAACGGAGTAGCAGGCTCTTTCATCTGAGGGATATGCCCAAACCAGTATTATTGACTGTAGACGACGACCCCGAAGTGCTCCGCGCCATCGAGCGCGATTTGCGCAGCCACTACTCGGACCGTTACCGCGTGATGCGCGCAAATTCTGGGAGCGCGGCACTGGTCACTCTGCGGGAATTGAAAGCGCGCAATAATCCGGTTGCCCTGTTGCTCGCTGACCAGCGCATGCCCCAAATGGACGGCGTCGGGTTCCTCTCCGAGGCCATGGAGCTGCATCCCCTCGCCAAGCGCGCCCTGCTCACCGCCTACGCGGATACCAACGCCGCGATTGACGCCATCAACGAAGCTCGCGTCCACTACTATTTAATGAAGCCTTGGGATCCTCCCGAAGAAAAGCTCTTTCCTGCTCTCGACGATCTCCTGCATGACTGGACATCCACTTTTCGACCGCTCTATGAGGGTATTCGTGTTCTCGGCACGCGCTGGTCGAACCGCTCCTACGAGCTGCGTGATTTTCTCGCGCGAAATCAGGTGCCCTATCAGTGGATAGACGTCGAGTTGGCGCAAACCGATCCCGAAGTGCGCGGCCTGATGAGTTCGCTGGGGCCCGAAGCGGAAACGCTCCCTCTCATCATTTTTTCGGATGGCGCCCGCCTTGCAGAACCGCTTCTCCCCGCTGTAGCCGACAAAATTGGCCTTCGCACTCATGCCCAGACCAGCTTCTATGACCTCGCGATTGTGGGGGGCGGGCCTGCTGGACTGGCCGCCGCTGTCTACGGCGCCAGCGAAGGTCTGCATACCGTGATGATCGAACGCGAAGCTCCTGGGGGTCAGGCGGGGCTCAGCTCTCGCATTGAAAATTATCTCGGCTTCCCCTCTGGTCTGACCGGCCTTGATCTTGCGCGCCGCGCCGTTGCGCAAGCCAAGCGATTTGGCGTCGAGATACTCTCTCCGCAGGAAGCGGTTAGCTTGCGCGTGGATGGCCCTTACCGTTTCCTGAAACTTGCGGATGGCTCCGAAATTTCCTGTCACGCCCTTCTCCTCGCGATGGGTGTGCAGTGGAGAACGCTCGATGTCCCGGGCATCGAACGTCTGCAAGGCGCGGGTGTGTACTATGGTGGCGGAACCTCCGAAGCCCTAGCCTGCAAAGGCGAAACGGTGTACATCATTGGCGGCGCGAATTCCGCCGGCCAAGCCGCCATGCACTTTTCGAAGTTCGCCGGAAAAGTGGTCATGCTGGTGCGAGGGGGGTCGCTCGCTGCCACCATGTCGCACTATCTGATCGAACAGATCGAAAAGACGCCCAACATCGAACTATGGCCCAAGACCGCTGTGGTCGAAGTTCACGGGGAGACTCGCCTCTCTGACATTACGATTCTGCGCATCGCTACTGGCGAAAAAGAGAAGCTGCCCGCAACCAGCCTTTTCATCTTCATCGGAGCGCAACCGCGCACCGAGTGGCTTGGAGATACCATCGAACGCGACGAGCGCGGTTTCGTTCTCTCCGGCCCCGATCTTCTCCGCGATGGGAAGAAACCCGCTTCCTGGACGCTCGATCGCGATCCCGGCTTGCTCGAAACCAACGTTCCGGGAATCTTCGTCGTCGGGGACGTCCGCCACGGTTCCGTGAAGCGTGTCGCCTCGGGCGTCGGCGAAGGAGCCGTCGTCGTCCAGTTCATGCACCAGTATCTCGCTAAGGTTCAGTGATCAGGATGGTGAGACGCCAGACGGCAGCGGAGGCAGAAGACGAATGACCGAGAAATCAGCTGAGGCGTCACCGGAATCCTTGCTCGCGGAGCTGCGCAACGTGCCGGTCTTCGCCCAACTCGAAAAAGCCGATCTCGAATGGTTTATCTCGCAATCGGAGTTGCGCGAGTTTGCCTCCGGGGAGATCGTGATCCGCGAGGGCGCGAATGCTGACACTATGTTGGTTCTCCTGGAGGGCGGACTTCGTGGCCGCCGTGAGAGTGACGGTCCGGACAGCCCGGTCATCAGCGTCCAGGCGCCCACGGTTACGGGTCTTTTGCCTTTTTCGCGGCTGAAGGTCGTTCCCCTAACCACCCGTGCTCTAGGCCGCTTGCGCGTCTTTGCCTTTCCGGCGAGCATGTTTCCGGAAATGCTGCAGCGTATGCCGGAGTTGGCGCAGGGCCTGGTCGCGCTGATGACCGACCGCGTCCGCAATTACACGGTCGTTGGGCAGCAGCGCGATAAACTCGCTGCCCTCGGCAAGCTATCGGCTGGTCTAGCCCATGAGCTCAACAATCCTTCCGCAGCCGCCCGCCGCTCGGCTGCCGCGCTGCGCGATTGTCTGGCTCGCCTGCGCGAAGCGGGCAGTTCCTCCTCGATCGGCCCAGATGACTGTGCTGAGCTCGCAAAACGTGAAGAAGAAATTCGCGCCGCGCTCAAGCCCGCGAATTACAAGGATGAATTCGAGCGCGTCGAGCGCGAAGAAGCTCTGCAAACCTGGCTTGAATCGCATAGCGTAAAAGATGCATGGAAACTCGCGCCATTGCTCACCGATGCTAATCTAACTGACGCCCAACTTGAATCGTTCGCGGCGGCTGCGGGGTCAGCGCTGGGCCCCGAGCTCACGCGCTTCGCTACCTTTCTCGAAATGGATCGCATCGCCGAGGAACTCGAGCACAGCACTTCGCGCATCTCCGATCTCATCAAGGCCATCAAGGAATATTCTTACATGGATCAGGCCTTGGTGCAGGAGGTTGATGTTATCAAAGGCCTCGAAAACACCCTTACCATCATGAATCACAAACTGAAGCGTGGCATCACCGTCGTTCGGGAATATGCGCCTGACCTGCCCAAGGTCATGGTCAACGGCAGCGAGCTCAATCAGGTGTGGACCAATCTCATCGACAATGCCGCCGACGCCATGAAGGACAATGGAACGCTGCGCATCCGCGTCGCCCGCGAGAATGAGTTTGTCCTCGTCGAGATTGCCGATACTGGCCCGGGCATTCCTCCCGAAGTGAAGTCGCGCATCTTCGATCCGTTTTTTACCACCAAGCCCGTCGGGCAAGGCACCGGGCTCGGCCTGGACTTCGTCTACCGCATCGTTACCGGAATGCAGGGCAACGTCTCCGTAAATTCCATACCGGGCAATACCCGCTTCGAAGTGAGAATCCCCATCCAAGTTGCGCGATAGAGGAAGCGAAGCAGGGGCCTTAGGAAACCGGGGCTACCTTTTCGCGTTTCCGGGAAACAGCACCGACATCACCAGCGAGATCAGCAAAATCCCCGCCACCACCCCCAGCGAAATCTGCGCTGGGATGTGCAGCCACGGCTCCGCGAGCATCTTCGCCCCGACGTACATCAGCACGAAAGCGAGCCCCTGGTCCAAGTACCGCAGACGTTCCAGAACCCCCGCCAGCAGAAAATATAACGCGCGAAGCCCGAGGATCGCGAACACATTGGAGGTGTAGACGATGAACGGGTCGCGCGTGATGCCAAACACCGCGGGGATGGAGTCCAGCGCGAAAGTAACGTCCGCAAGCTCGACAATGAGCAGCACCAGGAACAACGGGGTGGCAAAGACTCGCCCGGCATTGCGGACAAACAGCGTGTCGCCGTGATAATCGGTCAGCACGCGCAGATGCCGCCGTGCGAAGCGAAACAGATAACTGTTTTCCGGGTGGATGTTTTTTTTCGGGGTTAAAAGCATGCGGATTCCCGCGTAGAGCAGGAACGCGCCGAAAGCGTATAACACCCATGAGTAGTGCTCGATTAGTTCCGCCCCAAGAGCGATCAACGCGCCACGCATTATTAGCGCTCCCAGAATCCCCCATGCCAGGATGCGCTGCTGCAAGCGCTCTTCGACGGCAAAAGTGCGGAAGATAAGGAGAAAGATGAAAAGATTATCGACGCTTAAAGATTTCTCGATCAGGTAGCCGGTGAAAAATTCAAGCGCCTTTTGATGGCCGGAATAGCGCAGTATGCCGGCGCCGAACATCACGGACAGGGTGATCCAAGCCAGACTCCACAGTGCCGCCTCGCGCAATCCGGGTTTGCGAGGCCGCCTGTGAAATACGCCGAGGTCCAGCGCAAGTGCTACGAGCACGAACAGGTTAAACGCGAACCAGAGTAGAGGCGTGCCCATAGTCGGAGCGCGCGTCGAGCGTCACGGAGCGGAGGCGTGCGCGTCGGTGGCGTTCAGATTGGTCAGCTCGATCCGCGCCGTCAGGCCGGGCTTGATTGTTATTGCCACGTCCCAGCGCAGCCGGGTATCTCCCGCAGCGGCATCCAGGTTCAGGGTGCTGATCCAATAGTTCCCCGCGGCCAGGCCGGACAAAACCGCGCGCCCGTCAAGATCCGTGTCCGCCTTCGCCGCGAGATACTTCGTCTGGGCCACATCCGGCGCTAGCCGCAACACGCGTCTGGTGTGGTCACTCTGAAGCCTGACCCACTTATTCTGCGGGTTCACGCTGTCGAGCTCCAATTCAATCCCACTCAACGTTTCCGGACGCGCAGCGATGAATTTTTTCAGTGCTGCCAAATATTCCTGCTTCTGTTTTTCGTAGCGCTCCGGCTTTTCCGTCTTTTCTGCTTCGGTGTATTTCGGAGTGGGCAAACCGTTCGTCACGCCGCCGCTGTTCGAGCGCTGGTACGCCAGCAGAAACTCCGGTGTGCGGACGATGTCATCCGCCGTGACCTCCTTGTCAAGGCCCGGAGTGGCCAGGTCGAGAACATCGTGCGCCTTCAACCAATCCTTCAATTCCTTGGATACCTTCAAATCATTGATGAATTGTTCGCGCGTCGGAATCTTGTCCGTTTCTTCGATCTCTTTGGCGATTTCTTCATAGCTTTTTGTCAGCAGGTAGAACGTAAATTGCCGAACGGGTTCCGGCCGCGCTGAAGTCGGAGTGATCCGCGCCGTAAGTTCGAGTGTGCCGTTTGAACTCGCAGTTTGCGCCCCGGCGCGCGGTCCAAAAAGAGGAAAGCACACAAGCACAAGAATCGTGGCTGCACTTGGAATCTTGGTCATAACGGTCATCGTAGCAGAAGCCGCTGGGGCGATATAGCTGTGAGATGAAGTGTGTTGCTTGTTCAAGACAAGCGCGATCGGCCGCACCAACGAAAAAAGAAACTCTAAATGACTCGCGAAGGTTGAGCCGTTCGTCAGGGCCACGTCGCAATGAGGCACTAAGGAGAGGATCGCCTGCCGGTGGTTAGAACAGCCGGAAAGTAACTTCGATCGGAATGAACACCGGTACGGGCCTGCCGTTCGGGCCAAGTGCCGGCTTGAAGCGCCACGTCCTTACCGCTTCGATGGCTTTCTCTTCCAAGCCAAGCCCGGGGCCCTTCGTGACGTGGATATCTATCGCGCGTCCATCTGCGGTGATAATCACGGTCAGCACCACGGTTCCTTGATACTTAGCTTTGCGCGCCTCGTCCGAATAAAGCGGATCCGGGCAGTAGATGCACATCGGCGTCCCAACGCCGTTTACACCGGCGCGAAACGCCCCGCCACCCGTGCCGCCGCCTTCACCGGGACCCAAACCGCCTCCGGTGCCGCTGCCAATCCCCGTTCCATTGCCCCTGCCAAGAGAATCGCTCATGGCCGAAGCCAGCGGATCGCCAAAGTTCGGGAGATTGGGACTCGGTATTTTCAAATCCGGCGGGCCCAGCAGCGAAGGATCCATCGCCAGCTTGGGATTCGGATTCACGATCCTCGCCTGCGGCGCTGCGAATTGCGTCCAGGTGAACTTAGGGAGTTTTCCCTTTGTCGGCGGCGTAAGGGTGTGATCGTTTGCCCCGCCTCCTCCGCCGGCTTTCTTCGCGCCCGCAGGCAGCTTTGAAACATAAGGAGAAAGATCAAGCGGCGTCACGTCCACGGGGTTCTTCGCTTCGGAGGTTGGCAATACATGGGTAAGAAACGGAATGGACACGAGCAAAATCAGGCTGACGTGCAGCGTAACGGAAATAACCTGAGTCCAGCCGAAGTTCTCATCCTTCGACCAGATTTCCTTCACCTTGATCGGTTTGCTTGTAACCTGCAGCGGGGGCAATTTTACCGGGAAGAAAAATTCCTTCAAGCGGTCGCCGAATCCGCCGAAGCTCGTACCCCACCGCGCCCCGATCCCGCCACGCACGGGCCCTTTTGGCGCTGGCCGCGAACTGAAGAATTCTCTTAGATTTTCAAAAAAGCCGCCGCCGTAGGACGCTGGCATCAGCGGGGAGCGGAAATTGCCGCTTATTTTTATCGGGCGTTCGGTCAGAAATTGAACGAGATTGGACCAAAATCTATCCGAGATCAAGTGATCGGGAGCACCAAACCTCGGAACGGCGGCAGAAGGCACAGGAACATTCGGCTGCGGACTACCCGCAGACATGCGCGGCTTTTTTGCTTCGGGTGGCAGAAGATCGATAAATGTGCCCGGCACAGATTCCCCTGTACTCTTTAGACGCAGATTTCCTGCATCCAGTGTCTCGAACCGATAGGATTCACGCGCGCCCGGAAAGGTTGCGTGCCTCGACGGCTGACACTCACTCGCAGGTATTGTAACATACAGAATCACACTGCTTTCCGATGTTTCCCGCCGTACAACTGGACTTCAGTACGGTAAGCGCGGCCGGAAGGAAATAACGGCTCATCGGGCGTAGAAGGGGAATTCCAAACTCTCACATTCATGGCCGAACCACTCGAACTGAAGAAGACGCTCAACCTGCCCAAAACCGATTTTGCCATGAAGGCCAGCCTTCCGCAGAATGAGCCGAAGCAGCTCGCCGCTTGGGAGGAATCGCGCCTTTACGAGCGCATTCTCGAAGCACGCACGGGCAAGCCACTCTTCGTTCTCCATGACGGCCCCCCATATCCCACCGGTGAAATTCACCTCGGTACGGGTCTGAACAAAATTCTGAAAGACCTGGTCGTGAAGACCAAGAGCATGGCCGGCCACTATGCGCCGTACGTGCCCGGCTGGGATTGCCATGGCCTGCCCATTGAAACGCAAGTTGAAAAAGAGCTGGGTGGAAAGGGGAAAGTACCGCCAGCGGAATTCCGCAAGCTATGCCGGGCATTTGCCGCACGATTCGTTGAGCAACACAAGAAAGATTTCAAGCGCCTCGGCGTTTTCGGACGGTGGAGCGATCCCTATCTGACGATGAGCCACGATTATGAGGCCACCATCGCGGGCGCGTTTCTTGACTTCATCGAAAAAGGTTACGTGTACCGAGGCCGAAAGCCGGTCTATTGGTGCATTCATGACAGCACCGCGCTCGCCGAGGCCGAAGTTGAATATGAAGATCACACTAGCCCGTCCATCTGGGTGCGTTACCGTCTGGTTGGAGACGCCGCACCAGCTGGAATGTACGCTATCGTATGGACCACAACTCCGTGGACTCTTCCGGCAAGCATGGCATTAGCATTTCATCCCGCTTTCAAATACAGCGTAGTGACAGATGATAAGGGAGACGGATACATCGTTGCGTCGGAACTGGTCGATGCCGTTCGCCACGCAACTGGACTTAAATTCACTGGTGGAACTATCAGCGAAGTTCCTGGTACGACTTTTGCGAACACAAAATTCCAACACCCATTCTTGGACCGCGTTGTTCCAGCAGTCATGGGCGAACATGTCACACTTGATCAAGGCAGCGGCATCGTCCACACGGCTCCGGGACACGGAATGGATGACTACTACATTGGTCAAGAATACGGACTCGAGACCTACGCACCCGTTGATGACAAAGGAGTTTTCACAGAGGGCTTGCCAGAGTACAAGGGCAAGGATGTTTTCACTGCAAACGCGGCCATCGTGAGACTGCTGGCGGACCGTGGCGCTCTGCTTGGGCACCACGAGTACAAGCACAGCTATCCGCATTGCTGGCGCTGCCACAATCCGGTGATATTTCGAGCGACTGAGCAATGGTTCATCCACATGGACAACGGAACGGCAACAATACCGTCTCCAAAGGCGCCACCGCTTAGGAAGGCCGCACTGGAGGAAATCCACAAAGTCAAGTGGATTCCCGCCTGGGGCGAAGACCGCTTGTACGAAATGATTAAGGAGCGCCCGGACTGGACCGTTTCGCGCCAGCGCTTCTGGGGCGTACCCATCATCGTTTTCTATTGTGACGCCTGCGGCAAACGGCTGGAAGATTTCAAGGCGCTTCGCAACGTCGTCAAGTGGTTCGAGAGAGAAGGCGCGGATGCCTGGTATAGCCACAGTTCGGAGGAACTCTTACCCGCCGGCACAAAATGCGCTTGCGGCGATTCCAAGTGGCGCAAGGAAAACGATATCCTCGACGTCTGGTTTGATTCCGGCTCGTCCTGCCTCGCCGTGCTCACCCTCAAAAACGGTCTTGTCGAGCCCGGGCAGGATTGGCGCCCCGCGGAAGTCTATCTCGAGGGCCCCGATCAGTATCGCGGTTGGTTTCACAGCTCCTTGCTGGTTGCAGTGGGGATTAAGGAGAAGGCGCCTTACAAGAGCGTTGTCACCCACGGCTGGACGCTCGATGAGCAAGGCCGCCCGATGTCCAAGTCGCTTGGCAACGCCCTAAATCCTATAGAGATTTGTGAAAAGTGGGGCGCGGATTTGCTCCGTCTGTGGGTCGCGTCGGTCGAGTATCAAGCCGACGTAAAAATGAGCGAGCGCGTCATGACGCAGCTCAGCGAAGCGTATCGAAAGATTCGCAACACCTTCCGCTTCGCTCTTAGCAATCTCGGCGACTTTGATCCTTCGCGCGACGCCCTTCCCGGCGACCAGCTTGAGGAGATGGACCGCTGGATGCTCGAACGCACCGCCGACCTGACGGGGAGGTGCAAAGACTGGTACGCGGCCTACGATTTTCACCGTGTGTATCACGCCATCCACGATTTTTGCGTCGTGGACCTCAGCGCCTTTTATTTCGACGTTCTCAAGGACCGCCTCTACACCAAAGCGCCCAGGAGCAAATCGCGACGATCCGCGCAGACCGCCGTCTGGAAAATCGCCAATGGGCTCGTGCGTCTCGCCGCGCCCATCCTCGTTTTCACCGCCGAAGAAATCTGGAAATACTTGCCCAAATCTGCCGATGATCCCGAAAGCATCCACATGTCCGTCTTTCCTGAGGAGCAAGCTCTTCGCACCGGCATCTCTACCGAAAAAGTCGCCGAGTGGGAGCTCCTATCCAAAGTGCGCAGCGAGGCATTGAAAGCTCTCGAAGCCGCGCGTAATGCAAAGAGAATCAATTCCGGCCTCGAAGCCAAAGTGATCTTCGAGTTGTTTACCTCGGAGGCGGAAGCAAGTTTATTGGTCCTATTGCGAAAATATGCGCACTGGCTTCCGGCGCTCCTGATCGTTTCCCAGGTAAGAGTTCCACCCGATTCTGCGGGTCCATTGAACACGCGCGTGCTGCACGCGGATACGTTCCGCTCCGAAGCAATTCCTGGATTGGGAATACGCGTCATTCCCGCAGAAGGCGCGAAATGCGAGCGCTGCTGGAACTATTCCACGCACGTCGGCGAAAATAAACGCTATCCGACCGTCTGCGAGCGCTGCACCGAAGCCCTCGCCGAAATCGAACATGCGCTCTCCAAATGTTCTTCCTTGTAGGGGCACGATATATCGTGCCCCAACGCTTTTGAGTGATCGCGTATGACTCTGCCTTCTCGCCTCCGCTGGCTCTGGCTCACCCTCGCCGTGGTCCTCGCTGACCGCGCCAGCAAAGCCTGGTGCGAATCGCAAACTCCCGAAGGGTGGCGCCGCGAGCTAATTCATCATTTTGTCTATCTCGTCCACAGCCGCAATCCGGGCATCGCATTTGGTGTTTTCGCGGACGTGGCCTCACCCTGGGTGCGTCTCACCTTAGTCGCTGTTTCGATTGCCGTCATCGCCGCGCTCGCCTGGTTGTTCGTTGCAGGCCACAGCGGCGGCTCCCTGACCGCCGCTGGCCTTGCGCTTCTTCTCGGCGGAGCGACCGGCAACGTAACCGACCGCATCATTCACGGCGCGGTTACGGATTTCTTCGAGGTGTGGTTCGGCTCCTACCACTATCCCGCCTTCAACGTCGCCGATTCCGCCATCGCCATTGGCGCGGCGTTCATCCTTCTCGATGTCCTTTTCGGTCACCGCCGTGCCACCCCGGGAATTTCCAAGGAACACAACGCCAAATGGTAAGGAGATGAAGCGCGAATTCGACGTCGCTCCCGAAGAAGCCGGCCAGAGGCTTGACAGGATCGTGGCCACGCACTGCACTGCGCTGAGCCGCACGCGCATCCAGGAACTGATCGAAGCGGGTCTCGTCTTCATCGACGGCCGCGCCGCTATGAAAGGATCTCAACATCTTCGCGGAGGCGAGCGCATCGTTCTCGAAGCGCGAGAACGTCCTCCACTCCGCGCCGAAGCGGAATCGATCCCGCTCGAAATTCTCTATGAAGACGAAGACGTAATCGCCGTAAACAAGCCTGCCGGAATGACCGTCCACGCCGGCGCGGGCAACCCGCGCGGCACGCTGGTCAATGCACTCCTGGGCCGCGGCCAATCCCTCTCGCAATCGAACGATCTGTTGCGCCCCGGAATCGTTCACCGTCTCGACAAAGAAACTTCCGGCGTGATCCTCGTCGCAAAAAACGATGCCGCCCACGCCAAACTCGGCGAAGCCTTCCGCCGTCGCGCCGTCAAGAAAACCTATATCGCCCTGGTGCAGGGTCTTTTGCCGGCTGCAAGCGGACGGATCGAGTTGGCGATCGGCCGTGATCCCAGACGACGTACCCGCATGGCCGCCGTCCAGAAGAGCCGATCCGGCGCCGCGCTCCGTACGGCGCGGGAAGCCCGTACGGACTGGCGAGCCCTTGCTCGCATCGATTCCATGACGCTCGTCGAGATCCAGCTCCACACCGGCCGCACGCATCAGATTCGCGTGCATTTTTCTGCCGTGAAGCACCCCGTTGTTGGCGACACACTTTATGGCGCTGCAAGCCAGCTTCATATCGGCACTGACCGCACTTCAATACGTGACAAGATCGCGCTCCCTTCGCTCGGTCGCAATTTTCTCCACGCAGCGAAACTCGGATTCGCGCACCCGCGTACCAGCGCATGGCTTGAAGTCCGCGCCCCGCTTCCCTCCGCGCTCCACTCCTTCTTGCAACAACTGGCGGCCGCCGCGGGCGAAGAACCGGGCCACATTGACGCTGCGCTTGTGGGCTACCTATAATCAGGACAAATGCGGCGCACACTCATTTCCATTTTTCTTTGTCTCGGGCTTTTGGGGACAGCCATCGCCGGCCGCCCTCAGCAATCTCCAGGCTCCTCCGCAGCACCCGCAAAGCCGGATGCCGCGCAGGGGCAGGAACCTCCCCAGCGCGTCGACGAGACCATTACCCGCACGATTAACCTTGTTGACGTTCTCTTCACCGTTCTCAATCGCCGCAACAAGCTTGTCCCGGATCTCGAAAAGGATAGTTTCAAAGTTTTCGACAACAACGCCCAGCAAACCATCCGTTTCTTTACTCGCCAGACCGATCTCCCGCTCCGCATCGGTATGCTCCTGGATACTTCCAACAGCATCCGGGACCGCATCAAGTTTGAACAAGATGCGGCCGTGAATTTCCTCTACAGCGTCCTGCGCCGGAATAAAGACGCCGCCTTTGTGATGACCTTCGACGACGAACCGCAGATTATTCAGGACTTCACCGGCGAGGCCGACAAACTCCGGGATCAAATCGTCAACACGCGCGCCGGCGGCGGCACCGCAATCTATGACGCTGTTTACCAGGCCTGTGAAAAAGAACTGAGCCACCCGCCTCGCCCGCCCGGTGACCAGCCGGATGTCGTTCGCCGCGTTATGATTCTTATCAGCGACGGCGACGATAATCTCTCAACCCACACGCGCGCTGAAGCTATCGAGATGGCCCAGCGATTTAGCGTGGTCATCTACACCATCAGCACCAGCACGCAGTGGATATCGCTCTCGCAAACCGATCCCGAGAAAATGGGCGACCGCAAGACCCACAAGACCGAAGGCGACAAGATCCTCGAAGACCTTGCCGAAGAAACTGGCGGCCGCGCTTTCTATCCCTATCACGTTGACGATCTCGATCAATCCTTCCAGGACATCGGCGACGAGCTCCGCAACCAGTACTCAATCGCTTACAATCCTGCGAATTACGCTGCCGACGGCAAATATCATAAGATCCGCATCGAAATGCCCGAGCACAAGGGTTACCAGGTTCGCGCGCGCCGCGGATATTACGCCCGCGCCAATGTCAACTCGGCTCCTCAGGCAAATCCTGCAGGCGCCACTAGGTAAGCGCAAACCGGAAGAAACAGGAAACGTCAGTCGCCGGATGGAAGCACTAGAAACGCGTTGCGGGCCTGCGGGAGCCCACTTCTAGCCAGAAAGCCTCTCGGGCAATTTCTCGGTAAGTGCTCGACAAAATACGGATAGACGGAGGGCAAGTTGCGAAGTCAGAGCAGGTTAATTGTGATTCTGCTGACGGCGTTGGTCGTGTTGCCCCTGGCCGCTCAAGCACCAAACCAGTCTGATTTGTCCGCCATCTATCAGATTAAAGACGAGGGCTTCAATCATTCCCAGGTGATGGACACCATGAGCTATCTCACGGATGTGTACGGGCCGCGCCTGACGAATTCGCCGGGCATCAAGCAAGCCGCCGAGTGGGCCACCACCAAAATGAAGGAATGGCAGCTCGCTAATGTTCACCTCGAGCCCTGGGGGCCGTTCGGTAGGGGATGGTCCAACGAACGGTTTTCGGCACAAGTGGTTTCGCCGCGCCCTTTCCCGCTCATCGCGTATGCCAAAGCGTGGACGCCGGGCACCAATGGCCCCGTCACCGCCGAAGCGGTTTGGGCGCTCATTCAGAAGGAAGAGGACATCGAGAAATACAGAGGCAAGCTCAAGGGAAAATTTGTGCTGACAGCGCCACTGCCGGAAGTGGCTGCACGGTTCGAGGCACAGGGGCATCGCTATAGCGACACCGAGCTCGCTGACATCGCTACGCAACAAGTACCAGGAGCGCAGAGAGAGGATGAACGCATTGCGCGATTCCGGGCGCAGCGCGAGCTGAACCTAAAGATCCAGAAGTTCCTCGTGGACGAGGGCGTCGCCGCGTGGCTCGAGCCTTCGCAGGGCGATGACGGAACCGTATTCGTACAGTCCGGCGGCGGCCATGATCCCAAAGACCCTCCGGCTCCGCCACGCGCGGCAGTGGCCAGCGAGAATTACGGGAGAATCGTCCGCCTTCTGGATAAAAAGATCCCTGTCACACTGCAGATTGATATCCAGAACAAGTTTTACGACGACGATCTCAACTCCTTTAACATCATCGGAGAAATTCCCGGTACGGACAATGCCAAGGCTGACGAGATAGTTATGATCGGCGCCCATTTTGACTCCTGGCACGCGGGAACCGGCGCGACCGACAATGGCGCTGGCTCCGCTGTGATGCTTGAAGCGATGCGCATTCTCAAGGCTACGGGAGTAAAAATGCGCCGCACCGCGCGCATCGGTTTGTGGACCGGCGAGGAGGAAGGCTTGCTTGGCTCACGTGCCTACGTCAAACAGCATTTCGCCGATTGGGAACCGGGTCGCGAACCCGACAAGGAAAAAATCAAGGTACTTCCCGAACATGCCAAGCTCGACGCCTACTACAACGTTGACAACGGGTCGGGGAAGATTCGCGGCATTTACCTTCAGGGAAATGAATCCGTCGCGCCGCTCTTCACGCAGTGGATGGAGCCATTTCATAATTTGGGCATGACCACGCTCAGCATCCGCAACACGGGAGGGACGGATCACCTCTCCTTCAATGAAGTTAGCTTGCCGGGATTTCAGTTCATCCAGGACCCCATTGAATACGAAACGCGCACCCACCACTCCAACATGGACGTCTACGAACGCATCCAGGAGCCGGACATGAAGCAGATGGCGGTCATCGTGGCTTCGTTCGTTTACCTGACCGCCAACCGCGATGAAATGGTGCCGCGCAAGCCGCTGCCGAAACCTCGCCCGAAACGCACCGACCGCTGATTTCAAAGGCAAGGAGAAAAATGTTTAGTGGCGCTTGGCATAGCCGTAATAGCCTTGGAGGAATTCCGACTGCAATATTGACAATCGGGATGTTCCTGCGCTACCCCTTCGGAGCGTAATACCCCTTCCGGGCGAGCACCTTCAAGTCGTGGTTGGCCACTTCGACTTTGATCTTCCGGAACTTCCCGTCCTTCGCGTTGTTCGATGGGTAGTATCCCAGCGTGTACTGGCTGCGCAGCTCCTGGGAGATTTCATCAAACGCTTCCAGCAGCTTTTTCTCCGATGACACGGATATCATGCGTCCGCCCGTTTCGTCCGTGATCTTGTGAGCGACACCGGAGTTTCCACCGAATCTCGGATCGGCCAGCAGCAGGATGTGAATCACGGTATCCGTACGCTGAGCTGCTTCGACGGCTTCTTCCAGCCTCACTTTGCTGCCTTCGTCTTGCGCGTCGGTCACGATCACAATGGCTTTGCGCCCCGCTTCGGTGTTCAGTTTTTCATTACAGGCCAAATAGATCGCGTCGTAAAGCGCCGTGCCTGTGACTTGCCGAGTCGGGACCGGCCCCGGATTTATCATCCCGCCGCCCGAAGGAATATTGATCCGTGCGTGCCGTATCGCCCGCTCGAGCTGTCCGCGATCGTCAGTAAAGTCCGACAGCAGGTCCACGTCCGAATCGAACGACATTACCAATGCCTCATCACCCTTGCGCAACACCCGGTCAAGGAAGCGCCCTCCCGCCTCCTGGATTGCGCCTAGCATGTACTGTTCGCTCCCTGAAGTATCCAGGAGCAAAGCTAAAGTGATGGGCAGCGTCACTTCTTTTGAGAAGAAGGCGATTTTCTGGTCCTGACTGTCTTCCAGGATCTTGAAGTCTTCCTGCTTGAGGTCGTTAACGATTTTTTTGTGATTGTCGCGCACCGTGGCAAAAAGGTTCACCAGATCGACCGATTTGCGGATCACCTGCCCTTGCCCTATCGGTTCCTGCGGCTGGGCGGGGGCTGCGAGGACTACGACCAGACCCCAGGCCAAACAACGCGACAACAAGTTCTTCACTGAAGCCATGTATACTTTCCTCGACAGTCGGCCGCTTTGCGGTTGCGCAAGAAATCGCTCGCGTTGCGGTCGTGCGAATTAGAGATTCCCGGCCGGTGAATGCCTGCTGGGGTGCTTACGTAGCTTGTGACCGCCTCGCGGTCACCCCAAACTTCGATGCGCCGAAGCCGTGCCCGGGATGCGCGCTTGAGCCGCCCGAGCTACTGAAGGCCGAGGGCAGTTTCACCCGAGGACCATGAAAAGTCTACGAAAAACCATCTCTTTCGCTTGTTCACTGATTCTCGCGGCGCCCATCGCCATTCTTGAAGCGCAATCACCCCAACAACAAGCCGCCCCAGCCACCACCAACTCGCAATCCACCACTTCCCCCCAAAGTGACGCGCAAGCCAAAATCATCAAGAACGTTAATTACGTCGTGCTCCCTGTCACCGTAAAAGACGGCGCAGGCCGCCTGGTTCCCGACCTTCGGAAGGACGATTTTCGCGTCTTGGATGACAATGTCGAGCAGCGCATCGAAATCTTCACCGCGGAGGCCTTTCCGCTCTCCCTCGTAGTGCTGATCGACAACGACCTGAAGGTGAAAGACGCGCAGCAGGTCGAACCCAGCCTGGAGGCGATTGTCGGCGGCCTGAGCACGGGCGACGAAGCTTTTATATGCCGCTTCGACCAGTATTTCCACGAGGGCAAGGGCTTCACCAGCGACCAGGACAAGCTCCTTACCGAGCTCAAGCGGGAAAAACTGGACAGCCGGCCCTCTGTCACGTCCGGCGGAGGTGCTTTCAATGCGCCGACCATTAATGGACAGTCGGTGACGGGCGGCCCAGCGGTGGCACGAACCACCATCGATATCGGAGGCCAGCCCACCAAGGCTCTTGACGATGCAGTTTACGCTGCCGCGCAGCTCCTGAAAGATCGTGGCCGGGAGCGGCGCAAAATCATTCTGATCGTCTCCGATGGGGTGAACAATCCGAAATACAACACCAATAAGTACGACGTCGTCCTAAAGGAGCTATTGCGCTACAACATTTCCGTGTTCGGCGTGGGTATCGGGACTGTCTATTTCGACCGCAAGTTCGAAAAGCTGGACAGGCTCGCCCGTTATGCGCACAACACGGGGGGCGACGTCTATTACGCCTCCAAGCGCAACGATCTGGAGGAGCTCTATGCCCGCGTCTCCGAGGAAGCCCGCAACCAGTACACCCTCGCCTATTCACCGCGCGGCAACGACGCTGGCGCGGAGTACCATTCCGTCGAAGTCCGCGTGAAGCGCGAAGGCTTGACCATCCTCACGCGTGAAGGCTACTACTCCGGCGCACTCGTCGCGCCGAGATAGCTTTCTATCGTGCGAGCGCCTCTTCGTGCGCCGGGCAAATCGGCTTGTATGCGCAGTTCCTGCACACAAACCCTGGTTTCGCCGCAAACTCCCCTGCCCGAATATCCCCTGCCGCTTCCAGCACAATCTTCTGCGCCTCGTCGAGCTGTTTGGCATCCCGGGTTGTTGACTGGATCTGGTTATTCTGCAAATAGTGAAAAGTCAGGCGCACCGGATTCAGCTCAAAAATCTCCTTTGCTGCCAGCGCGTAGAGGCTCAGCTGCAAATCCTTGCGCGCGTCCGCGTCTTTCTTCGGTTTTCCCGTTTTGTAGTCCACGATTTCAACGTCGTTTCGTCCCAGCGAATTGATCTGGTCTATCCTACCCGCCACGACCACATTGTTTTCCAGCGGCAGCTCGAAGCCTCTTTCCTGCTCTCGCACGTCCGGCGGCGCTTGAATGATCGCCGCGTGAAATGCGCGCAGCTGTTCGATGCCATCTTTCTTGTATTCCGCTTCCTGATACTCGTCTTCGAAACCCGCTGAGGTCCACTCCGTTTCGAAAATTCGCTTTACCTCTTCGAAGGGCAGTTTCACGCCTTTCCGCAGTTGCTCGATGAATCGCTTGATGGTCGTGTGCATGACACTGCCGAAGCTCAGCGTCGCTCGCGGCCCTTCCTTCAGCGACCACAAATAACTGAACAAATATTGCTGCGGGCACCTCCGGTAGTTCTCCACCGCCGACGCGCTCAGTTTCAGTGGCTCCGGCGAGGCAGGATGAAACGTCTCGGCCCAGTTCGCAATCCGCGAAAAAATCTTCGGTGGCTTGGCCGAAGCGGGGAAGAGCGAAGCCTCCGCTTTTCCCGGTGCGGTGACCGATGCATCCCTCGTGCCGTCTACCAGGGTCACCTTCGGCGCAATCTGCAATACATCGCGGTGCTTTACCGCCGCGTCCATCACGATGTCCTCGATGAACGTCGGCACTTTTCCTTTTTTCTCCGGCAGAGTCGTGATCGTCAGCCGGTGTTCGGCTCGCGTCAGCGCGACGTAGAAAAGCCTCCGCTCTTCCTGGATGTGAAAATCTCCTTGAGGAAGCTCTTCTTTCATCAGTGCGGTTGGAAATTCAAAAAGTGGAGCGCGATTTCTTGCAGGAAACGCGCCCTGATTCACGCGCAGCAGAAACACGTGCGGAAACTCCAGCCCTTTCGCACCATGCACCGTCATGAGCTGCACCGCATCGCCCGGCGCATCGTCTTCCAGGCTTAGTGTTCCGCCTGCCTGCGCAAAATAGTCCAGATACTCGAGGAATTCCGCCAGGCTTCGCGTCTCGCTCTTTTTCTCCCACTCCTTCACGAATTGCGAAAGCCGGGTCACATATTTCCTGTCCTGCGTGCCCGCCCGCTGAGGAATCTCCAGCCATTCGATCAGGCCGGATAAAATCTCCCCCGCCGTCCGTTGCTTCAGCGCCTTCCGCTGTTCAGAGAGAAACGCCATCAGCTCGCCCAGTGCCCCCGGCGAAGCATCGAATGGCAGCTCCGACTGCGGCGCTTGCAGCACGTCGTACAGCGCGATCCCGCGTTTTTTGGCTGCGCGTTCCGCCAGGCGAACCAAATCGGCAGCCTCCAGATGCCACGCCGGGGCCGACAGTACGCGGGCGCAAGCGACGTCGTCGTACGGC
>Ga0307477_10000625_pt1 | contig 36257 bp, 27 predicted proteins | sample atmos_gasesECM2C_FD_203316 | JGI IMG/M metagenome (GOLD analysis project Ga0307477, IMG submission 203316) | Hardwood forest soil microbial communities from Morgan-Monroe State Forest, Indiana, United States - atmos_gasesECM2C_515 | ecosystem: Environmental > Terrestrial > Soil > Temperate...
GCGGCAAGGGAAAAATATCGGCGACGACCGTGAACACGATTGGCTGGATGCATCCGGCCCCGATTCCCTGCAGGGTTCGGAAGGCAATCAGCCAACCCGTGCTGGGACTGAGCGCGCACAACGCTGACGCAATGATGAAGATCAGCACCCCGATCAGCAGGACGAGGCGGCGTCCGCGGATGTCCGCGAGGCGACCCCAGATCGGCACCGTCGTGGTCGCCGTAATCAGGTAGCCCGCGATGATCCATGGATACAGCTCGAAGCTGCCCAGTTCCCGCGAAATGGTCGGCAACGCCGTGCCCACTACCGTCGTGTCCAAAGCGGCAACGAAAAGGGAGAGCAGGAGCCCAGCCATCACGCGAATCAATTGCGGGGTCCAGGGAACTCGTTCGCCGACCGCCGATACGCTCATGCAAAGGCGACGATAGATTGCGGAATCCAGGCGGCGCTTCTGGCAAGTGACTGTTTTTCGGCGGCCCGCCCGGCGGCGATGACTTAATGCTCCGGCCAGAGTGACGCAGTTCATCCGCCATATCGCGCCGTCAACTGGAGCAAAATAAGCCGGGATGGGGACCTCGACCGCCACCAGCCGCGGTGTGGAGCTGGTTGGACGCGAGACCGAGATCGGTCAAGTGGAGAGTGCCCTGGCAAGCGCGGCCGACCGGGGAACCACCTTGCTTGTCAGCGGCGCGCCGGGGATCGGAAAGACGTCTCTTCTCGAGCTCGCCGCGAGACGAGCCCAGGATCGCGGCTACCGAGTGCTCGCGATTACAGGAGTTGAAAGCGAGGCTAACCTCCCGTACGCCGGTCTGCAACAACTCTTGCAACCAGTTCTGGCATCAGCCGGCAGCCTCGCGGACCCCCAAAAAGCCGCCCTGCTGGCGGCGCTCGGAATACGATCCGGTCCGCCTCCAGAAATGTTCCTGGTCGGCCTGGCCGCTCTCAATCTGATCGCCGACGTCGCTGCCGGCGAGCCGATCTGTGCGATCGCCGACGACGCCCAGTGGCTCGATGCCCCGACCGCCTCCGTCCTGACCTTTATCGCCCGTCGGCTCCAATCCACGCGCACGCTGCTGGTCATCGGACTGCGGGATGGTTTCGAAACCCCGCTTCGATCAGCGCATCTCCCGGAGATCCAGCTCGGACCGTTAGACGACGCGGCGTCAATACAATTGCTCGACCAAGTTTCGCCGGAGTTGGGACCGCCGATGCGCCGGCGGATTCTCGACGAGGCCCTCGGCAACCCGCTGGCGCTAGTTGAGTTGCCTCGCGCCTTGAAGCAGGTGAGCGACAGCCAGGAGCCTGCGCCCCATAGCATGCCCTTGACAGACCGGCTGGAGCGGACCTTTTCCGCACAGGCCTCAAGACTCCCGAAGGTCACGCAGTGCGCTCTTGAGCTGGCCGCCCTCGATGTGGAGCCGAGCGTCAGCGAAGTTTTGAGTGCGGCACGCCTGCTTGCCGGCAGTGACGTCTCCATCGATGTTCTGGAACCGGCGCTGGATTCCGGCCTGATCGCGATTTCGGGTGCCAGCGTTCGATTTCGACACCCGCTGATCCGTTCTGCGCTGGATCAGGCAGCAACCCCGGGGCAGCGGCGAGCCGGCCACCTCGCGCTGGCGGACGTCATCGCGGACCCCGACCGCCGAGCCTGGCACCGCGCGAGGTCGGTACTCGGAGCCGACGAGGGCGCCGCCGCCGATCTCGAGGCGGCCGCCGCACGGGCCCAGGAGCGCGGTGCGACCGCAAGCGCACTCGGCGCGCTGGAGCTTGCCGCCTCGATAACCCCTGATGGCACTGTTCGGGCCCGTCGCCTGCTTGCAGCAGCTGAGCTGGCATTTCAACTCGGTGAACCGACAGCCGTGGCCCGACTGCTCGACGCCGCAGCGAGATTGGAGCTCAAGCCTCACGACGTCGCGCGAATGACCTGGCTACGCGAGATCTTTCACGATGGCGCACCTGGAGATCCGGCCGCCGTGGCGAAGCTGGTGGCAAGCGCGCAGGATGCGTCAGGCGCGGGCGACAGAAATCTGGCACTGAACCTCCTCCAGGGGGCCGCGCTGCGTTGTTTTTGGGCTGATCCAGGCGAGGCGGCGAGAACCCTCGTATTTGAGGCGGTCGATGAACTTGCGCGCGACGGGACGAACCCGCGCGTTCTCGAGATCGCGTCGCTGGCCGCGCCGATCGATTCAGCAGCCATGGTGTCAGCGAAGGTGCGACAGCTTGCCTTGGTTGACAGCGCTAACTCCGTCGACACCCAGCTGCTTGCCTTCGCCGCCTACGCGGTTGGCGACATTGCGCAGGCGATCGAGCTCATGGATCGGGTGGCGCCAACCCTTCGCGCGCAGGGCAGGCTCGGCCTGCTTGCGCAGCTGCATGTCTTGCGGGCGTTGGCCGGCCTCAACGTGGGTCAGTTCGTCGAGGCCCTACGCGAAGCGAAGGAAGCCAACCGGCTCGCAATCGAGACTGCCCAGCCTATCTGGACCGCGATGAGTCAGATGGTCCGGGGCGTTTTGCTTGGGCTGCGCGGTGACGAAGTCCTCGCCGAGCGCCTGATCAGCGGGGCCGGCGAATCCCTTGCGGCGCTCCGACTCGCTGTCCTTTATCGTCAAACGGAATTTGCCCACGGGATGGTGGCGATGACCGCAGGGCGAAACTCGGATGCTTTCGATCATTTCGCCCGAATGTTCGACTCTGACGTCGGCGCACGGATGGCGGCGCCGTTCGTCATCGAATCCGCTGTTCGTGCCGGTCGAGACGATGAGGCCCGTCCCCTGCTTAGTCGATTGGAGGCGTTAGCTGTGCGGACACCGTCGCCCTTGGTCCACATCGGCCTGAGATATGGGCTTGCGTTGCTCGCTGAAGACTCGGAAGCGAGAGGCCTCTACGAAATTGCCCTCGAGTCTGAACCAAAATGGCCCTTTGACCGTGCGCGGCTACAGATGTCGTACGGGAGCTGGCTACGGCGTCAGCGACGCATCACGGAATCGAGGCCGCACCTGCGGGCAGCGCACGATGCCTTTGTGTCGTTAGGGCTTCAGCCGTGGGTGGCCATGGCTCGCGCTGAGTTGCGTGCTTCGGGTGAGCGGACGCCCGAGCCCAGCAACACGGTGCGGCCGGCACTTTCGCCTCAAGAGCTACAAATCGCTCAACTGGCTGCGGCGGGCCTTTCCAATCGCGAGATCGCCGACCGGCTGTTCCTGTCTCATCGCACCGTGGGCGCTCACCTGTACCGCGTTTACCCAAAACTCGGCATCGTGTCGCGCTCCGAACTAGGTCAGGCCCTCGCGGCAATAGATCACAACGGATCGCGCGTCACGCCGCTCAGCCCTCACGCGCGAAGTGAAAAGGCGTAATCCAGCCGGAGACCATCACCACCGCCAGCACCGCTCCCAGCACAAGGCTGCCGACAATCAGCGACCTGCGGCCTAACGTTCCCTTCAGAGGAGGTCTGTCCAAGACGTCAGAGAGGGCCAGCCGCGGAGCGCGGTCTAGATAACCGAGGACGTGCACACCGGTCGCGAACAACCAGAAGACGAAACTTCCCTTATGCAGAACGAGCCAGAAGCGGCTGGTACCGAAGACCCACAATGCAACCCCGCTGAGGAAGACGACGCACGTGGAGGCCACCACGACTGGAGCATCCACACGAAGGATGATGTCTGGCGGGCCGGCTTGTCGATAACTCGGTCGGCCGCTGTAATAACGCACGAACCGGTACCCCGTGCTTCCAAGCTTGAGCAGGACAGGCGGAATCAAGAGAAAACCGATTATCGCGTGGGGAATGATCAATCTCCGAAGCGACAGAATGGTGACCCCTTCCATGGCAAAAAGGACGAAGAGCGCAATCCCGGTAGTGGCGGTCAGCCGCGCATTGGCAAGGACGCCTGGGTCCGCGAGCGGACGCAGTGGCGTTGCCTCCGGTAGCACCGACATAGTGGCCGAGCATAGCAGCCGAACCACGCGGTTTCGTGAAGCGATCGACGGCTTTTATCGAGTCAGGTCCTGCCCCTCTGGGCCGCCGCTAATCGTCTTCTTGTTCGGATTTGGCTAGAAGCAGCAGGCCGGAACGCCTTCCGCAACAGCAACTATGGAGGCCAGCACGACGATAACCACCAAAAGCAGGTTCAGTCGAGACATCACAGCGCTCCCTTGCTCTCCCAAAAACTGAAGACGTCGGATAAACCGTAGCACCAGGGCGTCTCATCGTCAAGGAAGCTCTAACGGGGCGAGCTGACATCCGCGGTGGCGACTACCGAGTTCTGCGCAGGACCGCTCTCGTTGAGGCAGTCGCGCCGATTAGCCATCAGGCCGACCCGGTCGAGCCCCTGCGGCGCAAATGCCAAGGGTCCCGCTGCTATATCTGGCGACCCCGAGCGGACTCGGGGGCGCAAATACCACCGGTCCTTCGCAAATACGCTTGATTTAGTGGCGGGGCCCAAGAAACCGGAGAGGCACTTTGCCGCAGGCGGATTCAAGCCAGCTGGGCCGACCCGCCGGTAAAGCGGCCCCAGTGGTGGCGCCAGGAGGTCGCTCCGATACGATTGGGTCGGAGACCTGCCGGCCAGCCGGAGTAATGTCTAGGCCGCTAGTGTCTTGGTGCGCTTCCGTCTTCCTGAGACGATATCGAATGCCCGAAAATACCAGCCTACTAATGCTGCGGCGACTCCAACGATGATCATCAGCTGCACTACTTGAAATCTGTCTATCTGGGTCACCAATACGGTGACACGCAAGATAACGGACCCTGCCGGATCCGCTTTACTCGTGTAGACAACCAGGTTCGACCGCCCATCCGCTGTGGCTTTGAACGGCACCACGCCCACCGCTGAACTGGATACTAGCCTTGGCTCCGAGCAAAGGACGGTAGGCTTGAGGGCACCCACGTCGGAGCTTTCCGCATAGACTGACGATGGTGCGCTAAATCCCGCGATTCGGACCGTTACCGTTGAACCTACCGCCACAGAGATCGTGCCCCCGTTCTGTTCGCCAGACAAGACTGTTCCCAGGCTCTGTGGCGAGACGCAACGCTGATCCAATGCAAGCCGTGGCAACGCAAAGACGCCGAAGGCCACGAGCACCAGCGACGTTAAGCCGATTCCGAGAACGATTGTGTCTCTTTTGCCGGGCCGCAGAGCAGATCGGCTAGGTTTCATACGCCTGTATAACGGGAGGTCTTCGCGTAATCCGCGGCTCCTGAAAACTTGGTCGCCAGGGGGTGGCTCCGGCTGCATCTTCAAATCGTAATCGGGGGAAGCGCTCTGCCCGTCGCCTCCCCCGACCTATTGGGCTAAGCCTTAGTCAAGCCAGCCTTTGGAGGTTACTTGCACTGATGATAGTTGGCCTGGAACTTAACATTGTTGGTTAGCGCACCAGCATCAGCTAAGATCCGCTGATAGTCGGTGCTCTTCATGACTATGTCAGTGTGCGGGTAGTTTCCCACGCCGTGGCCGGCAGTATTACCGTTGACCCACGCATCCAAGTAGTTGAGGTAGTAGAAGTTAGCCAGCGGTACTGGGTTACCCTGGTAAAGACCGCGCTCGATCACGAAGTCGGCCGAATCCCCCGTGTAATTGCTGTTCCACACCTGGAACGTGCTGCTGGCGCCACTCCAATAGCTGTACACATAAAACTGGTAATGGTTGCCAAGCCATTGGGTTAGGGCTACAAACCCGTACCCGGCTGCGCCATAGACATTGGGAACGGCCACAGTGCCGGTGTCGGACGTCTGAGTGACGATCTCCCAGAAGGCTTGGTGCTGGCCTACGCCGCCTGAGTTCATTGCAGTACCCGCTTGAGCAAGGACGTTGGAAGTAAGACCGCCTAGGCCGGCCCAGGTTACCTCGTTGCTCCCGGAGCATGAGGCGCCTAGGGAAACTTCGTTCCAATATCCCTCCGCTATTGTGTACGTGCCGTCGCTCCCAGTGGCTGCGTAGCCAGCCCAGTTTGTCAGAATAAAAGACGCCGATGCTGCAGCTGGCCTCTTGCGCCTACTTGGAGCACTCGCGAGGAATTTGGGAGCCTCGACGGGGTGAAAATTGGACATCATCTTGGTCCACGCGCCTAAAGCCTCTGCGTCAGTGGGTCTCTCTGGAAGGCCGTACTCGCTTAGTTGCGTCGACGTTGCCACTAAAGGATTGAACCCTGCTGGAGGAATTAGCATCACGGTCTTAACTCCCTGCAGCGAGTAGACATACTGCGTCGCGCCACTAGGAAGTCCGATAGCTTGACGTAATGGCGAAATTGTTATCCCGCAGGCGATACGAGTAGCGTCATCAACCTTGTACGGGTCGAATGCTGCGTCGCACTGCGGCGCCGGTCTTGGTGCGGCCTGAGCTCCAGACACGACTGAGAGCGGTACAAGAAGGGACACGCCGAGGAGAAGGATTCGGGTTGTTCTACGCATGTTCTGAAACCGCCCCTCTGAAGGACCCAATCTGGCGCTCGCAAGAAACCGTAAACAAACGCTTGGTTGTCATGGTCGCGCCGATTCTGTTGCTCATCGCAGCAACCCCTTTGTCCTAAGGACAACTTTCTTGGAGAGTCAACAGTCGCGTCGAAATACAATGGTCATTCCCCCTTTGACGGCACCTATTCGTGATTCGATGAGTGTTCGGTGCCCACCACCCAAAGTTTCAAGCGATGAGCAACGATGGTACGCGTGATCAGCCACGCCAGCAAGTCGGAAATTCTACGGACAGCAAGTTCAGTAGGTGCCGGTTCCGCATCTGTGGTTCGTGCCGGTCGATGTCCTTTCCGGCAAGCCATCGAGGTAACCGATCGTAGAAAATTCAGCGCCTTAGCGACAAGAAACACGTCCGGTTTGTGAATGTTCGCCAAGCGTCCAGAACGCCGTCATCTCGTGTTTGACAAGACGTCTGGTGTCATGTACCTTCCAGCGCAAGAGGCCGGGGGGCAGGATCCAGCAGAACTGTTATTGAGTTTCTAGGAGGAAGTGAAGCCTCACTTTTCCCCACGTCAACACGAAATCATGTCCCTGGCCGCCCAAGGTTTGGCAAGCAAGAAGATTGCCCTGGTACTTGGAGTCTCGCCCCGCACGGTCGAAACTCATTTGGAGCGGCTATACCGCTCGAATGGGTTCCCGAATCGTTCTGCCGCGATCGCATCGTGGCTTCAAATTGGCAAGAAGGAAAGTTGACGGATCTTTTGCAAGAACCGGCCTTCCCACCTGTCCCATTGCGGTGTTGGATCTTTGCGCTGGCGGCAGTTTCGGTTTCTCGCTGCACCCCGTCCGACGACTCAAGCCGTTAGTCGATCCAGCGCTGGCCCAGCTGAATCCAATATTTCTACGAGCCTGTTAGACGGCTTCCAAGCTGTAGCGGTTTGTCCCAACCTCTAGGGACAAGTCATCGGTCGCTAGCCCAGAGGGACGTTGAAACCAGACATAGACGATCAGGGCTTCGCTAGCGGGATCATAAAAGCTTCCCGTCCCGGCGCCAATCCGCGGTAACTGGCTTCCAACGGCATAAAGGCCAACCTCCTGGATCCACTCATGCCACCTTGGGCCGGCTTCTTTGCCGCAAAGCTCGAAGCGCACACCGATTGCTCCCTCGAACACATCGATTGAAAGTAGTCGCTTGGTGTGCTCCTCGGAAGCGAACGAAACGTTGTTAACGCCCGTCGTACGCTCATGCTTTCCTAGCCGACGGGTCGCGCGCTGAGGAGTGGAGTTCACCGTATGCGCCGAGAATGCTCGCGTGATCGGACCCGTTGCACAACTAAGCCAAAATCGCCGCATTAGCCTCTCAAAACCAACCTCTGCCGCGTTCCACATGGAAAGCGAAATTTCGACCTGAAGTCAATTGCTACCTGATTTGTAAACAGCGAGTCAGTTCAGAGTGGCGATCCTGGGCGGACTCGGGGGCGCAAATACCACCAGCTTTAGCGAAATACGCTTGAGCGCGGAGAACTCGCCGGAGCGACGTCTACGTGTTTATTCAAACCGATCGACGACGACCTCTGCCTCAAGCACCCGAACCGCGCACCGACCTGTCCTCAGCGCGCTGATCATGGTAGGCAGTGTCTCCTTTAAGCGACGACGGGCGCGCGATTCTTTTACACGGAGCAGGACCGCCCGCTGTGACGAACGCCGAAGCCTGCTGTAGAACGTGCCATCGTGGGTCACCACGATCAAGTTTTCTGCCGCAGCATACGCGGCGACTTCTGGATCGTCCAACTGCCCCAGACCTACCTGATAGGTGCGCCGTGTATGGAAGCCAGAGCCTTCGAGGAGGTCACCAACCTCCGCTCGGACATTGTGATCAACGAGAAACCTCAGCCGCGCCCGTGGGGCGGCCTTGCGTACGCGACGCCTATTTCTTGCTTCCCGGGACACCGGCCCAAGACCCGCTCAAGCTATGCGCGTTCTTCGGGCGGACCGAATCCTCTCTTCGAAGGCCACTGCCGCAGCAATGTCCTTCCTTGTTAGGCCTGGATAGCCCTTTCGCACTTCATCGACGTCGAGTCCTTCCTTGACTTGGCGCCATATTGAGGCGGTTGGAATTCGAGTGCCGGCAATAACCGGCTTTCCCGACATGACTCCCCGGCGACGCTCGATCCTCCCGGGAGTCCGGGCATCGAGCCGGCCGATTTGACGGCCGAGATCTGCAAGAACCTCACGAATCTGAACCGTTCCCTCAATAAGGCTCTGCTCAGGTCGACGTGCTTCCCTTGTCACATCGGCCTCACGGAAGTAGACCTTTCCCCGCTCAACCCAAAAGTGCACTTCGACCAAGGGCAGCTTGTAGTCAAGCCGTTGGAAGTAGGCGACGAGTCGGCGGAGTGTCTGCAAGGGAAGAGTCCCTCTGAGCTCGGCCGCGACCTTCAGGGCAACCAGGTCCTGGAAGGAATAGAGCCTTAACGTGCCGCGGCCTTTACGCGTTGAGATGGATGGCTTAAGAAAGCTAGTCTCGTCCCAGTACTGCAGCTGGCGAGCGGTGAGCCGCGTTAGGGTACGGACGGCCCTCGAGCTGAATACACGGTAGGTTGCGGATGGAAACATTGACGTTTTCATTCTATACGCAGGCAACGCACATCACATGTAGTTTCTTAGGCCTTACCCTCAAGCTGCTCAAAGCCTTCGCGAACTCGAGGAGGGAGCGACGCGCGAGATTCGAGTGTATGGCGACGCGTGCTGGGCGTGGATGACGAGGTGATCGAAGGCGCCGACCTCGACGGCAAAGATCTTGTGGTTTCGGTCCGGTTGCGCCGGCGGCAGCGGAATCGCTGCGGAAGATGCGGGCAACGCTGCGCGGGCTACATCTTGCCACCCCTGCACATAAGGGTGTTCGGTTGAAGCTGCCGAGCAGATACTCGACCAGTTCAGATCGGTGTCGTTTGCTGGATTGCCGACTGACGTTCTAGGAGACCGATCGAAATCAAGGGGAGGAGTTTTATGGGAGACAACAACATGGCGACTCTGGGTCGTCCGCGATTCGGCTGGGTACCGGTGATCCTAACTGCCGCAATGCTGTTTTGCGGCTCAGTTACTGCGGCTGCGAGTGATACGACGGTGGGGAATCCATGTCCGACAGTCTCGTTTAGGCAACGAATTCCTGCTCCTCCCGCAGGCTTCGCAGCGGTAATTGTCACTCGGGAACTAGCCAACTGCACGCTGCAAGTGAGTGGCGTCAGCTTCGTTGCGTTCAACGCGCTGCGACCAGGGGCGAATAGCCAAGGGCTCGTCACTGCGGACACTAAGTCTCTTCCATCCGTCCCAGGCGGGAGCACGTCCGCCACAACGCCGGCGGGACCCCTCTCCCCGTCGCATACGCTACAAGGCCACTCGCGCACATGGGATCAGGTTGGGATCTTGCTCACTGAGTTAGACACGACCGAGACCTGGACCTATAACGGCAGTCAAGTCCTTTCGGCCAACGCGCAGGACACTGTTTACTACAAGTCTGAGAACCCGCCTCCCGGCTGGTACCTTGACACGCACTCAGACTGGTGGTCCGGCGGCTGCTTCGGCTGCTTCTCCGTTCAGCTGACCGCGCATGCGGGCTTCGGCTATAACGGTTTTTTCGACCATACTGGCCGTGACTACTACAACGATCACTACAATTACCTCACGGTCGAAGGTAATGGCGCCGGCTATTGCGAGTTCGTTGTTAACTGGCGCAAGTCATTGGGCTTTCAGCACCAGAATTGGTGCACCGGACCTTATTAAACGGCCCTCGCGACTTCGTTTGGATCCTAGCGACGACGAGCCCAGAAAGGGTTGCCAAGGGCTCGTCGTTCTATCTTGTGAGATGGACCGAGTGCGACATGTGGTCACCGTTGCCTAAGGCGATGCGGAACCTAACACGTCTATCCCCACTCCGGACGCGATGCTCGGTCTACGCTGTTGCGTCGGCACTCGTGGCGGTCATTGATGACGGCATCTATTTGCGGGCGCTAATGAGCCAACCCCCCTATCCCGAACCATGGCGTCTCGCCTTTCTGGCCGTGGCTATCGCATGTTTTGGCGTCGGGGCCTTGGTTGCGTCTGGAATCGTATCGCCGTGGATCAGACACGGCCTGCTCGGAGCTTCCACAGCTGGACTCTTACTGATTGGCGCGCTGTCGATTTCGAGCATAGGGATCCCGCTCTTGCTTGCTGGTTGTTTTTCCATTGGTGCTTTATTCTGTTCCGTCCGCGCTGGCCGTAAACACACTAACATCCCCTTAAGTGCATTGGTGGGTGCAGCAACCGCCCTATTTATTGTGGCGGCTGGCCTAGCGCTCGTTGGTCTAGTGGGTACAACGTGCCCGCAAGGTGGCGGTTGGGTCCGAGGGACGCTTAACGATGGCCCTCGCACGACCACGTACACCTGTTAAAAGCGCCGGACCCGGCACATGGCCGGATCAGCCCGCCTGGCCACGCCACAACAGACCACCCAGGCGCGGCTCGCAGCCAGCATCGTGACCGAGATACGGTCACGGATGGCGCCCTTGGTGGCGTGATGAATCCTTCACGCTGATGGCGTATGTATCTCATCGCGGTCACCGTCATTGTTGGCCTTGGGATTCCCTGGCACCTGTCGGTTCTTAGCCAAGTCCTTCGCGAGGCCCCGTACGCAGTCGTCGCAAATCGAGAAACCATCCGGGCGGTATAGAACCTAGGCGGGTGGCGGCGCCCACAGAACGCGCACTCGTACAAGTCGGTGCGTCACGGCAAGGAAAAGGCTGTGAATTCGATTCACAGCTTTTTCCTTCAGCAGGCTAAACGTTCGGGTATGTTGCAGGATAGGTCTCGTTGTCGTAGCAGCTTTGACCGTAGCCCGTTGGGTAACTCTGGGCCGGCGCGCAGACATAGATCGCCGTCTGGGCCGTATCCTCGATCGCCGTATTCCAGTTGTCCGACTGCGGGCCGCATGCCCCATAGTAGTGCCAGTCCGACGTCACGGTCAGCGTGTTGCTCGGGCTCGGGAAGAACTGCTGCGTCGTGGAGTAGTTGTCCCCGCATGTCCCAGCTTTTGGCCACCAGGCTCGGATGTAGATATAACCAAAATAGTACGGCTCAAGGTTCCGCCCGTCCGCTGCCGTGTATTGGTAGATGTACCTGAAGGAGCAGTTGCTAGTGCTCCCCAAGAAGTTGATCGTCATCGTGACGTTCAGCCGATATTTGCCCGAAGCCCGCGGCATTCCGATGGTAAACGGCTGGCTGGCATGGCTGACACGAGCAGTTCGGGTTCTGCAGAGCTCGGCGTGCCCATGATGGGGTCCCCAGCAATTTGATCTCTCCTTCGACGCTCCTCCAGGGAACGTTCGCGGCGCGTCCGCTGAGCGTCCGTTCTCCGTCCGTTCTTGGCGGACCCGTAAGAAAACGAGGTCGAAAACCGGCTTTTTAAAGAGTAGAGGCGGTGCCGAGCTCCAAGGATCGCGCCGTGATACGAGGCTTCTACAAATCGATGTGTGAAAACGGGCCCAGAAACCGGCTCTTTAGAAGTAGATGCGCCGAAAAGACGGCGAGGACGGGCCGTTTGAGGGTAGGAAGGTCTACTCCGACCTCACCCTTTAGAGATAGGTGGGCACGGATGTGAAAACGGGCGCCACCCTTTATGCGTCGACCCTAAAAGACGCTGTTGCGATATGCCCGGAGATCGACTGCGCTACGGAGCGGGAGACGAGTGTTGGGCTCACGCAAGACGACGAATGGTCTGGCATTCGACTTGTTCTGACGGCGTAGCGCTGTACGACTCGGTTTCCTCAGCTCAACCCTTATTCACCTGGAAGGCACTTGGTCGCATTCCGCGTACGGATAACGGGCCAGAGCGCCGACGCCTAGATGAGGTATCAGGTTCGACTGTTGGCGGAAGCGCGTTATTGGCGCCAAGTGCCGGTGACTCTATCAGCGCCACAAATTAAGCCACAGATGAGGGTGGATCCGTTCCGAGAAAATACCACTTCCCGTGTTCGTAAACGAGGTAGAGAGTGGTGGAATAGGCCTTTACCCCTGAAGAGTCTTTAACCCTGAGGGAAAGGGGCTGAGAATAGTACGAATAGCCACCCGCGGACGAGGTGGTCGAGGAGCCCGTAAGCTGGGCGTCCACGATGCCACCATCGGAAGCGCTGACCGCGCTGACAAACTCATTCTGAGACTTGAAGCTTCCTTGCACCTCCGGCGCAAGCAAGCCGTATAGGGTCCTCCAATCGTGATTCGCCAGCCCAGTGACAACATGTTTGGCGACCGCACTCGCGGTGTTTGAGTCCAGCCCCGCCGAATTCTTTTGCGAAGCTCCGACACAGGATGCCAGCGCCGCTGCTGAAATAATGGCAATGAAGGTTGCGGCAGCCGTGCCATGTTTTCCGTGTCCGCCCTCGCGCTGCATGCCCCGAGCCTACTGCCATTGGATGGATATAGGTGGAATGTGACAACATCGTGACTACCCCGATCCAAGAAAGCAATTCCTCTGAGAACGACGTACGAAATTCCGCTATCGCGGAGCGCGCGACAAATCTTCTCCGCTTTGCAAAGGAGGCCGCATTGATGCGGCCATCAGGGATTGCAATAGAAGGAGCTCAGCAGTCCGCTGGGTTCCGGCGTCGGTGCGCACGATGGAGCCGGCGTGGCTCCTGCGCGATATGGAAAGACGATGTAGCGGATCTCAAAAATTGTGCCGCCACTAGGAACCTTCTGACCGATCGTTGCGCTGAGGCGGGCCGGGTCATCAATATCGACGCCGAACGCTTCTCTACCGCCAACGCGCGCATAACCGTGTGCCGACACGTAGCCAGCTCCGAGCAGGGGGGACCGGTACCAGTTGCGTTGCTTCAGCCAGGAATCGTACCAAGCGTAGATCTTCGTAACAGGATCGGCCGAGATCAGGATGGCACCGCTGAAGGCCGGATTTGTGCCCTCGAACGCGGCGGTCGTTTGTGACGCACCAAGCCTTTCGAAGACGGTGCTTCCGGGGTAGAAAAGATTCGCCTCCGGATGGCACTGCAGATCCTGCCGCGTAACGGCGACTTTGGGAAGCGAGCAAGCCGATTGCTTAGCCGTCGGGCCGTCGGCGGGCTTTATCCAGACAAGGAGTATCCACCCAGCGAGCAGCCCCACGACAACGATTGCAAGAGCGGGGAAGACTACGCGGACGAGGGTGGATCGGTTCCGAGTACGTACCATTTACCGTTTTCGTATACAAGGTAGATCGTCGTGTTGTAGGCTGCTGTACCTGACCCCGTGCTCACCGTGATCGAAACGCCCTGCGAGAAGTATGAGTAACCGCCGGACGACGACGTGGTACTGTGCCGGTGAGGCTGGCGGCAGCAATGTTGCCGTCCGGGGTGCTGACAGATTGGCTAAAAGTTAGCGGCGACGCCCCAAAGGCGCTTTGCACCTCGGGCGCAAGCAGGTTATAGAAGGTAGACCAATCTCTGCTGGAGATTGCCGCAATTGCTTGCTGGGCCAACGCTGCCGCCTGGACAGGATCCGCATTTCCTGTTGCGAAGCTAGTTTGCGCACCGTTTATCCAGATATTTAGGGTTAGGGCACTACCGCTGTTCAGCACCTGACCCTCAAGCCGGATCGGAACGGTACTCCGTGGCTCCCCCCCAGCCGGGACAAATAGTGCACTGGCGTTATCAGACACATTCTCATATACCTTTACGTTGCCAGACCCCCCCTCGTTCGTGAGGAGGGAAGTGCCGATGTAGTCCCCCTGTCCGGCGGCGAAGTAATCAAAGCTACCGGTGTCCGGGCGACCATTCTGGAGCTGAATTGAGAAGGTGTTGTTCGTGGCGGCGTCCCGGAAGATGGTAGCCATCGCCCAGGGCGTTGGGGTGGGAGTAGGCGAGGCAGTTGCAACAGCCGTCGCAAGACTCTGGCAACCTTAGAGGGTCGGTATAGGGATAAGGCCGGAGATGATGACGATATGGATGAGCCAAGCCGAGACGAGCCTCTGCCTCCTACAAATACACTAATTAGAAGTGACAGGGCTTCTGTGTGGCGACCCCAACCGGACAAGTTTCGAACTTCCGCTGAATACAAACGCCGAACTTTGGCTTGTCGGCGGACGGCCAGCGGACGCTTAACGGACGGTCCGCGGACGATCATCGGACGCCTCGCAGCCGTTCGCCTGGCGCTGACCTCTTAGGCCGGCAACTCTTTGTCCCTCAGGCGTCTCGCGAACTGGCTTTCACCAATGGCAGCCTTAACCAGGATTAAGAGGAGTCGCCGCCGTAGTCGGTTGATCCGTCGGCTCAGCCTGTCTCAGCGAGAATCACCGGATGCACATGCCTGAAGCCAATCGGCTGGACCAGGTGGCCGACGTGGTTCGCGAGGTGATTCGGCACGTCCGGCCGGCTAACGTCGACGAGGCCGCGATTACGAGAACCGGGGAGGGACCTGATGTCTCAATCATTCTCGTGCCCCACCGCGCGCTCGGCGGTTTAGCTGTTGGCCTCTGGGCCGATGCTAAAGGGGTTCAGCTGTTTTGGGCAAAAGTCGGCGACCTGTCGTACCACGACGACATCGACCTCGGAATCACCATTGGGGAGCTTCCCTGGGCAGACGACTGGGAGAAACAACTAGTAGTAGCCCTGGAGACCGAGCTGCGCCGCCCGATCAACCTGCGCTCTCGCAAGCGGTTACTACGCTCTACGCTGGTTTCTACAGTAAGCAGCGACCGCAAGGAGAGGTCTTGGCGGGTCGGCACATTGCCTGGAGGCGCAAGCGGTCATTTGCCCGCAGCCACACAGCTGGGTGGGTCGCGCTGGGAGGGCCCTAGTCTTGCTGTCCCGCTGGAAGAGTGGCGGCGTTGGTCTGAGCCGCTCTGACATAAGGCGTCACCGGCCCGACGCCGCGACTGGCGGGTCGACAAGGTGATTCTGCTTGTAGACCACACGCCGACGCCACCAGAACGGGACGAGAAACAAGCCGGTCACGCTCTCCGTTCGCCACTCGCCATCCACGCGATGCTGAAGGGACCACTTATACGGGAACGGCCCTCGATAGGTCACTGCCAAGCGACAAGCCGGAGAGAGGCCAAACCATACACAATCGAGGGCCTCTTCCTCGGACTCGAATTCCTCATGCCAGCCATCGAAGAAAACGGTGCAATGACCCTGCTCCGCGACAAGCTCGACACGAAAGCCAACGTCGTCCTGCGGCTCTATGGTGGCCGACCGATCTTTGCGGGTAACCATCGCGGCCGGGTACTTGGCTAATTTGCCTAGCAGCCTATCGATCGCGTTCAACGTTCCGCCTCCCAATAGCGCCATATTGCACTAGCGAAGCCGGAGCGGGGGGATTCACACGATCTCCACCAGCCTTGTTGTTGATCAGCCATAAGCCGATCGGCGACACGCTGGGTTTCGTCCATGCCGTAGATACTGTCAGCGCTTCGCCAAACCTGCACTATCTGACGATGATCAACGGCCGCTATGACTTCTAATCGCCGATCGGCAACGACTGGCGCTTGAAGCAGCCAATGGTCGGGAGCAGAGCTCGTCACCGTCGACGATGCTGGTCAGCGCGGCGATGAAGCCTGGGAAGAAATGGCACGCTACCGATCGATTCGCGGAGAACGCACGCTAGCGCCCAGAAAGGTTGATAAGCTCGATTGCGACGAGCGAAATCAGCACCAAGCCGCTAAGAGCTACCGGGACGGGCCAATCGGATGCGAACCGGACCAGCGGGTGGAGGCGGCGGTAAGCCGCTGTGGGAGCCTGCCTTCGCCAGCGAGCGCTCCGCTCTACGTGCCAGAGGAACCGTACAAAAACATAGAGCCAAGCAAGGTAAGCGACAACCGGGACAACAGGATACAAGCGAGGCCACAGAACCAGGACAATGACAGCAACTGCCACTGATCCGATCAAGCCGAAGGCGGCGCGCTCCCCCCAGACGCGACTCTTGTACCACTCATCATCGGCCCGCTTTCTGATTTCGGCTATTCGTAGTCGCTCGTCCTCGGCTCTCTTTCCCGGTAGCATCAAACCTCATTCCATCATTCCGTGGGCGCCGCCGCTAAAGCTGACCGTAGCCCCGAGGAATTCAACTCCCTTGACCTCATCCCCCGCAGACCTCCACATCATCATCTGCCGCCGCGCGCGAGCTGCATTACCGCCGGCGCATTCTGTCGAACCTCGAGGCCATCTGGGGCCGGCGGGGGACGGCGGGGGACGGCGGAGCGGAGGCGAGAATTCGCAGAGCTGCTGTTCTCCCGCGTGACCGTCGACCAACACTCTGGCACCCGGGCTTGTGCTCTTAATAATGCTTTTCACCGGCTTTTTGAATTCGCACAGCCCGGTTCGAAACTTGTTCTGGATGGCGACCCCGAGCGGACTCGGGGGCGCAAATACCACCGGTCCTCCTCAAATACTTTTGATATACCCGGACCCCGAGATACGCTGTGGCGATATGCCCGGAGATCGATTGCCCGGCCGTTAAACGCGCCCGCATCGAATTGGATGGACTTTTGCCGCCCTTCAACCAAAGAACCGTCCCATCTGCTTTGTTAATAGGGTCGTCGTTTGCGTAGCTGTATGCGGAACAACCGCAAGGGCTCGACGGCACACCCGGCGCCAGGAGGTGTAGCTGGGTCCAGCGGGCGGTTAGAGGGTCAAAGCAACGCTCGCCAAATTTGATGAAGCGCGGGGTCCGAAGGCACCTCGAAGAGCAGGCGGCAGAGTTCTGTCGAGCTCAAAGGACGAGCGCGGCCAGTTGCAAATGCCCTATCGCGCACCAGAATTCGATGCCCGCCTAGACAGGATAACCGCAAAGATAACTTGCACGACTGAGCAACCAAGCCCAACTATGGTTACCGCAACCACAATGCCGGGGAATCCCAAAACAACTTCAACGACGAGGAGTATCGGGAGCGTAACAAGCGAAGTGACGCTCCACCTGAGTAACTTCGGCGGCGATTTCAGGGAACTCGGTGGAATGTGTGGGGTCGGAGAACGAAATCTCGGATGGCGATACGCATAGTATGCGCCCGCGGCCGCAGAAGCTAAGGCCAGCAGAATACTTGCCGCTATGACTAGAAATTCCACTACTCTTGTCTCGTTCTTGCCCAAGTTCGGCGCGATGACCTTTGCTTCGTCAATAGTTAAACGCCCGCTTCCAAGCATACCCGGCAGCCCCGGCCCAAAAGGACGCCTTGGCGCCCTCGCCCAGACCGGCAGGGATAAGCCAGAGGGCGGTGAGGCCGCCCGTTTCCTCAGACGACGCCGCCACCGCGGCAAAAGCCTCCGCAGCCCTCCACACATGGTAACCAGCTATTGCAAAGGAGACTATGCCTGCCCCAAACCAAAGGGCAGCTGATCTGCTCCTAAGCGGACCATGCCGGCTTAACCACGCACATGTACTGTCGCAACGGGGTTTCGGCTGATGGTAGTGCCTATACAACATGGGCCAAGCCGCTTTGCCATCCAGGTCGGACCGGTTAAGTGGATCCTGATTCGCGTAGTCGTAAGCATTCGCACTACCGCCCGGAATCGGATCAAGTTGAAGGAACCTGCCCAAGCTTGGCATGTACAGCCGCGCGCCCATCAATACCGTTCCGGCAAGCGCATCCCCAGAATCGCGCCGCTTAGCTCCTAACCACGCATAGCGTGGAGCGACAGCGTTGCTCGTCCGCGCCACACCAAATTCCGTGGACTCGAAATACGAATCCGTTCCATTGGCGGTGCTGCTGTTCGGCGCGGTCGCAACCACGTCGCCGTGCAGGTTGGTGAGCTGCAGCTCGTCGGCGCCAGTGCTGCTCACGATTGCCGCAAGGTTGCCGTCGATGCCATCGACGTTGCGTGTCCAACTCTGATCAGACATGCCGATCCAGGCCGGGCTGTCGCCAGAGTCCGCATAATAGTTCGTCTGGACGCTGCTTCCAGTGGTGATCGTCGCAATTCGCGCGCTCGGATCGAGGCCGAAGGTCTTGCTCGCTGTTCCCTGACTCTGACTCGCTACCAAGCCGTTGACGTAGTAGCCGTTGCTCAGAGTGGTCCCGCCGGCATCTGAAGCCGGCACCGTGGTGGTCCGGCCGAGTGCGTCGTAGGTGTAACCCTGGCTGACCGCGATCCGGTCAGCTTCGTCGTAGCTGTGGCTCGTGCCGCTGGGGGTGGTCGACGTGCTGCAGACGCCACTCGCACCGGCTGGGTAAGAGGTCAAGCTAGTGCGGTTGGTGTCGGCATCATAAGCGTAGGTGCGGGTCGTGCACGCGGCCGGGTTGATGGTGTTGTCGGTATCGGCCACCGAGACGAGCCGGCCGTTGTTGTCGTAAGTCAGTGCCTGCGAGGAGCCGTTGCCGCTCTGCGCGACGATCTGGCCGTGTGCGTCATAGATGCCACTGAAACTCAGCCACGTGGTGGATCCCATGACATACGTCAGTGACTTTTTCTGTCCGGCGTCGTCATGGTGCCAGGAAGCGACCAATCCGCTGGGGTAGGTCTCGCTGGTCAGTACGCCGCTGGCGTCGTAGACGGCGGAGAATGTCCCGGCCTGGCTGTCGGCCAAACTCGTGAGCAGGCGGCGGTGCTCCGTCGTGCTGCCGCTATCGTAGGTGTAGTTCACGGTGCCCTTGCCATCGTTCAGGGTCGCGGTCAGCCCGTCCGCCGTGTAGCTGAGGGTCGCCAGGTTGTTCTTCGCGTCGGTGTAGGTGCTGACCCGACCATCGGCGTCGTAAACCGTTGAGATTTGGCTGCTGAGCGCTGGGGCACTGCTTGGACAACTGCTCGGGGCGGTGCCAGAGATATTGCCGGTGACCGTAGTAAGCCCCGTGTTCGGGTCGTAACCGGTGTACACGGCCGGCAGTCCGGTGTCCCCGACGTTGCTGGTCGTGATGTTGCGGATGCACTCGCGTTGCCCCGAGTCGTAGACGCTCGCAGTGGTCCTCGTCGGGCAACTGGTAGCGCAGCTCGGGTCAGTCTCGGTCACCGTGACGGGCTGTCCCCACATGTTGTAGCTCGTGGCGCTGGTCAGCAGATGCGGACCGCTAGTCGGCTGCGCCGCCGGACCCGTTTGACAGAGCAGTCCCGCCTCCCCCAAATTGACGCAGGTGCCAGAACCGGTTGCCGTGAAGTACGTGCTTATGGTTGCGTGTGCATCACCGCCGTTCTGGTTGGCCGGCATCCGGGTCTCAGTCACGTGGCTCTGCGCGTCGTAGCGCGTGACGGTCACGATATCGGCCGTGCTGCCGCCCATCACAGTGGTTTCAGTAGTCGGTAGGCGCAGCGTCCAGCCGCTGGTGTCGCCGCTAACGATGGCTGCGTATCCCTTGTGGGAAGTCCGCGTGTCGTGGTCGACCCCGTCTGAGGTCTGGGCCGCCGTCGTGATTGTGGTCGGCAGGCGGTAGGGTCCGCCGTCGGCTGCTACGTCGTTGTTCGGCGCTCCCTCGTCGTAGGTGGTGTGCGTGTGGGTACGCGCGTCGACGGTCGAGCCTGAGGAGAGCAGGACTGGGTGCATCGGCCCAAGGGTGTCGGTGAGCTCGGTTCCGTCCGATGAGTACGTGTTGTTCGTGGACAATAGCGCGGCCCGGTCTAGCGAGGCTGGGATGCTGGCGACGTAGCCGTCCAAGTCGGGATAGCTCGAAGGCGACAACGCCTCGTCACGCGCTAGCGGGGTCAGCTGGGTGAGCGTGTTGCCTGACTTGTCGTAACTGGTCGTGCTGATCTGCCAGGCACCAGCGCCGTAGTTGGTCGTATTAACCTGGCGGCCATTGACGTCCAGGTAGTGGAGCGTCGCATAGGGCCAATCGCCGCTGGAAACGGTTGCAGCCGTGGTACCAGCTGGCATGGGGTGGTTGGGATCGAAGACCGCCGCGGCATAGTTGGGCAGGTCGGAGGTCTCACCCCAGGCGGAGGTCGTTGCTGACCCCATCTCGATCGGCGCCCCCGTGCCAGTGAAGGGGACGTTGTAGACCACGGTCGTAGTGTCGGTGCCGCCCAAAGGATCCGGACGGGAGACCTGGCTCAGCCTCCCGGAGGAGTCGAAGCTGAGCGACCAGGAGTTGAGTCCCGGCGGCGTGACGGAGCTGATCCGCAGATCGGAGCCGTAGGCGTAGGCCGTCTTGAGGTTGGGTAGCCGCGGGTCCCAGGATTGGCGCAGGAAGCCATTCGCATCGTAGGCGAAACTCGCGATCGCGACCGTGTTCATCTGGTTGCTGTTGGTCGGATCGGCAGCCGTGAAGCTGATCGATTGCAGGAGGCCCGGGTAGTTGCCCAATGTCGACCCACTCGGCGGTGTGGCCGTGGTAGCGGTGTACGTCAAGGTCAGTGTCCGGCAACCCGGAGTGGTAAGGGGATTGATCCCGCTGCCCGTGCAGGTGACGCCGAGCGGGGCCGTCCCAACAACCTGCGCCACCCGGCCGTCGGCGTCGAAACTGTAGCTAGTCGTCGTTGAGCTGCCCGGCTCGGCCACGCTGACCACTTGCCAGGTGTTGCCTCCATCGGAGCTGTTCCAGGTGGTCATGGTCCCATCCGCATCGGTCATGGTGAACTGGGAGGCCGAGGTCTTGCTCAGAACCGAGCCGTCGTGGGCATCGTTCTGGCCGGAGTAGTTGATCGGGTAGGAGGAGGTCGAGGTGGTAGGCGTGTAGACGGACTCGCTACCATCGGAGGCGGTCAACACGACAAAGCCCTGAGAGGTGTCGTCAGTGATCCTGAGGTCCGAGTCTCCCGCCGCAGGTCCGGGCAGGTTAGTCTGCCACTCGGCTCCCTGGACGCTGTCCGCCACCAAGGTCAGGTCGTCGTAGTAGACAGCGTCGCTGGTCTTGCCCACGTTGAAGCCGTTGTAGAGGCGGATGAAGGCCTCGGTGGCCCCGTCGGGAACGGTGAAGGTAACCGCTACCAGTTGCCAGCTGTCGGTGGCTGTCGGCATGGTCCCATCGACCTCGACGTATCCCTGCGTGCCGATCTGATCGAAGACGACTGGCCGCTCGCCCCGCGTGGCGGTGTCCGGCGTGAGCCCGGTTGCCGACGGCACGTACTCTCGCGCAGTGAAGGTGTATGTATGACCGGGTTTCATGCCCAACCGCAAGGCACCGTTATCACCCCCGATCGGGACATATGTGTCCCAGCATGGCCCCGTGCATGACCCTGAGTACGGTGCCAGCTGGAGGCTGTTGCTTCCCAGGATCGTTGGCGAGGCCGTGGTGCTAGTGGTCGCTTGGACGGGCGGGCTCCACCCGTTTAGCGGCGGCTCCGCGTCGTGAAGGTTGGCTGGCACCTGGTTGCGCAGCTCCCCGCTGGGATCGCTGGTCGTGATCGAGCGGCCCACAGAAAGGCTTCCAGTCGCGCTCGGCACTGAGGCGTCGGTGCCACCAACCTGGTAATCGCCGGTCAGCAGGCTGACGGCGCCTGGCCCCACGTTCTGCGTCGCGTATGTAGCCCCGAAAGCATGGCTCACAAGCTGTACGTTGTGGCTAGGCGAGCAAGCGGAAGGACTTGCAAGTGATTGGGTCTGACTGGTGTAGAAGCAGGCCTCAACCTGGATCAGCCCATCGGAACCCCCCGCGTTGCGGACTGAAGTGGCGAGGCTCCAGTTGAGCGCGCTGAAGTTCCCATTGGCGTCGCCTGCAACGGGCCAGGTTGGGTTGGTAGTGGTTCCCGGCAAGGTCACGTCAGCGGCGGGCACCTGGGAGAACGTTGCCGTACTGCCCTGACGGTAGAAGTAGTCGGCGTACGGATACGCGGTGGGCGCGTTGGCCGACAACGCCACCGATGCCTGGGTGCGGTCCTGGTCGGCCGGCGTCGTGAGCGAGCCGGCGGATCCTAGGCTGAAGGCGTAAGAGGCGACGTTTCCCGGCAGGCTGGCAGCGTTCAACGCTTGAACCTGGAGCGTGTGCTGCCCTACTGCGGGGCTCCAGGTTAGGGTCGTGGCATTAGTCGTCGCCGACCACCCTCCGTTGTCCTCCTGGTATTGATATCCCGAGACATCGTTGGAACCATCACTCCACGAGAAGTTGCAGCTTGTGCTGGCCGGAACCCAGGCGTTCTGGGGGCAGTTGGTGCTGCTGATCGACGGTGCCGGATCGACCGTAGTGTCGACCGTAAACTCGCACCACGGCGAGTAGTTCTGCGAGTAAACGATTCCATCCCAGCCCCGCACTCGCCAGCTGTAGGTGCTGCCGTTGACAAAGTTGCCGGCGGGAACCGTCCAGGAGGCTGTCGAACCCGAGGCAACCGACGCCGAATAGTTCTGGCCGCCAATCTCGGAGCCACCGGTGTGCCAGATCTCGAACGCACCTTGAAGCGTGCCACCATCGGGGTCCGAAACGCTGACGGAGAGAGTCGGCGTGGTCGTCGACATGTAGGGCCGACCGCTGCCGGTGGTGCACGTCGATGCGGGTGACGTGGCAGGATTGGTCGGGGTGTTCGGGTAGTTGTCGTAAGTGACCGAGAGTGTGGCGGCACCCTTGAATCGCTTCCAGCCGTAGCTGTCGGTCTCGCTAGCCGCCCGAGCCTCGAGGTCCCAAACTCCGCTGCCTAGAGATGCCCAGTGTTGCGCCAACCCAGTTACGCCGAAGTTGACATTGGCCGGGCCGCAGCTACTGGAGTACCCATGGGCGGCGGATACTGCCGCCCACTTGGTGACCACTCCGGGTTGGTTGGCCCAGTCCAGATTTGACCCGTAGTTAGCCGTAAGGTCCCAGATGTCGACCTCGCGGGCGCTGCACGAGTAGGCCCAGAACTCGTAAAGGGAAAGGGTCGCTGCCGTGACATATTTGCCCGTGTAGCTCGAGTTCGAAAACCCGTAGAAAGCGCGCTCCTTGTTCGATCCACCGTTCCAGGTGCCAGTATTCGCGATTCCGGTGTAGGTCCCACTCCACTCTGTGATCTGGAGGGAGTTGTTGTAATTCATGTAGTTGCAGCAGCTGTCGACGTAGTCGTAGTTGCTTTGGCCAACATTGGTCGAAGGGTCGATCGTGACCGGATAGGTTACAGTCGGGTCGGCCAAAAATGCTGGGTCGGGCGCCACCTGCAGGACCTGTCCGGCGCTTGTTGTCACCAGCTTCGTAGCAACAGGCTCTGACCGCGTGGGCATATCCGCGTGAGGGTCCATCGCCGCGCCGTACATCTGGGGTGGCAAAGTCGTGAAGACCTCGTCGCCCTTGCTGTTTCGGTAGTGCAGCGTCCCGGCGGGGCCTTGGCTCGCGGTAACCCCATGCAGATCGAGAGGCAGGTTGAAGGCGAGCGGCCCGTTGGGACGGCTCGTCAATACGAACCCGAGATCGAAGCCGCCCTCGGTGGCGCGGGCCACCACGTTTACGCCAGGAACGACGTTTGTGTAGGTCGCGGTATCGCCGGAAATCGCCGGTTTGGGGAGCGATGCTCCAAAGCCGATCCCCACTGCGGTTGAACCGGAAGTCGCCGACGCCACGTCCCCAGATCCGCCGCCCGAAATCCGGGCATCACCGTCCGCGGCTGCGACCTTCCAGGCGCTGCCGACGGCGACCAGATGGGTATCGATCGGCACCAACCCCGTTGGTCCGTGCGTTCGAATCGGTGCCGAGCTGATCTCGCTAGTGAAGCTACCGTCCGGGTTCGCGTACGTTGTGCTGCTCGTGGCATCGAGATCAGTGATTTGAACCCGATGATGTTCGAGCTTGGCGGTAAGAAGCGCAGAGACCTTATCGGCGCGTGACGTCACGTCATGCGATGGAGCGCTGAACGCTGCATGCGCAGATTCCGGCGTCTCCAGCGGGCCAACGACGGAACTGGCAGTTGCCAACGTGAGCGCGGACAGAACGATGGCGAAGCTTTGCTTCAGGCGCATGGAGTCCCCCTCTCTAGCCGCTCTACCGGTTGCCCCAAGCGGGCTGATCGGCGGCGCCCGGCTTAGATAACCGCTGCTCCCTAGCGATCGTTAGTCCCCCACCGGCCGCGAAGGCCGGCACCAAGCCGTCAGACGATTGCGAAATGATGGCAGGACCCCTGCAGGTTGTCAAGCACATCTCTCCTGGTTCACCGAACGTGCACCGCCAAGCGGTTGGGCACCGCGAGGCGTGACATCGTCGTGCAAATTGAGGTTCCCCACTGCAAATGAGGCCACGTGTGCCACCCTTCTTCTCGGACCTGTTATTTGCGGTTCTTATTGCTGAGCCCGGTAATGATGGCAGAATCACTGTCTGAGCCGGCGCTCATTGGACGCGCCCGCTTGGCGAAGCATCACTGGCCTTTAAATAGTTGGAGCGCCTCAACAAACCGACGCTGTCTACCGACGCGCCCGATAGCAGCGAAAGAGTTCGCATTACAAAGAGGATGGATGCCGATGGCTCCTGCGGGGCGACCGACAAGTCAAATTTTTGGAACTGGCTAGCGAAGCTCGAGGACGAGAGTCGAGCCCGCTTTCAACGGTTTTGGGTATCTCCGGCCGAAGCTCTTTCAGGTTTACCCCCGCAACCCAAAAGCGCTTGGCTTAGGCGACCCGGTTAGTTAGCTAACACAAATAGACTGATAAGTTGTGATTGCGCTGGTATCTGGCGACCCCGAGCGGATTCGAACCGCCGATCTCCTCCGTGACAGGGAGGCATGTTGGACCGCTACACCACGGGGCCGCGGAACCCCAAGTATATATAAGGTTGTCGGGATCTAATCCCTAGAGCTGGGCGCCTCTTTCCCGAGCACAAAACGCTCGATTACCTCGGCCACGCCAGCTTGGTCGACGGTCCCTGTGACGTACTTGGCGAGGCCCTTCAGGGCTGATGGGGCGTTGCCCATGGCGACCCCGAAGCCGGCCCAGCGGATCATATCCGTGTCGTTGGTGTTGTCGCCGATGGCGCAGACGTCGCCCTGGGCGATGCCAAGCCGGTCGGCGACCATTGCGAGGGCACGCGCCTTGGACACGTCCGGGTTGACCACTTCGACAAACCAATCGAGCGAGCGTGTGACGGTTGCGACGTTCCCCATCCAGGCGGTCAGCTCGGTGATTCGGGCGGGCACGTTTTCGGGGTCCAGGTCGACCAGCACCATCTTGGTCGAGTCCTGGTGCACCCATTTCGACAGGGGCCCCACGACCTCGTAGGGAACCATGCCGATCCTGGCGTAGAGGTCCGCTTCGGGCCGGGCGCGCGCCGTGTAGACGCGCTCGTCCACGTAGACGTTGACGTGCCAGTCCTTCGCCTCAGCGAGTGCGAGCACTCGCTGCTGCATGGGCACGGTGAGTTCGCACCGATACCAGACCTCGCCGCTGGCAATCTCGCGCACGATGGCGCCCTGGTAGTTGATGATCGGCCCCTTGAGGCCGAGGGGCTCGGCAAACCGAAGCGAGGATTTGAGCATGCGGCCGGTAGCGAGCACCACCGTCACCCCCGCCGCAGAAGCGGCCTTGACCGCGGCCACGTCGCGCGGGTTCATCACGAGATCGTGGTTGACCAGCGTGCCATCGAGATCGATGGCCAGGAGGCGGATCGTCACCTAACGGCGGACGGCGAGCGCTTCGGGGTTGACCAGGTTTGGGGGAGTCTGGCCGTCGACTGCGGCGATGAGGTTCTTCGCCGCTGTCTCCGCCATGGCGGCGCGGGCCGTTACCGTTGCGCTGCCCAGGTGCGGCAGCAGTACGGCGTTCCAGCAATCGGTGAGACCGGGCTCCGTCTTCGGTTCGTGCTCGTAGACATCGAGACCCGCGCCTTTGATCCAGCCTTCCTTGAGCGCCCGGACCAGGGCTTTCTCATCGACGATCGGTCCGCGCGCGGCGTTGATCAGATAATGCTCCGGCCCCATCAATTTCAGCTCGCGCTCGCTAATCATGTGCCGGGTCTGCTCGTTCAGGTCGGCATGAATCGTCACGTAGTCGGCCTTGCGCAGCAGCTCGTCGAGAGGCACGTATTGGGCGCGCAGCTCCGACTCCAGCTCGGGAGTCGCCCGGCGAGCATCCGAGTAAAGGATCGACATGTTGAAGCCGAGGCCGCGCCGCGCGACCGCCTGCCCGATGCGGCCGAAACCGATGATGCCAAGCACCTGGCCGTAAACGTCGCTACCCAGTAAGAGGTCCGCCTTCCAGCCCTTGAATTTTCCCTCCCGAAGGAAGCGGTCGGACTCGACGACTCGACGGGCGACGGAAAGGATGAGGGCGAACGCCAGGTCGGCGGTGGCGTCGGTCAGGACCCCCGGAGTGTTGGTAACCAGGACGCCGCGACGGGTAGCCGATGCGACATCGACGTTGTTGTAGCCGACGGCGTAATTCGCCACCACGCGCAGGTGCGGCGCTGCCGCCATGATCTCGTCGGTGATCGGTACATTGACCATCCCGACGATCCCGACCGGGTCCGCTTGGGCGACATGTTTCTTCAGCACCTCGGCCGGCATCCCCTCCGCCTCCATCATGGTCACGTCGAACCGCGCCTTGAGCATGTCGATGCCGGGCGGGGGCAGGGGCAGGGTGACGAAGACGCGGCTCATCTGGGACGCCGGGTACGCAGGTCGAGCAGCATGACTTCCATGGCGAGCCGAGGATTCACATTCTGATCGATCAGCAGCTGGGTCCGCTGCGCGGCGGCCAGCGCGGCACGGACGTGGTCAGCCGGAACCCGCGCGATCCACGATTCCAGCGAAGACTGCCTGGCTGGGGGCATCGGCCGTAGAAGACCGGCACGCAGGAGCATCGCGTCGCGCAGAAAGGCGGTGAAGCCCCGGAGCGCATCCGAGGCGACCCCGCGCATTTCGGCTTGCGGTCCCTGGCCGAAGCGGGCGGCGTAGCTGAGCACGCCATCGGCATCCTCGAATGCCAGCGCCGCCATCTCGTCTGCCCAGCGGTCCAGTCGCAATGCCCAATCCCGATCCGTCAGCGCACGTACGGCCCACCCCGGGCGGCCGTCCGCCAGGCCGGCGAGGGCTTGGGCCTCCGCTTCGTTATCGTTGCGCGCCCTGATGAACTCCGCGAGAGCGGGCCGGCCCACCGCTGATAAGGCGATCACCTGACAGCGCGAGAGGCAGGTCGAGAGAAGATGATCCGGGTACGCCGTCGTCAGCACCAGGACCGTGTTGGGCGGCGGTTCCTCGAGGGTTTTGAGCAGGCAGTTCTGGGCAGCTTCGGTCATCCGCTCGGCGTTGGCCAGGAGCGCGACGCGAAGCGGGGCGACGAACGGCTTCAGGCTCAAGAACTGCTGCAATGACTGGTCGTGCGCGGGCGCACCGCGTTCGGGATGAAAGCGGATCTCATCGATGCTGATCGCCTCCGGGCGGTCGTCACACCAGAAGTCAGGATGCACCTCGAGGCGCGAGGGCTGCCCCTCGCCCAGCAAGAGCTCTTCCGCCAGGGCACGGGCTACGGCAGTTTTACCTACCCCTTCCTCGCCGATCAGGCAGTACGCGTGTGCTAGCCGGCCAGCCGCCTGGTGCGCCCGCAAGATCGTGATCGCCCGTTGATGACCGGCGATGGCGGCGAAGCCGCGCACGACCGTGGTCGTCACTCGACGCGTTCGCGATGCTGGCATTGCCTAGCCACCTTAACAAGTCTTTCCTTGACCACGGTGATAAGCCACTCCTATGCTGTGGGCGTTTCCGACAGCGAGGCTGTCAAGCTTGGAGATATCGTCGTCCGTCGTCAGTCGCGTCGAAGCTCACGTCACAGCAGCACACTGATGGATGCGGAAGACACCCAGAAGCAGAACAAGATCCGGGAATTGCAGGCAACGGTCGCCAAGGGCCTGAAAGGCATCAACGAATGCCGCTTCCAGACCGATTGCGAGTTTGCCCACGAATGTCCCGGTACCTGCTGAGCTAAAGCCCCCACCCTGACCCTCCCCCGCGCGCGGGGGAGGGATTGCTCGTGCGTCGTCCCCGCGCGCGGAGGAGGCAAATTCGCGTGCACCGCCGTGTGGGTAAATTTGGCATGCTATAATCCATAAAGAATCCTTTATATGGCCTCTCCCACCCTGCTCACCAACCCTTCCCTGCGAGAGTTTCGCGCGCATTACCATGCGCTCGCCAGTGTCACGCGCCTGCGCATCCTCCAGTACCTGGCCGGGATCCCGGAGATCACGGTGCTCGAACTCGCCGACGCGATCGGCATCAGCCAGCCGCGACTGAGCTGGCATCTGCGGATGCTGCGCCGAGGCCAGCTGGTGCGCGCCCGCCGACTGGGACGCGCCGTCTACTACTCACTCAACCGCGAAGGCCTGAGTGCCTTCCATCGAGAACTGACGACCCTGATCGCGCCCCGACCACGGGTTCGGGCGCTGCAACATGAATGGAGCGAGGTGTAATAAGCGATGGCAAGTAAGAACGGTAACGGTAGTCGACACAACGGAAAGGCGGCGACGACAACGACCTTGAAGAGCGCTTCGCGGTCGCGGCGCAAGGTGCGGGTCGCGATCCTGGGCGTGGGCAACTGCGCTTCGTCGCTGGTCCAGGGCGTCGAGTATTACAAGGATGCCAAGCCCGGCGCCTCGATCCCCGGGCTGATGCACGTCGAGCTGGGCGGGTACCACATCCGCGACATCGAGTTCGTCGCCGCCTTCGACATCGACAAGGAGAAAGTTGGCAAGGACCTGGCCGACGCCATCTTCGCCGGCCACAACAACACGGTGAAGTTCTCCGAGGTGCCCCACCTGGGGGTCAAGGTCGACCGTGGCATGACCCACGACGGGCTGGGTAAGTACCTGTCCGAGATCATCACCAAAGCGCCCGGGCCGACCGCCGACATCGTCGGCATCCTCAAGGCCACCAAGACCGACGTTGTGGTGAACTACCTACCGGTCGGCAGCGAGGAAGCAGTGAAGTGGTACGCGGAGCAGGTGCTCGAGGCCGGTTGTGCCTTCGTCAACTGCATGCCGGTGTTTCTGGCACGCGAAGCGTACTGGCGCGGCCGCTTCGAGAAGCGGGGCATCCCGATCATCGGCGACGACATCAAGTCACAGGTGGGTGCGACCATCGTCCATCGCATCCTGACCCGGCTCTTCGAGGATCGCGGCGTCAAGCTTGAACGGACCTACCAGCTGAACTTTGGCGGCAACACCGACTTCCTCAACATGCTGGAGCGGGAGCGGCTCGTCTCCAAGAAGATTTCAAAGACGAACAGCGTCAAGTCGCAAATGAAGACCGATATCGGCGCCGACAACATCCACATCGGCCCGTCCGATTACGTGCCCTGGCTCGGCGACCGCAAGTGGGCCTACATTCGGCTCGAGGGTCGCTCCTTCGGCGACGTCCCGCTCAACGTCGAGTTGAAGCTCGAGGTTTGGGACTCGCCCAACTCGGCCGGGGTGGTGATCGACGCCATCCGCTGCTGCAAGCTGGGACTCGACCGGAAACTCGGCGGGGCGCTCGAGGGACCTTCGTCATACTTCATGAAGTCGCCGCCGGCGCAGTACACGGATGGAGTGGCACATCAGTTGACCGAAGCCTTCATCGCCGACACCAACGTCAACGAGGAAACCCTGACCGAGGTCCAGGCACAGCCGGCGTCCGAAGGGTCCGCCCGCCGCTAATGTTCCTTCCTCGCCTCTTCAGGCTGGGGAACTGGGTCATGCGGGCGCTGCCGCCGCGGGTACGCTACCCGCTGGCGGCGGTCACCGGCCGCTGCGCCTTTTACTTGATGCCTCGGCGCCGCCGGGTTGCCTTCGACAACTTTGCCCAGGTGCTGGGTCTGCCCTGGAACGACCCCCTGGTGAAGCGCACCGCCCATCACGCCTTCGGCAACTACTTCAAGATGTTCGCCGATTTCATGCTGATGGACACGCTGAAGCCCGAGGAGATTCGCCGCATGGTCCGACCCCATGGCGTCGAGCAGATCGATGCGGTCCTCGCGCAAGGCAAGGGTGCCATCGTCGTGACGGCGCACGTCTCCAACTGGGACATCCTGGCCGCCGCAGCGGCGGTCTACGGGTACCCCATCAGCGCCGTGACGAGCGATCTTCCGAGCGGCGGCATCAACGAGCTGATGATCGCGTCGCGCGAGCGCATCGGAATGAAAATGATCCCCCTGGGTCCGGGTAGTCCCCGGCAGATCCTGAAGGCGCTGGCTCGCAACGAACTGGTGGCCCTGGCGAGCGATCTGTACAGTGGTGAACGTGGCGTCCGGGTGCCCTTCTTCAACCGGCCGGCGCTTTTCCCATCGGGGCCGGCGGCCATCGCGTTGAAGACCGGCGCACCAATTCTGCCGGTCTGGTGCCGGCGCCAGACCGACAACGTCTACATCGCAGAGATCGAGGCGCCCATCGAAGTCAGCCGGACCGGCGATACGCACCGTGACATCCAGGTGACCACCGAGCGGATCGTGCAATTCTTCGAGCGCATCATCCGCCGCGAACCCGACCAGTGGCTCGTCTTCCTTCCCGTCTGGCGTCTCGAGCCAGTTCCGCAACCTCCCGGCTCGCCCATGGAACCGGTGCTCGACCCGTCGTGATCACCTACCTCGGCTTTCGGGTGATCGAAGGGGTGATTGCCCGCCTGCCGCGCCGGCTTGCCTACGCTATCGGAGTCATCGCCAGCACGATCGCCTTTCCGCTACTCGCGCGTCAGCGGAAGGCCCTCGAATCGAATCTGCACCATGTCCTTCCAGAGATGCCCGGCCCCCAGCTTCGCAAGCTGGCCTGGCGCAACTGGCTGAACTACACCAAGGCCTGGATCGACTTCTTCAAGATTCCGCGCATGGACCGCCGGCGACTCGGCCAGCTCTTGACCCCATACGGGTTGGACAATCTCGACGCCGCCATGGCGCGTGGTCTGGGCGTGATCGTGGTCGCGCCGCACATGGGATCGTGGGAGCTGGCCGCCGCCAGCTGGGCGGCGTCGTTCGGCGAGATCGGAGTGATGGTCGAGCAGATCGAACCGCGCCGCCTCTTCGATCACGTCTCGCGCGTCCGCTCGAAAATGAACCTCCGCATCATCCCGCTGAGCCGGACCGGTGCTCGCGACATCATGCGGATGCTGAAGGATCACCGGATGGTGGTGCTCGCCATGGATCGCGACATCCTGAACACCGGCCAGCGATTCAAGTTCTTCGGCCGGCTCGCGTCGTTTCCGACCGGACCGGTCGAGATCGCGCTCAAGACCGGCGCCCCCATCCTGCCGGCCTATTGCATCCGCGACGAGAACGACGCCTACATCGCCATCGGCGACACACCCTTGTTTCTCACCCCAAGTGAAGATCACGCCGCCGACGTCCGAAGTGCCATGGAACAGATCCTGGCGACGTTTGAACGGTATATAAAGAAGTATCCCGACCAGTGGCACGTCCTCGAGCCCATCTGGCCGGAGAAGCCCGTCGTCCCGGTCGTCACCATTCCGTCACCGCCGGCGCAAGCCGCTGTGGGCGATTAAGGAGGAGTTCGTGGGCAAAGCGGATTTCCACATGCATACGTCCCTCAACGACGGGACGGCCACCGTCCGGGAGGTCCTGAACTACGTTCGCGACCGCACCGACCTGGACGTGATCTCCATCACCGACCACGACCGACTCACCGGCAGCTACCAGGCGATGGAGCTGGCCAACGAGTACCAGTTCGAGATCCTGCCCGGCTGCGAGATCACGACGCTGCACGGGCACCTGCTGGGCCTGTTCATCGAGAAGCCGATCCCGATGTGGCGGCCGCTCGATTGGACCATCGGCAAGATCCACGAGCAGGGCGGGCTCGCGATCGCCGTCCACCCGTTTTCCATGCTCACCCGCAGCATCGGCTTCCGCACCTTCGACGGCATCATGAAGAACGCATCCCCCGAGATCTACTTCGACGCGGTCGAGACCTTCAACCCCTCCGTCGCGGGGCGCACCTGCGCCGCCAAGATCGACCGGCTCAACCGGACGAAGTTCCACCTTCCGGAGGTCGGCTGCTCGGACAGCCACCACCTGGAAGGAATCGGCACCGGGTTCACCGTGTTTCCCGGCAAGACCGCGCAGGACATGCGCAAGGCAATCCTTAGCAGCCAGACGAAGGCCTTCGGCGAATACTGGGATTTCATCACGCATCGGCGGATCGCGCAGCTCAAGTTCCGGCGCATCGGCCGCAACTGGGCTCGCATGGGCCGCTCCGCTGTCCGAGCATTCGCCAGGGGCTGAGAGGCCATGAAGATCGCCCTCGTGTCCGCCTACGACTACGCGCATCCCGGGGGCGTCACCGAGCACGTCCGTCACCTGGCCGCCGGGCTGCGGCGGCGCGGCCACGATGTCACCGTGTTCGCGCCCTGCTCGGACCGTGAACTGGCCGAGCGCGACAGCGACTTCATCCGGGTTGGCCGCCCCTTCCCCATCCCGATGCACGGCTCGGTCGCCCGGATCACCGTCAGCCTGCACCTCACCAACCGGATCAAGCATTACGTCCGAGACAGCGGCTTCGACGTCATCCACTACCACGAGCCGCTGATGCCGGTCCTACCGGTGACGGCCCTGCGCTACTCCAAAACCATCAACGTCGGCACCTTCCACGCGTTCGCCCGCTCCAACGTCGGCTACTACTACGGCAAGCCCCTGCTCAAGCGATACGTGCGCCGGCTGCATATGCGGATCGCCGTTTCGAACCCGGCGCGCGAGTTCGTGCGGCACTATTTCCCGGGCGATTACCGGGTCATTCCCAACGGCATCGACGTCAGCCGTTTCCAGAATCAGCCGCCCTACCCGGAGCTGCGCGACGGCATGGTCAACCTGCTGTTCGTCGGTCGGCTCGAGTACCGAAAGGGGCTTGGCTACCTGCTCCGCGCGTTTGCCCAGCTGAAACCGCAGTACCCGAAGCTCCGGCTGATCATCGTCGGCGATGGGCCGCTGCGGCGCTGGTATGGCAACTTCCTGGCGCGCAAACAGCTCGACGACGTCGTCATGGCGGGCTACGTGTCGGCGGAAGAGCTGCCTCGTTATTACGCCAGTTGCGACATCTTCTGCAGCCCGGCGACCGGCGACGAGAGCTTCGGCATCGTCCTGCTGGAGGCGATGGCGTCCGGGAAGCCGATCGTCGCCACCAGCATCGACGGCTTCCGCGAAGTTGTCACCCACGGCCGCGAAGGCCTGCTCGTCGAACGCAAGAGCCGCCGGCAGCTCGAGTACGCGCTGCAGACCTTGATCAACAACGCCGCGCTGCGCCAGGAAATGGGGCAGGCTGGGCTTCTCACCGCAGGGCGCTACGACTGGGAACGGGTCATCGACGAGGTCACCGATGTCTACAAGCAAGCAAAAGACCAGGCCCAGCCGGCGCCTTCGGTCCGGCTCGAGCCGAGCCTGAGCCCGCGCTGATGTTTACCCAGAAATTCCAGGCCTGGGTGCGGCGCTGGGCGGAGCGCGGCCTCGGCATCTTGCGCGAATCCCCGATCACGCCCAACATGCTGACGCTGTTCGGCCTGCTGATCACCGGCGTCGGCGCCGCACTGGTTGCCGTCAACCAGCTGCTGATCGGCGGCCTGGTGCTGATGGTCGCCGGCTTCTTCGACATCTTCGACGGGGCACTCGCCCGCGCCTCGGGCAAGGTCTACCGATACGGGGCCTTTCTCGACTCGACCGTCGACCGCTACTCGGAGGGCGTCGTCTACCTCGGCATCCTGATCTATTTCCTCCAGCAGCACGACGGATTCAGGCCCATCCTCGTCTTGATCGCAATGGCCGGATCGTTCCTGGTGAGCTACGTTCGCGCCCGCGCCCAGAGCCTCGGCTTCACCTGCGACGTGGGCATCCTCGCGCGACCGGAACGGGTCGTGATCATCGTCGCCGGCCTGCTGCTCGAATCGATCGGCATCCGGGTCGGATCCTGGTCCCCCCTGACGGTGGCGCTGCTGATCCTGGCGGTCGGCACCAACTTCACCGCCGTGCAGCGCATCTGGGTCGTGTGGCAGCAAAACCGGGCCGAGCTTCGCGCCCTGCGCGGCGAGGATGCGGTCGCCACCAGCCTCGATCATCCGGCGGAGCCCCAGCCGGTTCGGGCGGCGATGCGGCGCTTTTTCGAAAACCTCGGCAAGACCTAGCCGCTCTTACCTAGGTATCATGTGGGCGTGCAGGTCGCGATCTACGCCGACAACGATCCGGGCGGTAAGAAGTTCATCGCCACCCTGAAGCGGCGCCTGAAGAATGAAGAGATCCGCGCCTGGCAGATCCAGAAGTTGGCGCCCTTCACGCTGATCCACGCCGGCGATCGCTACACCAAAATCAAGGTAACGTTCGTCCCGGCCGGTACGCCGAGCTTCACCCGTGCCGCCCGCGCCGGCCTGCTTGGCGCATTCAAGACTCCGGAGCCGACGCTGCTCGCCACCATCTCGGACGGCCCGTCGGCCGATCGCGTCCTCGGCTTCGTGGTCGGCATGCTCACGCGCCACGCCGAGCCGCTGGGCGTGGCCGGCGTTGGCATCCCGTTGACCGGGTCGGCCTCCCGCCGCTAGCTCGTCTCGGTTTCGGTCGCGATCCCGCCGCGCAGGCCAAAGAGGTGCTTCTGCCAGGCGAGGTAGATCACGATCGCCACGTTGATCAACAGGATGCTGATGCGGACCGGCGTCTGGCGGTTGATCACTTCGGAGACCTCGAACGGGATCCCGATGCACCCGGCGATCACGGTGAGGTACTCGGCCCACCGCCGCCGGCGTGCCAGTCCGATCGCCTCGGTCAGTTCCAGCATTCCGAAGCACAGCGCGCCGATCCCGATCAGCACCACGGTTCGCGTTGAAAATTGGCCGACGGGGCGAAGCACGGTGCTCAGAATCCGGGGGATCAACCGCCGTTCCGGATTGACATCGAGCTCGGCCACCCACTGGCGGACCAGCGACACCAGGCTGCGGCTTCTGGTCAAGAGGGCCACCCCAAGGATGAACACCAGGCTGCCGCGAATGGCGCGCTCCAGAATGATCAAGCGCACGATCGTGTCGACTGGCTGAGTCTCTCGGCCGAGCTCGCGCTTCACCTTCTCCCAGCGGGTCACTGCGGCAGTGCCTCGAGCAGGCGATCGAGGTCCTCGTCGCTGTTGTAGTAATGGGCCGACGCTCGCAGGAAGTCACTGCGCAGCGAGATGATGACGCCCGCCTCGCGCAAGCGGGTGTGCAATTCCGCCGGCACCATCCGCGGATGACGAAAAGACACGATGCCGGAACGTTCGGATGGCCCCCTGGGTTTCGCGACCAGCTCGTAGCCACGACTGGGCAACTCGTCGCGCAGCCGGTCGGCGAGCCGCAGCACGACGGCTTCGACCGCGGGCGCCCCGCAGCGCAGCAGAAGATTGACGGCGGCTCCCATCCCCAGGATTCCCGGATAATTCGGCGCCGCCTCCTCGAAACGGCGGGCATCGGGTCTGAACGTAAGGTCGTAGTCGACGTACTCCTGGCTGCGGACGACGCTATCGGGTCCGATGGCGACCGGGTGCAATCGCTCGAGCATGCGCGGTCCGACATAGGCGAAGCCGACCCCCATCGGACCGAGCAACCATTTCTGGGCCCCCACCGCCAGGAAGTCGACAGGTGTGCGCGACAGGTCGAGATGGAGGCCTCCGACCGCCTGGACGGCATCGACCACGAGCAGCACGTCGCGACCTCGGAGCGCGGTAGCGAGGGCACCGAGGTCTGTACGAAAGCCGCTCCAGTACTGGACGGCGCTGATCGCCAGCACGCGCGTGCGCCGATCGCAGAGCCCGACCAGCGTCTTGACATCGATCCGGCCTTGGTCGGGCTGGTAGAGGCGGAGCTCGACACCCTTTCGCTTGAGTCCCATCCACGGATAGATGTTGGAGGGGAACTCGCGATTGACGCCGACGATATTGTCACCGGCCTCCCAGTCGAGGCCGGCGGCGACCAGGCCCAAACCCGCCGTCGTGTTCTTGGTAAAGGTGATCGATTCCGCACCGACCGATAACAGCTCGGCGATCCGGGTGCGAACCTGGCTGCGCAGCCGTTCCCAGTGCGCCAGGTCGAACGGCTCCTCG
>Ga0307477_10000626_pt1 | contig 36252 bp, 19 predicted proteins | sample atmos_gasesECM2C_FD_203316 | JGI IMG/M metagenome (GOLD analysis project Ga0307477, IMG submission 203316) | Hardwood forest soil microbial communities from Morgan-Monroe State Forest, Indiana, United States - atmos_gasesECM2C_515 | ecosystem: Environmental > Terrestrial > Soil > Temperate...
CGGCGCACAGGAGTTCGTCGACCTCGATAACGACGCCCTGGAAGACGTCGGCGAGGTCGATCTGGTTTTCGATGTCCTCGGCGGCGACATCGCGAAGCGGTCTGCGGGCGTGATTCGCACCGGAGGAACGCTGGTGACCGTCACCGGCCCGACCGAGGCGCGGCCCTCTGGCGGCCTGACTGTCGACTTCGTCGTCATACCCGATTGCGCCCAATTGAGTGAGCTCGTCCAGCGGGTCCGGGTTGGTCGGCTGCGGACAAATATCGGCAACGTGGCCGCCCTCGACGATGCGGTTGCCGCCTTCAACCGGACCGAGCGGATCAAGGGAAAGACGATCATTCGCGTTCGTCCGTGCGGACGCGGGGACTGCCTAACGCCCGCGAAGGTGCAAGTTCACGCGCCTAAGAAGAGTTTAGATGTCGAACACGATTCCAAATCTAAAAGAAAAGGATAAAAGAGCATGGCAACTAAAAAAGGAAAGTCTGTAATGGATTGGGAAAACGCTGCGGATTCTAGTACGCCGACCGTTTTCTATCGCACTCTTAACGTGGAGGGGCTGGAAATCTTCTATCGCGAAGCCGGTCCCCGGGATGCTCCCGCCGTTCTGCTCTTGCACGGCTTTCCGTCGTCTTCTCATATGTTCCGCAATCTGATTCCCATGCTTGCGGATAAATATCATGTCGTTGCCCCAGACTTCCCTGGATATGGCGGAAGCTCGGCACCGTCGGTCAACGATTTCGACTATTCCTTCGAACGGTTAGCGACTGTGACCGAAAAGTTCATCGAAAAGCTGAATCTTTCTTCATATGCGTTATACCTCTCAGACATAGGTGCATCGGTTGGTTTCCGGTTAGCTGTCATGCATCCCGAACGAGTGACCGCTATCATCGTCCAAAACGGAGGAGCCCATGTTGAAGCCATAAATAAGGAATTCTTGACGGGGGGATTATCTGACTACTGGGAAGAACGGAGCGAAAAGAACGCTCAAGTTCTACTCGACTGGCTTCTGACGATTGAAGGAACCAAGTGGCATTATCTGCATGGTGCCAGCGATCCGTCGAAGATCAGCCCTGACAATTGGGTGATCGACCAGGCTTACCAGGACCGGCCGGGAAACAAGGATATCCAGCTTTCAATCCTCTACAATGCGAAGAGAGATCTGGATGTTTTCGACGATTGGCAGCAGTACTTCCGCGAACATCAGCCCCCTACGCTGATCACTTGGGGCAAAAACGATGGAATCTTTACGGTGGAGGGTGCTGAACTCTTGAAAAGAGATATTCGCAGTGCAGAGCTCCATCTTCTCGACACGGGCCATTTCGCGTTGGAAGAAGAAGTGGATCGGATTGGGTCGCTGATGCATAAGTTTCTCGAACGAAGAATAAACAAGAAATAAGTATTGAAAGGGCGTTGCCAAAAGATCTCTTTTGATTTTGGGTCCTCTCCATCGGATATGCATGGAAGGACCCGGAATTGAAAGACGTTTGACGAAGTCGGAGCTTAGGGTGTCCGCCGAAAAGAACAGACGTTTCGTAGTGTCCAGAGTTTTTCGCACTTTTGTTGAAGCATCGATCTGGTGATGCTCGGCTCCCCCCGGAGGGGGAGCCGAAAGTTTTTGCGGGGTCTTCATGCCGCTTCGCTCGCTTCTGCTAGCCGGTTCATGTCCAGGTAGCGCCGCATGCCCCAGTTCGTGCCGACGACGTGCCGCAGTCTTGCCGCCGCCAGCATCAACGCCGATTTCCCATCCCGAAACGCTCCTGATTCAGCCTGACGGATCAATACGACGCATCGAGAGGTCTGCAATATTGGGAACAAAGGAAGCAATCCCAACTGCACGGCTCGCTCGTCGTCGCCTTGATCTAATCCTAGCGAATATCAATTCGCCAGATTACAGGCCAGGTCGCGTTGCCACGTTGGCGGAATTCTGTGAACGATGGCGTGTTCAAGCTCTGTCGCAGAGAAAACCCTCGACGATCTTGGCCGCGCAGGCTCACTTGCGAACCCATATTCTGCCTCGATTCGGAGACGTGCTTCTCAGCGACCTTGGAGTCGAAGGTTACCAGACGTTTGTCGCGGCTCTCTCTCGGCGTGTCGCCCGAAAGACGCTGCTCAACGTATTGGGCACGCTCTCGACCATGGTCAAGTCGGCCAGAAAATGGGGATACATTTGCCAGCCATTGGAGCTAAGTGAACTGGTCATTCAAGGGAGCGTAGAAAGGATCGCTCAGCGGTTTTTTTCCGCTGAAGAGGTCAAGCGAACCATTGCGGAGGCTTCGGAACCATTTGCTACGATGTTCGCGATTCTGGGAATGACTGGAATTCGTGCTGGCGAGCTTTTGGGGTTGAAAGTGGAAGACCTCGACTTCGAGCGAAGATCGATATTCATCCGTCGCTCTGCTTGTCGGGGCAACCTACAAACCACCAAAAGCAAAGGCAGCACGGGTGCATCGCCGATGCCGGAACCGCTCGCCGCGGTTCTAAAACTGTACCTGGAGACATAGAGACCTAACGCGATGCGTTTGTTATTTATGAACCGCCGTGGAAGACCCTTCAACGCTAACAAGTTCCGAACGCTCGGTTTGCACCTGTTTTGAAGAAACTCGGTATTCCGCTCGGCGGATTGCACGCGTTTCGTCACACACATTCGAGTCTCTTGCTTGACGTGGGAGCGCCTCCTACCGTCGCGCAAGCGCAACTACGCCACTCTGACCCACGTATTACGCTTGGTATCTACGGTCACGTTGTCGGGGACGCCCAGCGGAATGCGGTCGAAAGGGTGGCCCAATTATTGCGCCCAGATGCGCCCAAATCGGGGAATTCTGGCGAGTGGATTCAGTAACTTAGAGTCAGGAGGTCGTGGATTCGATCCCCTTAGACCTAGTGAGTGCGAGAAAGTCGCCGCAGTGCTTCTGCGTCGGAATTGAATTCTGGTTTGCGAGAGCCGAGGCGCCACCCAAGAGGCTCATTTTATTTCTTATTGCCGCCTTTTGCCGCCTTGCGAAATCGCTAAGCCATTCTCAACAAATGGGATGGTTGGTAGGGGCGGTGGGGATCGAAAGTACGAGCTACTAAATAAGGCCCGAGCCCTCTATGCGTTGCAGCTAACCACTCTGGCCAACCGGAACAAACGGAACAGAGCGTCATCCGCACCGACTGTCCGAACCTCGGGAAAGCTCAAAATAAAACTCTGAAAGCGCTTGGACTGGCGGCACTTAACTTTCTGGAAGAGATTTTCTAATTGGAAAATAATGGAAAATGAGATAGAAATTGGTTGCGCGATCAGATTTGAACTGACCACCTTCAGGTCATCTCCATTCGTTACAATATTCTGCTCTCAATCACACGCCGGACTTTTGGAAGAGCAAATCGACCTTACGAATCACGCTCGTGTTTTCGTTGAAGAGTGGCGTGCTCCCTCGCAGTCTCGGTGCAGGAAATGAAGTTTCTTTGTCGTAGCTTCCCTATCGGGCCACAACCGCTGTCACCACCAGCGCTACGGCAAGACTTCTGCTCAATTCGACTGCGATGGCGATTGGCTCATCAGGCGGCGAATACTTAGTCGCAAGTTTCCAGCAATTGCGCTAGCTTGGGGGGGCCCAATTTAAGTCGGCGCGCACCGCGAAATTTCCGCGATCGACAGCAAGTTGCCCCAATAGTCGTGGCCGTGCTGCTCGTCCCAAAAAAATCGACGCGGCTGCAGTCGCGCTCCGCTAGTCTTTGCGCTAGGACAAGGACGGCTTGACCTTGTTTGATTTGTTCTAGCGCAGGCTTGGAGGCTTTACCTCCGGTTTCCGAGCTCGCAGGTGACGTGTAAGAAATGCCTCCGATTTCATTGATCGAGAATAGGATGTCGTCCCCATCGACAGCGCCTCGTCTGCGGATATTCCTTGCAGACGACCAAGCGGTTCTGCGCCAGGGTCTAAAGACAGTCCTCCGCCAAGAAGGATTTGAGGTTGTTGGAGAGGCTTCCGATGGCCACGCCGCGATCAAGATGTGCCACACCTTGCGGCCCGAGATCGCTATTCTGGACATCGGCATGCCGCTGCTAAACGGTATCGACGCGGCGCGTGAAATACACAAGGGCTGTCCCCAAACGAAGATCATTCTCCTGACGATGTACACGGAAGGATCGTACGTACTGGCCAGCCTGCGCGCCGGCATCACCGGATACGTATTGAAGAGCAATCCCTTCGCAAGCCTCGTGGAGGCCATCAAGGCTGTTGCCAAAGGTGAGACCTATCTGAGTTCCGGGGTTTCCAAGACAATCGTGAAAGCTTACTTGTCGAATCCAGGGCTCCCTGCGGACCCGCTCAGCTTGCGCGAGCGCCAGGTTCTTCAGTTGGTCGCGGAAGGAAAGAACATGAAGGAAGTCGGGAGCGTGTTGGGAATCAGCGCGAGAACAGCTGAGACTCACCGCGCGAGAATCATGAAAAAACTGAGTATCTTCAACGTTGCGGGCCTCGTGCGCTACGCATTACAGCACGGGTTGATCATTGAACGGGAAACAGGTTCAGACGGCAATAATGGTTCTCGCGGTTCTCGTGGTTCACGCGGTTCTCGCAAGGCCAGTAAGAATTGACGGTATATTACTGATGTCTTGCTGTCGTGAGCCATAATTCCACCACAGCTTATATAATAAAGTGCGAAAGCCTTGTACGATTTTACCCCCACACAATGACGGGAATTCCTGATTGAAATGGCATTACCCCCAGGGCTAGTGTCTCTCGCGAAGCTTTTGCGCAGTCCAGCTCTCAAGACATTCCCTGAGGAGACCTCCGCCATGTCAATGTCAATATTGTCGCGATGTAAGAACCTCCAGACAAAAATGCTCTTCGGATTCGCGCTGGCCGCCTTAGCGTTTTGTTCCAAGGCGTCGGCGCAGCAGCTCACTTCTTGCGATGTTGCCAGCCCCTCAACACCCTGCATCCAGAAATTTGTGGATCCGATGCCTATTCCGCCCGTGTTTGCTGCCACGCCGGCCATGGTAAATGGCAAGCCTGCCGACTACTACGAGATCGCGGCAAGGCAGCTCGTGCAGCCGGTGCTTTCCTGTTCCGACCCCAGCATTGCCAATTCAAACTGCACCGCTACACTCCCGATGACCTACGTATGGGGCTATGGACAAAACAACGTTCCGGGGCACTATGACCCAACGGCTGCGACGCAAGTTTGTAATCTTGGATCAGGTCACACTCCCACCATTTTCACAAACTGTTTCAGCAGTCCATCCCCTACCATATTCGCGACGGTGGGCAGAACGGTGCAAGTGAAATGGATTAATGACCTGGTGTGTCACACTGGGGACGGTAATTGCGCGAACGTCGGGGCCTTCATCACGTATACCCCTGGTGTAAAGCCGAGCTTCACTAACCACTGGGCGAACCCGAGTGGGGCCTGCAACAACGGGAAGATCGCCACCGATTGCCAGGGGGTCGGAGGGTACACGGGGCCGGTTCCGCTAACTGTGCACGCACACGGCGAAATCTCGCCATCTGAGAGTGACGGCCTTCCTGAGTCGTGGAACCTGCCGGCGAAGAGCAGCTACCTCCCAGTCGCAGCCCTGTATCCCTTTGCGCATGGCTCGGACTATTGCCCGAGCACCTTCAATGGGATTGGGACCGCTAGTTGCACCGCCGCCGACGGAGCGGCGACGTTCACCTACCCCAATCGCCAGTTCGGAACTACGCTATTTTTCCACGACCACGCTCTCGGAGTGACCACCGAGAACGTGTACATGGGGTTGGCAGGGTTCTATTTGATTACAGGAACGACCCCGAAGTTCACCGCCCCGTTCAACTTTTCAAATGACGCGCCTTCCGATTGCAGCACAGTGCCCATGGCATCGCCACACGCCGGTAAGTGCGCAGACGGGACCTCTTCTGTGCAGGGCGGGCTTCCGCAGGGCGACTGCTTCCCGGACGATATCGCGACTACAGATCCGCAAACGCAGGACTCAGGTTGCTTTGAGCTAGGGGTGGCCATCACGGACAAGGCTTTCAACCTCGATGGTTCCCTGAAGTTCAGTGAGAATGGGAACACCATCGTGGCCAACGGCAAGACTTGGCCCTTTTTGAACGTGCAGCCGCGGAAGTACCGGCTTCGCTTGGTAGTCGCGGCGCCCACGAGCCGTTTCGATCTCACGTTCACAGGCAATGAAAACAACAACAACGAGAACGGGGGGCCGCCTCCACCGGCTGCGACGATGACGCAGATTGGAGCCGATGGCGGCCTTCTGCCACATCCCGCCAAGCTCACAAAGCCGCTGAGCCTTATGCCGGGCGAACGAGCGGACGTGATCGTGGACTTTTCGAGTTTTTGGGAGTGTGCCCCGCCAGTTGGGAATGGGTGCCCCTCGGTCGATCTTCTCAACAACAACGGTAGCGGAGATACCGGCACGGTCATGCGGTTCAACATCGTTGGATTTCCGGGATGCGATCTGAGTAACCCAGCCACTTGTGCACCGGGACCGCTGGGGACAGCTGACACCTCCTGTAATCTGCCTTCCAAACTAACGTGTACATCTGCGGATACTCTTCCCCACCGCACTTGCGCGGACACGCAAATGAATTGTGCCAACCCTCCAGTGCGGCAAGTAAGCCTTTTCGACGATCACCTGGGCAATTGTCCGAACCCGGGATGCGTCAACAGCAAGCCGCTCCCTTGGGACGGCGCGGTCACCGAAACCCCCACGGCTGGAACCACCGAGATCTGGGAAATGTATGATTTCATGGATTCCCACCCAATGCATCTTCATGAGGCGCAATTCGAACTCCTGGGACGCGTAGACATGAAGACCGGCGCAGTGACGCCGCCCGGGCCCGGAGAAACGGGCTTTAAGGACACCGTGCAGGCTAACGGCGGTCAGATCACCAGGGTTAGGGCCATATTCCAAGGCCCTAAGGGAAGCGATGGGCTTCCACCCGAGTTTCATCCGGGTCTTTTCGCCTGGCACTGCCACATCAATCCTCACGAAGATAATGAAATGATGAGGCCAATGTGCGTCCTTGGAGGCGGAGCGGCCGCAGACGCTGCGTGTAAATCCTCGCTGTAAGAACGAGGGCTAGGCTCAGCGGGGACGCTTAACCCGGGCTCACCTTCTCCGTTCGTGGCGCGGCAACCGCGCCACGAACGGACTCTTTTTTGCGACAAGTTTTTGCCACAAGCGCGCGTTTCGTCCAAGACGGCAAGGCGAGCTTGTACGATTTTTCCCTAACAGAAAGACGAGGATTCCTGATTGAAGCGGCCCGTATACCGGGGATACCGTATGCCCCCAAGCTGAACGCACTACCAGCTCTCAAGAAATCCCTGAGGAGAACCCTACACCATGCCAACAATGTCGCGAATGCCAGGATGGATGCGGTTCGGGACAAAAATGTTTTTCGGATTCGCGCTGGCCGCCTCAGCGTTTTGTTCCAAGGCGTCGGCGCAGCAGCTCAATTCGTGCGATAAGACCGGCAACGTGCAGCCCTGCATTCCGAAATTTGTGGACCCTATGCCTATACCGACTGTGTTCGCCCCCACGCCAGGAGCCACGGTGAATGGCAAGCCTGCTGACTACTATGAGATCGCCGCAAGGGAGTTCAAACAGCAGGTGCTCTCCACGGGCGCAGTGGACAGCAGTGGCAATCAGCTCATGACCACGGTGTGGGGCTATGGACAAAACAACACTCACCATCCTCTTGGTCCACCCCCCTTGAATAGTTTTAGCTATGACCCAACCGCTCCAACGGCAGTCTGTGACCTTGGAACAGGTAACACCGCTATCTTCAACTGTTTCAGTTATCCGGCTCCGACCCTCTTCGCTACCGTGGGAAAAACGGTGCAAGTGAAATGGATCAATGATCTGGTCTGCCACACCGGGGACCTTTACTGCACGCCGGGGCAAGCCATTACGTATACCGCCGGTGTAAAGCCGAGTTTCGATAATCACTGGGCGAACCCGTCTGGAATCTGTAACAACGGAAAGTTGCGCACCGATTGCCAGGGCGTGGGCGGGTACACGGGGCCCGTTCCTCTAATTGTACACGCGCACGGCGAAGTTTCTCCGTCTGAGAGCGACGGACTTCCCGAAGCCTGGAACCTGCCGGCGAGCAGCAGCTACAATACCTCCACGTATCCCTTCCCGCGCGGCTCGGATTATTGTCAGAGTGACGCCAATGGGTTCCGCAATTGCGCCCCCACCGACGGAGCGGCGCTGTTCACCTACCCCAATCGCCAGTTCGGAACGACACTCTTTTTCCACGACCACGCCCTCGGGGTAACCACGGAGAACGTGTACATGGGGCTGGCCGGATTTTACTTGCTCACGGGCACGAACACGAACCTCTCGGGCTTGAGTTCGTTTAACTTTTCACATGAAGAGCCTTCCGATTGCGGCGCCCTAACCACTTGCGCCGACGGAAGCACTTCTGTAACGGGCGGGCTTCCGCAAGGCGACTGCAATCCGGCCGATATCGCCGCTACCGATCCCTTCACCCAGGACTCGGGTTGCTTTGAGCTGGGGTTGGCCATCTCCGATAAGGCTTTCAACACGGATGGTTCCCTGAAGTTTAGTGAGAATGGGAACACGATCGTGGTCAATGGGAAGACTTGGCCGTTTTTGAACGTCGAGCCGCGGAAGTACCGCCTTCGCATCGTAGTCGCGGCTCCCACGAGCCGTTTCGATCTCACGTTCCCAAGCGCAAACAACGACAACGGGACGGCGGGCCCCACTGCGACGATAACGCAGATTGGAGCCGATGGCGGCTTTCTGCCCCATCCCGCCAAGCTCACAAAGCCGCTGAGCCTTATGCCGGGCGAACGAGCGGACGTGATCATGGACTTCTCGAGTTTTTGGCAGTGTCCCCCGCCATTTGGGAATGGGTGCTCGGTCGATCTTCTCAACAACAACGGTAGCGGCGATACCGGGACGGTCATGCGGTTCAACATCGTTCGATTCGCGGGGTGCGACCCGAACATCCTAACCACCTGCTTTCCGCCAGCCGTTGACACCTCCTGTAACGGTAGTGGTTTTGGTAATCTCCCTCAACTGACGTGCACATCTGCGGATACTTTTCCGCACCGCAGCACCGAACCGGTAACCGCTACGCCCCAAGTCCGGCAAGTGAGCCTGTTCGACGATCATCTGGGCAATTGCCCGATCGCGGGATGCGTGAACAGCAAGCCTCTGCCCTGGGACGGCGCGGTCACCGAAACGCCCACGGCGGGAAAAACCGAAGTCTGGGAGATGTATGACTTCATGGATTCGCACCCGATGCACCTGCATGAAGCGCAATTCCAGGTCATCGAGCGCGAAAACATGACCACCCACGTGAAGACGCCGCCGGGACCTGGAGAAACCGGCTTTAAGGATACAGTGCAGGCGAATGGCGGACAGATCACCCGGCTCAGAGTTACATTCCAAGGCCCCGTCGGACCCGCAAACGACCCCAATCCTGAGATCCATCCGGGTTTGTTCGCCTGGCACTGCCACATCAACCCGCACGAAGATAACGAAATGATGCGGCCGATGTGTGTAGTGCCTCCGGGCTCTTCGGGCAACCCGAATGCCGAGAATTTCTGCCAATTCCCTGGGCCGGTGCTGCCGGTGCTGAGTTCGATCAGTCTTAACAGCGGCGCCCAAGGCGCGAATGTCCCCGTGACCATTACGGGAACTGGCCTGACCGGAGCCACGAAAGTGAATGTGTCTGGTACCGGCGTCACCTACAGTGGCTTAACTGTTGTGGGCGACACGACGGTCACAGCGGTCTTCGCAATCGCACCTAACGCCACCCTGGGGGCCAGGAATGTCACCGTTACCACGCCGGGAGGAACCAGCAACGCCGTGACGTTCACGGTGCTGGCGCCCAATCTCACTCTCACTGTTAGTGCTGCTTCGTTGAACTTCACCACGGTCAGCCGCGTAACACCGCCGACGCAGATTCTCCAAGTGAGCACCAACACCGGTGCGACCGTGCTCTTCCTCGTAGCAGTCTCAACGACGACACCCACAGGCGGTACCTGGTTGACCGCCTTTCCGACCGTGGGCACGACCTCGACCACATTGTTCGTATCGGCGTTCCCGGCGGGTCTCGCGGCTGGCACATACAATGGAACAGTCACCATCACCTCGGCGGCAGCGTCTAACAGCCCGCTGAGCGTCCCAGTGACGTTCACGGTGACGCCATGAGCTTTACCTCAACAGGGAATCAGACAAAATGCTTCGCTTGAGGCCCTAAACTGAGCACGCTCCATCCGTTCGTGGTGAGGCAGCCTCACCACGAACGGACCTTTTCTTTCTTCTGCTCATAGGTAAGGAAATGAATCTGAATCCGTCGAACTGGCTGCTGAAAAAGTGCTGCGGCGCCATTCCGAGGGCGGTGTCCGCCGAGGAATCTGCCCCTGTCTTGAATTTCAGCGAAAAGCAGGTTCCTCGCTTCACTCGGAATGACACATTCTGGGATTCTCTCAATAACTTTCGAAGGCCGGGGATCTCCCCCCTCTGCTTGATCTCGCGCATTGTTCTTTGTCCCCCAATCATACGAGAGTTTCCACCGCGGCAAGGTTCTCCGACCTTATGAGGAAAGCGTCTCCCGCAATTTCGTTGCTTCTGGCAGTGCTCCTCGGATTTCTCTTAGGACATAGCTACACGCAACGACAAGCTAGTGCCAGCAATGCGCGTCGCGTTTTGTATTACGTGGACCCCATGCATCCGGCCTACAAGTCTGATAAGCCCGGCATTGCTCCGGATTGTGGGATGAAACTTGTACCGGTGTATGCAGACGAAGCCGGCTCGCCCACCGCTGCAGCTTCAGCGGACAGAACCGCCGGCGCCGTCAGAATCGACCCATATCGGCAGCGATTGTTCGGGATTCGTCTCGCCACGGTGGAGAAAACATCCGGAACTCGCGCGTTGCGCGTTCCGGGCAGAGTTACCGCAGACGAAACTCGCGTCTACCGCATCAATGCGGGCGTCGATGGATTTGTAAATGAAACTTACGATGATGCAGTCGGCCGTTTTGTGAAGAAAGACCAGCGGCTGGCTTCCATCTACTCGCCCGAATTTCTTTCCGCCATCGGCGCCTATCTTTCGCTAAGTGACAGCAAGTCCCACGCCTCAAGGTCAATTCCTGCGGGGACGGAAAACCTGTCGGCAACTCAGAATTGGACTAACCGCTTGCGCACTCTGGGGATCAGCGACGCGCAGATTAGCGAACTCGATGCGATGGGGAAGGCCCCTGAGTATGTCTACGTTGTTTCTCCTGTTGACGGGTTCATTCTCTCGCGAAATATTTCGCCGGGAGAGCGATTCGAGAACCGCATGGAGTTCTATCGTATCGCGGATCTAAGCCACGTGTGGATCATCGCCGATCTATTCGAAAACGAAAGCCACAACTTTGATCCCCGAGCATCTGCGCGCATCACGCTTCCAGACCAGAAGACGAGTTTCTCGGCGCATGTCTCCGACATCCTGCCGGAAATCGACGCTAGCACACGGACGGTCAAGCTTCGCTTCGAAGCGGAAAATCCAAGTCTTGCGCTTCGTCCCGGCATGTTCGTCGACGTCGATTTGACCACTCAAATCCCTTCCGGGTTAAGCGTGCCGGCGGATGCGGTGCTCGATTCTGGCCTCTTCAAGCACGTGTTTGTGGAACGCGGTGACGGAATCTTTGAGGCTCGCAAGGTGGATACAGGAGAGCAATTCGGAGATCGCGTGCAGATTTTGGCGGGCTTGGTGGAAGGCGATCGCGTGGTTGCCTCGGGCACGTTTCTCCTCGACTCGGAGAGTCGCATGCGTTCCTCGATGTTCATACCTTCTGCCGCTTCTACGTCTGCTGAAAAATCCAACCAGCTCCGGTAGCGGCGCCCCGCGCAGCGCATTTTTCTCGCGTTCATATTGGAAAGGACGAATACACTGGAAAAACAACGGAACTGGTTCCTTCGTTGTTTGCGAAGCACATCTTGGGAAAGGTGATTTGTTAGAGCCTGAAAGAGAGCACTACTGTCTAGCGCCGCAGGCTTGCCGCATCATGAGGACGACTGCCCGCCTGGCAAAGAAGCTGAAGCCCTGAGAGGTTGCGGATCACGAGCACTCCCCGGCCAACACTCACGACTCCTAGCTGCTCCCATTTTGTGAGCAGCCGACTCACGGTAGACGCGGTCATCGAGGTCATTTGCGCCAACACTTCCTGGGAAACATTGATTTCCGTATGTCCCTTTACCGGGTGGCCCATTTGATCCAGCAGACGAACCACTGCGCGGGCCAAACGGATAGCAACCCTTGCCGTGGCTACTTCACAGAAGCGGCTTTCCAGCTCGACAAGACGTTGCGCAATGATAAACGCAGCATTGCGACCGAGGAGCGGAAACTCTTCCAACATTTCCCTGAAGGTTGCCGCATCCCAGACCAGGACACTGCTTGCCTGCAGAGCCTGCGCTGTCGAACTGTATACGCCTCTGTGCTCCACGCAGGGCACGCCCACGATTTCGCCGACAATGTTTAATCGAAGAATCACTTCGAGACCGTCCTCGGTGAAGTGCGTTATCTTCACGAGGCCGGCCGTCAGCAGCAGTACTTCCTTTACGGGCTGGCCCGCCCAAAAGATGATGTCGTTGAACAGGTATTCTCTGTCGCTCGCGCGGCCAAGGACTTCTGTGCAGTCAGAATGGGGAAGCCCCGCAAATAGCGCGGGCCTGGTCGACAATAGACTTTCGGGGCCCGCCTCGGTCATGACCAGCCTCCACGTGCGTGTGGGAACGGCCATCAACGACATTTTCACGGCACCGATTGGAACGCGACTGGCCCTCCGACTGCGGCCAATTTGCACGTGGGGACTACGGGCGTAGGCGGAACCGTTGTCTCTTACATAACTCAATAGTCCAGCCGGCGTATCTGTGCCAGCGCAAAGAAAGGTGACATAATCCTGAGATTAGCCATTGTTTGTAGAGATTTGTAAAGTTCTACGTAATCAAATTCGTTATACATCACTTCGTTATACATCACACGGTAATAAAAGAAGTTTGCTCTCGCACATCGACGTTAGACAGAGATGGTCATTACCTTAGGCGGACATAAGAGGAGTGTGTATTCCATGATACGCAAACTGTTTCTCGTTTTTCTGCTTGTTCCTGTGATGCACCCGGGATTCGTGTCGGGCAACTCGCCCCCGGCGGGCGAACTGACAGCGGCACAGATCCTAGAAAAAAACGCGGCCGCGCGCGGCGGCCTGCAGGCCTGGAAAGCTGTCCAAACCATGACCATGTCAGGAAAACTGGAGGCGGGTGGGACGCAAAATGTGGAGTTGCCGTTCGTGCTAAGGTTGAAGCGGCCCCGCAAATCACGAATGGAATTGGATTTCCGGGGACAGGCAGCGGTGCAGGTGTATGACGGGACAAATGGCTGGAAGGCCCGGCCGTTTCTGAACCGCAAGGATGTTGAGCCGTACACGCCCGAGGAGCTGAAAGCGGCGACCCAGCAGTCGGATCTGGATGGCCCGCTCATGGATGCGGTTGCCAGGGGTTACGCGGTGGAACTCGAGGGGACGCAGACGGTTGAAGGCCGCAAAGCGTACAACTTGAAGATCACCCGCAAGGATGCGCAGGTTCGACATGTGTGGGTGGACGCCGACACCTTCCTCGAACTGAAGATCGAAGGAACACCGAGGCAGCTGGATGGCAAATACCATCCGGTACACATGTACTTGAGAGAATACCGTACGGTGAGTGGCTTGAAGATTCCCTACGTCATTGAGACGGCCGTCGATGGAGTCAAGCAGACAGAAAAAATCCGGATCCAGGAGGTCGTGATAAACCCGAGCCTGCAAGACTCCCTCTTTACGAAGCCGAGTTAAGGGTCAGCCGGAAGATTATGAAAAGACCTTCAGCAGTCGGCGTCTTTCTGGTAGTCGCTCTCCTTATTTTCTTCGCCGGTCGCTACAGCGGCCGAACGAGCCACACCGACGGTGCCTTCCAGAAGCGCATCCTGTACTACGTGGATCCCATGCATCCGGCCTACAAGTCTGATAAGCCCGGAATTGCCCCGGATTGCGGAATGCCGCTGGTGCCTGTATATGAAGGAGAGGATCCCGCTGCGAAGCTGCGACTTTCCTCCAACGCCGTTTCCATCAGTCCGGAACGGCAGCAGCTTTTTGGCTTGCGAGTCGAAAAAGTTCAGAAAAACTCAGGACCCAGAACGATTCGGACTACCGGCCGAGTCGAAGCGGACGATAATCGCGTCTACCGGCTGATGTCCGCAACGGATGGCTGGGTGCAGTCGCTCGAAAACAATCCCACCGGCACGCTGGTCAAGCGCAACGAATTGCTGGCAACTTTTTACAGCAAGGAATTCCGGAACGCGGAGCAAGCCTATCTGGGGTCTCTCGCCAGTTTGGAACGGCTAAAACCGAATCAAGACATGGAAGACCCCAGCCGGGTGAGCGATGCAAGTCTTCGAATCAACGAAGAGCAGTTGCGCGCCCTGGGCATGGGAGAGTCACAGATAAAAGAGTTGGCGAAGAATCGGCAAATTACGCGGGACATCCGGATCGCCTCCCCCGTGGACGGCATCGTGCTTTCCCGCAGCATTTCTCCCCAACAGAGATTTGAAAAGGGCACCGAGTTTTACCGGATCGCGGATTTAAGTAGCGTATGGATTATCGCCGACGTCTTCGAGGATGAAGGGCAACTATTTCGGCCTGGCGCAAAGGTGCTGGTTGAGCTTCGCGAGCGCGCCAGAAACTTCACGGCTACAGTAAGCAAGAATCCGCCGTTGTTCGATGCAGCGACACGAACCCTTAAATTGCGCCTGGAAGCCGATAATCCCGCTCTTCTACTGCGCCCGGATATGTTTGTGGACCTCGAGTTCAAAGGAAATGCTCCTCCCGGACTGTCCATTCCGCAAGAGGCGGTGCTCGACAGCGGCATGCGGAAGATTGTCTATATAGAAGCGACCGAGGGCGTGATCGAGCCCCGTGAAGTGAACACGGGAAATGCTTACGGGAATCGGATCGTGATCACCAGCGGGTTGCGGGAAGGCGATCGCGTGGTGACATCGGGCAATTTTCTAGTGGATTCCGAAAGCCGGATGAGAAGTACGCCGGTTGTTTCTCCGGCTACGCCCAAGGAAGTCAAGCCGAACACCAAACAGGACGCGGCAGTGACCGACGATCCGGTATGTGGAATGCCCCTCGATTCATGCGTCGCCAAATCCCCCGCCGGCCAGGGCGAGGCTCGACGTGATTAGCCGGATCATTGGCTTCTCGGTAGAAAACAAATTCCTGGTATTCACCCTGGTGCTGGCCGGGTGTGTCTGGGGCGCCTGGTCGATGCTGCATCTGCCTCTCGACGCGATACCGGATCTCGGCGAGAAACAGGTCATTATTCTCTCGCGCTGGGACCGTAGCCCCGACATTATCGAAGATCAGGTCACCTACCCGATTGTGACCGCGATGACGGGGGCGCCCGGAGTCAAAACAGTGCGGGGCATCTCCGATTTCGGATACTCGTATGTTTACGTGATCTTCGAAGACGACACCGATATTTACTGGGCACGTTCTCGGACGCTCGAATACCTTTCAGGAGTCTTGCCGCGACTACCACAGGAAGTCAAGGTCGAAATGGGCCCGGACGCGACCGCGCTGGGATGGGTTTTCCAGTATGTTTTGCGCGACGAATCCGGAGAGCACAACCTTGGCGAACTCCGGGCATATCAGGATTGGTATCTCAAATACTATTTGAAGGCCATCCCCGGCGTTGCAGAAGTGGCGTCCCTTGGCGGGTTTACACCGCAATATCAGGTTAACGTGGACCCGAACCGCTTGCGCTCCTACGGGATTCCCATCTCCCGCGTAGTGGATGCGGTAAAAGGCGGCAACACCGAGACTGGCGCGCGTTTGCTCGACTTTGGCGGGGCAGAGTACATGATCCGCGGACGCGGATACTTCAAATCCTCAGAAGACATCGAGGAAACCGTTCTCAGTTCATCCGACGGCACGCCCATTCGAATTAAAGATGTCGGAAAGGTCGTGGTCGGCCCAGACATGAGGCGAGGGACCACGGACCTGGATGGCACGGGCGAAGCGGTGTCCGGGATCGTCATCATGCGCGACGGCAGTAACGCGCTCGACGTGATTGACCGAGTGAAGACGCGCATTCAGGAGATCACAGCAAGCCTGCCGCAAGGCGTGAAGATTGTGCCGGTATATGATCGCTCCGAGTTGATCCGCCGGGCAATCTCTAACGCGCGGCGCACTCTGATTGAGGTGATTCTGACGGTTGTTGTGGTGATCCTGCTGTTTCTCTGGGATGCGCCAAGCGCGGTTCTTCCCGTGGTTACCATTCCAGTCGCCATCCTGCTGGCCTTCATACCTTTGCGATATTTCGGAGTGAGCATCAATATCATGTCGCTTGCTGGGATCGCCATTGCCTGCGGGGCACTGGTGGACGCGGCCATCATCGTGGTCGAGCAAGCGCAAAAGAAAGTAGAGCAGCGTAAACGCTCCGGGCATTCTTTTTCCCACCGCGAAGTGGTGCTGGAGTCGGTCGGAGAGGTAGCGGGGCCGACATTTTTTGCACTGCTCGTGATTGCTGTTGCGTTTCTTCCCGTAATGGTGCTTCCCGGCCAGGAGGGCAAGCTTTTCCGGCCGCTCGCCTACACCAAGAATTTTGCAATGCTCGCGGCGGCGGCGCTTTCCATCACTCTAGGGCCAGCGCTGCTGATGGTCCTCCTGCGCCAGCGTCCCGCGCCGAGGAGCCAATCCAGTACGTTCTCTCGACTACTGGCGAGTGTATTGGGCGGCAAGGTTCCCTCAGAAGAGGAGCACCCCGTTACCGGTCCGCTGATGAGGCTCTACGATCCGGTGGTTCGCTGGAGCCTGCGATGGAAGGGAAAGGTAATTGCTGGAGCGATCGCCGCCGTCTTGCTGACCATCCCGGTGTTCTGGATGTTGAGCTCCGAGTTCATGCCGCCTCTCGAAGAAGGCTCGTTCCTGTATATGCCGACGACCATGCCAGGCGTGTCCATAGAAGAGGCGCAAGAAATTCTGCAAGTTGCCAATCGGACTCTCAAGAGTTTCCCGGAGGTGGACCATGTCCTGGGAAAGGCGGGGCGTTCGGACAGCGCCACCGACCCTGCGCCGCTCTCGATGCTGGAAACCGTAGTGATTTTGAAGCCGCAGTCCGCGTGGCGGAAACAGGAAACTTGGTACTCATCCTGGGCGCCGAATTTTCTGTTGCCCGTGTTGCGACCCTTCACCCCCGATCACATTAGCGAACAACAACTCATTGCGGAAATGAACAGCTCCTTGAAAATTCCCGGATTTTCGAACGCATGGACCATGCCGATACGTGGCCGCATCGAGATGCTTACGACCGGTATCCAGACGCCGATTGGACTGAAGATCCAAGGGGACGACTTAGGCCAGATCCAGGAACTTGGCCGTCAAGCGGAGCAAGTACTTAAAAGCGTTCCCGGAGCGCGGACGGTATTTGCCGAACGGACGGGTGAGGGATATTTCCTAGATGTAGTGTGGAATCGGGAGGCACTCGCACGATACGGTCTGTCCGTGGAAGACGCGCAGAACGCCCTTTCGACTGCCGTAGGCGGAGCGAATGTAAGCACGATGTTTGAAGGCCGCGAGCGCTATCCCATCTCCGTGAGGTATCTCCGTGATTTTCGCTCCGACCTCGATGCCCTCGGCAAGGTACTCATCTCCGCGGGTGAGAAACAGATTCCTCTATCGCAGCTGGCCACCATCCGCACGCTCAACGGTCCGGCAATGATCCGAAACGAAGATGGATTGCGGACTGGGTACATTTTCGTAGATGTGGCGGGCCGATCGCTCGGCGACTACGTGGCCCAGGCTAAGAAAGAACTAAAAGAACAGATGCATCTCCCGGCAGGTTATTCCGTTGCTTGGAGCGGGCAGTATGAGTCGGCACAGCGCGTATCGGAACGATTGATGATGGTTGTTCCGGTCACGCTGGCGACGATCCTGTTTTTGCTGTACTGCAACACGCGTTCGATGACCAAGACGCTGATTGTCATCCTGGCCGTGCCCTTTTCCATGGTGGGAGCGATTTGGCTAGTGTACGCGCTCGGTTACAGCATCAGCATTGCGGTATGGGTGGGCATTATCGCCTTGCTGGGCATCGATGCCGAGACCGGTGTGTTCATGCTCCTGTATTTGGACTTGGCGCACGAGAAAGCTAGACGCGAGCACCAGCGGTTTACGAGAGAGACCCTTTACAGCGCCATTGTAGAGGGAGCTGCCAAACGTCTACGCCCGAAATTCATGACTTTCGCGACCATGACCATAGGCTTGGTGCCGATCTTGTGGTCGACGGGCACAGGCTCGGAAATTATGAAACGTATCGCGGCGCCGATGGTTGGCGGGATCTGCACGTCGTTTCTTCTGGAGCTCCTCGTATATCCTGCGATTTATGCACTCTGGAAGGAAAAGCAGTTAGCCCATGAACTTGAGGGAGAGTCAATCGAAACAACACCATTTGCGGGCACTGATGCTACTGGTCGACCGTCGGCGCTTCAGTACCCCTGAAATCCGGAAATCTGATGAGCGAGGGAAGCAAGCAGGTAACTCAGTGACCTCTCAGCGTCGTTAGAGCGGCCAGGGCTCGTTCGCGAAGCTCGTCCGTATACCACAAGGGAGCGTGATCTTCCAAAAGTTCCGTCAACTCGACAAACACTTCCCTTGCATCTATCGCCTGAGGAACGCCCCGATTCGTATCCGCCGGCAGGCTCTGCGATGACCCTCCATCGTTGAACTGTTCTAGGCGCAAAGTCTCACTCTTCGTCAATGATGTCCGAGTGGCGTGAGCCGCTGAGCACCTTTTGGACGAACTGCTAATCAGGCGGGGGAACGCAACCACGCCCTGATGTGGGTCCTTGATCATCGAGCCTGCCTGGCACCTGTCTACTGCGGTTGCCGACTTACAATACGCTAGACGCTCTTTCGAGAGCATAGGTTGCAACAAAGTTGTAACAAATGCGCGCGTGTTGCGAGAATGCACTTTCTGGTAGCACCAGTCAAGTAGCACGTTACTGTACGCGAAATCCGCAAGACGAGGTCAAGCGTCCAATCCTTCAAATGAGGAGACTAAGGGCGGGGTAGATGCCAACACGCCAAGATGGTGACGGCAGTGCGCTTGGATTTTTGCTGGGCCTGACTCAAAAGACACGCGACCCTAGCCTGTACGGGATTGCGGTTCAGTGAAGTGCCGCCATTAGGTCAAATGCGCTGTCACATGCGCGGTCGACGCAAGCCCCTGCGAGGATTTGACGTCATCCCTTGTCGATTCATCATCTTCGAGCGCAGATCCGAAAGTCCGCCTACGCTGGCGGACTGCTGAGCCTCTCCCGGCGGCGGGAACAGGTCCGGGGCCGACGCCAAGCCAAGGTATTCCAGGTTGAACTGCGCCTTGACCGCTTTCGTTGCGCTCTCTAGTTCCTGCTTCACGCGGGTCTGCCGTAGGAGAGTATCGATCTCCGCTTCTACTGTCGTCTCTGGCACGGATTTTTTTGAAACAAGCTTCAGGACGACGAGCGAGCCCAGCGACTCTAAGACGGGGGTGACTTCGCCCGGCTGAAGGTCAAAGACCATTGCTTCGTCCGGAGGGAGATTGGTGCGGCGCACCATGTTTAACTTGGTTGGTGGCGCGATGCCTCTGATCCCCAAGTTCGTGTAGGCATCGTGTTGCAGCTGCTCGAAGTCGTCGCCTGCCACGGCGCGCTGGCGGAGCTCCTCCGCTTTGATTTTGAGAGCGGAGTCATCAAGCGGTCTCCCGTCCGTAGTTGGTGCCGTTGTGGGAAGGGAAAGACGAAGCACCTCTCCCTGATCGAAACTGGACAGATGATCCTCGTAATACTTCTGAATTTCAGAGGTCGAAACCCTTTCCGCCTCCTTCTCAATTTGCTGGTATAGCGTATAGGTCAGCACCTGCATTCGAGCGATTTTCACTTGTGCTTCCAACTGCCTGACTACCTCCGGATCTTTTTCAAGGTGCTTTTGCTCCGCTACTGTGGAAGCGGCGAGCAATCGAGCATAATTGACCGCAAACTGCCGGCGTACAGCCTGAGAAGCACCAGGAACGAACATGTCGATCATGCCTTCCATCTGCGCACGGGTGATGACGGTTTTGCAGTCCTTCGTCTTAGAAATTTGCGGCCGATCACAGACGCCTTCGATTATCACGACCGATGCCTCCGGCGGGACGTCCGAGGTTGAGGGCGGTCGGACATTGGCGCTGGCGGGAGCGGATCGCAGCGCGCGCCGTGCGCCTGGCCGAGGCAACTCATCTGGCGACATGGTGTCGGGACTTCGACTAGGAATGGCGGTTTGCGCGCTTTGCGCGACCGCAGACGCTGTCCAGACGAGCATGACCGCACAGATTAAGGCGCTGCGCATTTGAGCCTCCTGGTGACCCGAATTTGGTTGCATCCCTCGCCATGACTTACAACGATCGGCTTACTTTAACGTTGGTACCGACTGAGTATGCCGGTCACGACTTGCAGAGAAGGGCGACGAGAGGCATCCGTGTCACCTGTATTAAGAAATATCAACGACGACACTTCCTGCGCGCTCGCCCGACTGTGAATCAGGACCCTCGCACTCTTGATGCCAAGAAGTCTATAACCTATAAGTTTATGTTTCCCGATCTGATACCATCAGAGACAAACCGTCAGCGTGTACCACCAGCTTGCATAAGAACAGAAAACAAATGCGCCTAATCGCAAAAAATATTGTGTTGGGCTCTTCAAGGCGAATTCACTGCGACTCCGGTTTCGGACGTAGCGTAGGCGAAGTCCGGACGCGATTCCGCTTCCCCTCCTAAGGCCGCGCCTTTCGGCCGGTCACAATGCGCACAGCAACGGCACTCCGCGTCAGTTCGTGAAGGCTAAACCGTGCATCTTTGCGCTGGGACATGGACGGGAATTTTGGGCCCGTGTCATACCCTGCACGCATTCGGCGTCAAGTATTCCGCCCTATTGTGGCCGCTATGTCGTGGCGGGCGGGCTGACTGGGTTTGGGTTGACTTCTTCGCACACGAAAATGCTTTGGAGCTTCTCGAGGAGGGGCCGCATGACGATCAGGAAGCTTTGCCCGTTCTGGCTATCGCTTCTAATATGTCTCACAACAGTAACCGCACGTGCGCAAAGCACGAGCCCGAAGGCTCAGGGTGGTGGGTCATTCATGGTGCAATGCCCCACTTCAACGGTCTGGCATCCCGGCAGCTCGCTGTTGGGCTACGACCCGACTAGCCAGGAGGGCTCGTATACGGGCCCGCAGACCGTGAGTGTAACCGTCGACTCGGTGCCTCTGAAATACACGCTCAACGGGGGCGCCATCAAGTGCCAGCAAATTTCCGGGGGCGACGGTTTGATGACCGAGGCGGATGGGAACCAGACTTTCATGTTCTCATTTGGCCCGCTCTCCGGCTTGGACCTGATCAAGCACGGTCAGCCGGGTACGCAGTTCGCTGCCGACTTCAATGATTACTACAACAGTCCATACCTTCCGAGTGCATGTGCGAACGATGCTCCAGCCAGCTGTCAGACCGCCGGTCCAGCGACCAATTCGGCTGATCCCACGTATGACCCGAGTCGGCCCATCAGCCTTAACGGCGCCATCGTAGATCCAGCTCAGATCATGACCATCGGCGTGATGAACGGAAACCTCCCGATGCCTCTGGCCGCTTTTGATGAAGACGACGAGTTTTTCCTGACCCTCAGCAACGTCGGCATGATCATGCGCCCGGACCTGTTCGAGCAACACACCGTGCACTTCCACGGCTACCCCAACGCCTCTTCCTTCTATGACGGCGTGCCGGACGCGACCTGGGCCATCAACATCGGCGGCAGCGCGACCTACTACTACCTGGCGCCCGATGCAGGCACCTATTTCTACCACTGCCACATTACCCCTCCCGAGCACCTTCAGATGGGCATGGTCGGTCAGCTCTACGTCCGTCCGCGGCAGAATCGAGTCCCAGTTGGGAGCACTACTCTCTACGCGTCGCTGCTGCTTCAACAGAACGACCTGCGGACTGCGTGTCCCAATACCGGAAACAGCAACGGTACGATTAGCTCCGACATTCTTTGCTCCGCCCCGCTTCCGGCCACTAACAATGGAGTAACCCAATTGGTAGACGCATTCGCTGGAGTAGATCCGCGTATACCGACAGGCACACCCTATAAATATGCCTACAACGACGGTGATGCTTCAACGCGCTACGACATCGACGTCCCCATGCAGATCCACGGCTTTGATCCGAACTTCCACTTTGTCGGCATGACGTTTAACCCGGAAGGATTCGCCGACATGAAGGACAAGTACTTTTTGCTGAACGGCCGCAGCTATCCGGACACTGTTGGGGTTCCCGGCTATGCCGGCGGTCCGGCAGTAAGCAGCGCAACGAGCAATTTCACGGCGAGCACTGCGGCCCCCACGGACTGGATTCTCCCCGGCACTGGAAATCCTGACCCGAATTCGCGCTCCATCGGCACGGAGGACACCGATGGGAGGACACGTTTCTCACAGCCGCTCCCGTCGCTGATTACTCTGATTCAAGGCGAAAGGGCGCTCCTGCGACTCTCCGATCTTGATGTCACCGAGTATCAAACCCTAGCTTCCTTGGGAATCCCCATGCAGTTGGTTGGCTTCCAAGCGAAGATCCTGCGCGACCAGGCAGGGAACAACCTTCCCATCGTGAGCAACTCGATCACCATCGGTGGTGGCGAGTCTGACGATATAATTCTGGACTCCTGCTCGGTACGCGCTGCGGATATGAGCTGCGCGACCCCGCTTGCTGCGGGCATTTACTTTCTTTACACCACGAACCTCGACCATCTCTCGAACGACGCCGAAAACTTCGGCGGCCTGATGACCGAGGTACAAGTGTGTGCCTCGGCTTCCGCCTGCACTTTCTAGGAGAGCAGCCATGACTCACTTGAACTCCAAGACAGGAACTACAGTAACGGGGTTGATTCTGTTTGCGGTGATGGCCGGCGCCTTGCTGCTCTCGACTGCAGCCCAGGCCGCCACACCCGGCATTTCTGCAGCTGCCGCGGCTACTGGCGTCACCAGCAGCAGCACGTTCAATCTGACAGCCGCTGCGACCTACATTAGCCAGCCAGACGGGGTGCAGATTTATTCATGGGGTTATGGCTGCGCTGGCGCCGCAACATATCAGCCTACTGCATTTCAGGCCGTTGGCTTCTGCCCGACCGCTCAGGTTCCAGGGCCCACACTGATCGTCACAGAAGGGCAAACGGTCACAATAACGCTCACCAACAATCTCCCCGCCGCTGTGGGCAATACGTCGATTGTGTTCCCAGGCTTCAACGCTTGTGCCGCCACACTCAACGCTACTACAGGGGCGTGCACGGGAACCGCCACCGGCGTTGCCGGCCTCCTTACACAGGAGGCCGTGCCCGGTGGCTCGGTCACCTACACATTCGTCGCCACGACGCCCGGCACGCGCGCCTACTACAGCGGAACTCAAACGGACCTGCAAGTTGAGATGGGTCTGTATGGGGCCATCGTCGTCAAGCCCGCCACCACGCCAAGCGGTTGCTCAAGTATCAACTCTGACAATCAACTACTCGGCCGCACCGATTACCGGCTGGCCCCTTCGGCTTACGACCATCCTGCGACCTGCTATGACCGCGAATATCTTTTCCAGTTCATGGAGCTGGACTCCAGAATCCACCGGCAAGCTGAAACGCAAGTCCCGGCGGTCACAGCGTGTCTTAACCCTACGACGACAACCGCTGGGTGCCCCAAAACGCTCGAGGTTAGAACCGAACCCTATCACCCACAGTACTACCTGATTAACGGACGATCCATGCCTGACGACATGGACCCGGACTATGCGCCCAACTATCCGAACCAGCCGTACAACGGCAATCCCCACATGCATCCCGGGGATTTGGTCCTGGTGCGAACCATCGGACAGGGGCGCTGGGAACATCCGTTCCACGAGCACGGTAATCACGTTCGCATCCTGGGCCGGGACGGAAACATTCTCCTTAGCCAAACGGACTCGGCGAAGCTGGCGGGACGCATGGAATTTACCACGGACACTTATCCCGGTCAGTCCTACGACGGCATCTTTTACTGGTCGGGCAAAGGGCTAAGCTGGGACATTTACGGCCATACACTCCCGAAGGCGATTTCTTACATCTCTACGGCAACCGAGACTGGAAACACCGTCACGGTCACTACCATTGGGGCGTTGCCACCCCAAATCGTAGCGGGAGCGACCGTAACCATAACTGGAGTGACCCCCGCGGGATATAACGGCACCTTTACGGTCGTTTCGGCCGCGCCAAGTACGCCAACGGCGGCATCGACAAGTTTCACTTACGCAGATCCAACGAGCGGCTTGGCGCCCTATGACATAGCCCCGGTCGCCTTCCTGAAGCCCTTTGGCCCGGGCACTGGTGTCGTATCCGTACTGACGTCCACTGTGGACCCCAACCCATGCTACCCCGATGCGAACGGGTACTATACGGTAAACTCAACTCCCAAGGCTCCGCTCAATGCACCCAACTATTATGAGTGGTGTGCCGACCATAACCACCCCCTCGAAACGAATCCTGTGGGTGACGTCGGCGGGGGCGGTCCCGCAACCCTGTTCGACCCTCTGATCGTCACCAACGGCTTGTGGTTCAATGGGACTCCTTACCTCGGCCCTGATGCTGTGCACAACTCTCGTGGTCCAACGCCGCTCCCCCCTGGCGGAGCTCTGCAAAATCCGCCGGAAGAGTCCGGCATCGCCTTCATGTGGCACTCCCACAACGAGCGCGAGATCACTACGAACGATGTCTTCCCGGGCGGCATGTTCATGATGATGCTGGTTGATCCTCCGGTTTGGTTCATCGACGAAACCTTATAAGAGGAGAATGCTAATGCGACTCAACTATCTCAAAGCGACTCTGAAAGCTACATCGCTGGGTGCAATTCTCCTCTTTGGAGCGGCGCTGGCATCGGCTCAGGTTACTGTGAACCTGACCGCCAACCGGCAGACAGCGACTCTGTCGGACGGTAATGTTGTTCCAACGTGGGGCTGGACGTGCCCTACGACTGTCGCCACCACTCCTGTCGGCACGACTCCGTCGACTTTGATCGCAAGCGGAGTTACTTGCAGCGCCATGAATGGTTCGGCGCAAGCTGGCGCCACTGTGTGGCAGCCTCCGCTTATTACCGTGCCTTCGGCTCAAGCCGCCGCCGGCATTACGATTGTGCTGACCAATACGCTGCCTGTCGAGACTTCCCTCGTGATTGTCGGTCAAATTGGTGGTGGGCTCGGAGCCCCGGTTAGGGAAACTAATCCGCGCACGCACGACCCGCAGACCGAAGTGACGTGGACGACGAACATCGCTGGGAGCTTTACGCCGCCGAGTCAAGGGCAGCGCGTCCGTTCGTTTGTGCCGGAAGCTGCGGCAGCCGTCGGAACGGCAGCTGCAACGCAGAGTTACACATATGCTGGTTTGAAACCCGGAACTTACTTGATTGAGACCGGGACTTACCCCTCGATCCAGGGACCCATGGGTCTGTACGGAGTACTGGTCGTCACGACGGCTCCAGTTGCGGCGAATGCCACGACTGCGACTCCGTTCGTTGCCGGCACTGCCTATCCCGGCGTCACATACGACGCCGATGTACCGCTCCTGTTGAGCGAAATCGACCCGGCTCAGAACAGCGCGGTAGAGAAGTTCGTGGAAACCGTCGCCGGCTGCCCAGCAACTACACCGGGTACAGGAGTGTGCACCGGTACGATTGATGCGGCCCACGCCACGGCGAAGTGGAATCTGGCCTGCAGCACGCAGGGCCCAGCGGGCATCCAGAATACCTGTTACCCTCCGGCCGTGAACTATACTCCTCTATACTACCTAGTAAATGGGGTGTCCTTTAGCAAGGATGCGTACTTGGCTTCGGAGATTCCGGTTCCCGCAGCCGCCTCCACCGGCAACGTTTTGCTGCGCTTCGTCAACGCCGGACTGCGCTTACACATGCCTTCCGTCAATAATTTGAGTATGGCGCTGATCGCAGAAGACGCCAATGTTCTTCCCGAGGTCGCCTTGGGCCTTAAAACTAAGACCATGTGTAGGGTCGGCTCCACCGCGTCAACTTGCGTGCAACCAAAGGTGCAGACGGAGCTATACCTGCCAGCGGGCAAAGAGGGCGATGTTCTGATTAGCCCCGCTAACAATGCGACAACGACGGCCGCCGCGACAGCCTTTACCCCGGCCAACTACCAGATTTTTGATCGCGAGTTGAGCCTGTCGGCCAACGCATCCCAGCACGACAGTGGCATGCAGGCCACCCTGGTGGTGAATGGCGGCGGGCCGCTCATCAATTCGTCGCCGGTTGCCGTCAACGATACCTACTATTGCGCGCCCGGCGTGACCCTCAACATATCCGACCCGAGCAAGGGTGTGATGGCCAACGATTCTTACGTCTTTGGGGTATCGCTTTCCCCGTACACCATGCCACCCACCCGGACAATCCCGGCTTTCGGTCCTGGCACTGGCTCTCTCACACTGAATAACGACGGTACATTCAGTTACACCCAGGCACCGACCAACACTGCTTGCGGCGGTAGCTTCACTTACGTTGCCAATGGCACTACCGGCACTACTGCGGTCACTGCTACGGTTACCATATCGCCCTCGACTACTCTTTCCAACACACCCACCGCGAACCCGGTGAGCTATACCAGCAATGTTGCCACCGTGCTCAAGGTCAGCCGTCCCGGTGCTCTGGCCAACGATACTGATCCAAGCAATTACCCGCTGACTGCAGCCATCCCTGGTGTTACCCCGCGTCCGGACGGCTCCTCCGTATACACATCCGGAAACTTGACGGTGACGTTATTCCCCGATGGCTCCTTCACCGCGATTCGGGCAGGGTGCCCGGCGCCTCCGGCAACGTGCGCGGCCGCCAGTCTTCCTTTCCCGCATATCGCCGTGAACTCCGAAAAGAAGGCTAGCCCCACGCCCGCAAATGTCACCCTCAATTTCCAGACGTCGAGCGGTCTTAGCGTTCGCGTGCAAGATGCCAAGGATCCGACCGTGCAGATTACGGATTACAAGTGGATTATTGAGCAAGACCGTACGTTCCAGATTAATCCACAAACCCAAGTAAACACTGGGACCGGAGTGGTTCCCAGCCTCGCGACCAATTTCCACACCAGCTACATGCCGGTTGTAGCCGCAGGCTGTACTGGCGCCCAAAGCTGCGAGAGGGATCAGACGATCTACGACCCAGCGACCGGACTGCACGTCCCTGCAGTGTGCGAGGGTAGCGGTATCTGCGTACCAGCTCCCGCCGGCGCTGCTCTGCCTCTATCGACACCAGACCAGGCAACCCTCCCAACACTGGATTCCTTCGGACGCCCGATCTATTACTACCTCTCCATTCTGCCCGGGGACGCAGCGAATGCCTTTAATGTCGGTAACAGCAGCACACCCAACTCGACCAACTGCGTCGCTGGCAGCACAGCGACTGGACAGTCAATCTCGTCGATCTGCGGGCACACCATGGGAGGCGCTCCGATCAGCCCGACCTGCACGACATCCACCACGGGGACGACGTGCACCCTACCAACCACCCTCACGGTGAACGTGGAACCAAACCCGCTCCCCACGGCTGCGGTCACCGTCTACGTGTGGGAGGACGACAATGAACTCAACGGCGAGGTCGACAGCGAACTGCAACTGCCGGTTGATGAGGGCAAACAGGCGGAGCCCGGCTTGGGAGACTTCCAAATCGAACTCTGGGACACCGGAGGCAGCAACGGTGACCTAATTGGGCAGATGACCTATGACATGTTCAACGAGCCCCTGACCAATGCCTACAATGGAACGATCGATCCCCTCACCGGGATGGACGCTTGCCCGATTTCGAACCAAAGCGCTCAGGATAATTTGAATATCGGCGGGACCGGGCAAGCTGGCACGATCCCGGTGGGCGTGATCCTCGTCTGCCCGGAATTCGAGGCAGACGGCGTAACGAAGTCGCCGCTCGTTGGCCGCGCCTTGATCAAGAACCTGATGCCGGGGAAGTTTTCTATTATCGCGCATCCTGGGACCGCTAGAGAAGCCAGGGGAGAGGAATGGCTCCAGACCAACACCCTGGACGGTTCGCATTACCAGGATTCTTTTATTAGGCTGGGCGAACCTCCGTATTTTCAAGAGTATGGACCAGCGGGATTCCACGTCTTCATCGGCTTTGCTAACCCGGCCAAAATCAATGCCCACCGCGACGCGGTATGTGTCGGCACTTTGGATATCGGAGGGGAGCCTCGAACCGGTGGCCCCATACCTTGCAAGAACTCGATCAAAGGTCAAATCACAAACCTGCACATTTCGCGCCCTCCGGATGAGCGGCTTTACGATAGCGGAGTTCAATCCGAAGGCAACGCCGTAAACCGCAAAACGCTTGCTCATAGCACTTGCCTCGTGAGCCTCGGCGTTTTGGACGCCCCGGATCTCGCCTTCACCAAGTGCGACGCGAACGGCAACTTCAGCTTCACCGGAATTCCCGATGGCGAGTATTCCGTAACCGTCTTCGACCAGTGGCTCGACCAGCTCATGTTCGAAAAGGAGATCACTGTCGCGGGCGGTCAAGCACTCGACATAGGAACCTATCCGGTGTTCAACTGGACCTCCCAAATCTGGACCAGTACCTATATGGACTTGAACCAGAACGGCGTCCAGGATCCGGGCGAGCCAGGACTGATTCAGGTTCCGACAAGGATCCGGTTCCGAAATGGCCGATTTGACAACACCCAATTTACTGACATAGCGGGACTTGCCCACTTCAACGAGACCATTCCCATATTTAACTGGTACACGCTCGAATCAGACACGACGCGCTTCAAAGGAACCGGTGTGCACGTTGTCAACGATGCGGGCGGGGCCTTGGACGCTGCGGGCCCGTATGCAGGTGTACTGAACTCGACGGAGATGTTCTCGCTTCCAGGGGGTCTGCGCGTGCCCGGAGCTACCTATTGTGCTGCAGGGGATGCGCAGTGCGCGAGCACTAACTTCGCCACAACTCTTGGCGCTGGCGGTGGGGCGGGGGGTTCGACCGGTCGCATTGATCCAGGCACCGTTACCATTGAAGGCTTTCAAGCCTTCGCGGGGGAGCCAATAGTTGTCGACTGGGGCAAGACACCCTACGTGCCAAACGAAAACGGCGGCATCAGTGGACACGTGACTTACTCATCGACGCGTCCCTTTGACGATCCACAAATGCTCTTTCAGAATCTTTGGGAGCCGCTCGTTCCAAACGTGACCATCAACCTGTACCAAGAAAACACGGGCCCCGATGGAACAGTGAGCCTAACCCTGGTCGATACGACGAAAAGCAGTAGCTGGGACGATTGGGCCCAGGGCTTCCGTGCCGACGGCGTTACGCCCAATATGAACTGCCCAGGCCAGGATCCCAACGATCCGTACTTAAAATACACCCTCACCGGGTCGGCTAACTACCTCAACCCCACCACCCCGTTGCCGGGCAGCAGCCAGTATAAGTGCTATGACGGCATGCACAATTTCAATCAGGTGGAGCCAGCGCCGTACGATGGCCACTATCACTTCCCCAGCTCATTCTGTGCCAGCAATCCCGCAGGCACTATTCCCGGGACGGCCATAAAGTGTGTCACACAAGCCAATCCGGCTAACAACCCCGCTAACTTTGCGACATTAAACCCCAATCACTTGGTGTTTCCGGCGGTGATGCCTTCGGGAAAGTATGTCGTCGAAGAGGTCACGCCTCCAAACTACGAAGTGGTGAAGGAGGAAGACAAAAACATCTTGATCGGTGACGCCTTCATCGGCTATGTGACGCAGCAATTCGGAGGCATCTTTAACATTTTCATCGTGCCCGATCAGGCCACCATCAACGCCAACCCTTCGTATACTGGGCCTTCCACAGCAACGAACCAGTTCGGGTTCACTAACGGCATTCCCAACGGGAACATCGCCAACCCGACCAACGACATGGGCCGCACGACGTTCGGCAGTTTCGGACCCGGTGGGCTAATCACACAGAACACACCCTGCGTGGGCCAGATGCGCATCGTCCCCGATTTCATGTCCGCCTCTCCAGAGGGTGGCGAGGTAGCGCCTTTCGCCGGTTCGCTTCGGAATCTGTGCGACCGCAAGGAGGTTACGCTCGAAGATCAGATGCAGGCCGACGCCGAGTTTTTCATCTGGACCAAGACCCCTGCCTCCACGCACTTTACGGGCTTCATCTTGGACGACTTCTCTTCCGAATTCGACCCCAATTCGCCCGATTTTGGCGAGAAGTTTGCCGTGCCTAATGTGCCCGTATCGATCAAGGACTACAACGGGACGGAAATCTCACGCACATACTCCGACCAGTGGGGTATCTACAACGGACTGGTTTTCTCAACCTGGCAAGTCAACCCGCCCAATCCCGCGGGTTATGCGCCTGGCATGATGGTCACGTGCATGAACGACCCGGGGCCAATTCTGGATACCCGCCCAGGTTCTCCGACTCTGGGACAGATGATCACGGATCCCGGCTTTAACCCGCAGTATAGCGCCTTCTGCTACGAGAACGCGTTCATGCCCGGAGACACAACCTACCTGGATACCCCAGTCGTGCCGATCGCCGCCTTCGCGGAAGGGTATAACCCGCCCGATTGTTCCTACCCGGATGCGACCCCGGCCATCCTGAGGGTGGACAGCAGTGATGCGACGTTTGGACCGTGGTTGAGCGGAACGGGTAACACCCATAAGCTAACGATCACCGCTCTAGGCAATCAGGTTGTCCCCAACAACGCTTATAGTGGCCCCGCTGCCACGACTGCTCCCTACAACCAGAGGTCCATCACCCGTCACTACGGCTTCGGGGCTACTCAGGGTACGGGTACGGTAACGATCACTAACCCTGCTGGCAATCCGGTGCAACTCGGCGGAGTCACATGGAGTGATAGCCAGATCACCGCATTCGTGCCGGCTGGCGTCTGTCCGACAGCAGCTCAGGTTGCGGCCGGCTGCTCAGGCCAGTTGGTTATCACGGCAGCCAACGGAAGGCAGTCCATAGACACCGTGACAGTGACCATTGGGGGCAAAGCCCCGAAGACTTACGTGAATGGCGAAAACCCCTCGAACAACGCCATACAGTCGGCAATCGACGCCGCGAGCCCAGGCGACCTCATCATGGTCAATGGTGCGTTTGCGGCTAGCCCCACCGCCCCCACGACAAATTGCTCAACAGTGACCAAACTAAGCGGCCCCCCGACCACTTGTCTCCCGCAGGTGGCTACCTACCCCGAAATGTTGATTATGTGGAAGCCTGTCCGGCTACAAGGTGTTGGGGCGGCGTCGGTCCGGATCGATGCAAACCCCCAGCATGGAAGGCTGGACCTCTGGCGGGCAAAAATAGCTTGCGTCCTGGGTATCGGAGTTAATCATGGAACGGTCGGTCTGAACGGTAACCAACCGCCCCCAGGTTGCAGGCTAGGCAATATAGCAACTGACCCACTCGCCATGCAGAGTAACACGGTCACCCCAACCCCGACTGGTGTTCCCGTGAACGGCGCGGACAGCCCGCTGCCAGATGAGGCGTCGCAGTTAGGCGCGCAAAGCTGGAACCTGGATATCGGGGCCTTTGAAGTCGGCGTCGAACCCACCCTCATGGCGGCAGAAGAAGGCCCTGGCATCACGGCCCTCGGGTTTGACGGCACACCCCTTCTAACGAGTGCCCTTGTTCCCGTCAATCTACAAACGCTGACGCCGCCGGTGAGGCAACTGCTGGTGCAGCTGCTGTGCCTACTCAACTACAATGGCTTTAACCACCCGGCTAACTTCTATTGTGGCCGGTCGCGCGTTGATGGCATGAGCTTCACCAATAGTCAGGCTGGCGGCGGCATCTATGCCCACGGATGGAATCACTACCTTGAGGTCTCCAACAACCGGGTCTTCTCTAATGGCGGAACCATCACCGGCGGCATCAGGTTTGGTCAGATAGAGGTTCCGACCTCGGCCGTCGATTCTTTTGGGAACCCCGTCCCGTCCCTCTTCAGCGACAGCGCCAAAGTGCACAACAATTCCGTCACTCACAACGTTTCCTTTGGTGATGAATTCAACGTGGACACGCCGGCTGCCGGAGGTGGTGTGGCTTTCTGCACCGGTTCGGACTACTACCACTTCAACTTCAACTGGGTGTGTGGCAACCTAAGCACCAGTAATGGCGGCGGCGTGGATCACCGCGGCCTGAGCTTCAACGGTGACATCTCGCACAACACGATTGTCTTCAACCAAGCCTTCAACCAGACGTTAGACACGCATGGTGGCGGTATCATCGTCGAAGGTGAGCCTAATCCGGGCCCCTGCTCCGGCCCGCCATTTGACCTTGGCTGCCCCATTGCGCTTTCCGACGGTTCCGGCAATGTTTCGATTGATTCGAACGTGATCATCGGCAACATCGCGGAAGGCGGCAGCGGCGGCGGTATACGTCTGGAGAACGTGAACGGAGCCGATGTAGCTCGGAACCAGAACAACTCGACGGGTATCAATCCGGCGAACGGTCAGTTCTGGGCGCCTTGGTGGCAGATTAGCATCACTAACAACATCATCGCGGATAACGTAGCGAGTTGGGAGGGCGGAGGAATTTCGCTCTTCAACGCGGTGAATAGCACGATAACGGGCAATGCAGTCATTGCCAATGACGCCACTGCCACGGCAGGCGTATTGTTCGACACGGCGGGAGCCAATCAGGGTGCGACCGGGACCCCGCCTCCAGTTCCACCCTCCACCGGCGGCGGAACCTGCGGGCCAGCTCAATGCATTCCCGCCAACCCAGTTGTTACGTCGAACTTCCATCCGGCCGGACTCGCAACGGAGCTAAACGCCCCGCCCTTGGTCGCAGCGTTCGGAACAGCCGTGAATTGCCCCTCGGGCCCGACCACGAATTGCACGGCGTTCTCGAATCCCGTGCTCACGAACGATATCTTCTGGCAGAACCGCTCCTTCAAAATAACCGTTGGGACGAACCCGACTCCGGGCTTGCAGAACGTCATCACTCTGACTCCGCAGTTGAGTCAGCTCACAACCGGCGCCTGCCCCACCAGCGCGAACCCTTGGGACATCGGTATCGACGGTGACGCCGGCCCTGGGGGAGGTAATCCCGGAGGGTACAGGCTCAGTCCGCACACGTCGGTTGTCGGTACTGGCGGGTACGCCGGTAACGGAACGGCGGCAACTCATCAAAAGGTTTACTGCAACGGTTCACGTGTGCCGCCGGAAATCGTGGCATCCATCTGCACCGCTAACACCAACAATCCCGCATGTTCGAGTGGGGGAAACGGGGGCGTCAGCGTGCCCCCGGGTATTCCGGACATCGACCCCTTCTACCCCCTGTTCACGCTCAACCCGTCGGCGACGGTGGACGAAGGCAACAACTGGATCAACCTTCGTTACGGGCCGCTATCCTTGGTCAATTCGTCAGTGACCCTCCCTACGGGCACTTCCCAACCAGCCTTGGGTCAGTACCAACTGCCCCTTCAGGTACAGCCTGACCCGCTCGCATTTGGGACTGTAAGTGGGCCCACAACCATAGTTGTGACGGTGACCAATCCATCCCTGAACCCACTGCTGACCGGGGGCTTCAGCGTCGTTGTCGCTGGAACAGGTTTCAGTCGGCCAGTTGTTAATCCGGGAAACTGCGGTACGACTACGAGCCTGGGGCCAAATAATTCCTGCACGATTAGGGTGACGTTCACGCCGCCGCTCACCGCCGCTCACGGCGCCACGTTCAGCGGTACGCTGACCATTACCGACCAGGGTGCCAACAGTCCGCAGGTAGTGCCCCTCAGCGGCACTAAACGCTAGGAGACTCAATGCCCGAGCGAACTCTGACGGACGGGAATCGGTTGCTGCTCGCGGGGGTTCTCGCGAGCAGCATCCTTCTTCTTTCCGGAGCTCGTGTCCGGAGCGCTCAGGCCGAGGAAAAGCCGGCGGGCATGGCGCCCGGCATTTTGCCTCCAGCGCTTTCGCTCGCCCCGAAAAGTGTCGCCCCCTCTTCCGGGGCGGTAAGCAGCAATCTTGCAACCATGATGTACAGACGACTCTGGGGTGTGGATAACATGGAGGTTCGCGAGGTCTCCTCGGGTTTCATGCTTCGCTTCAGCTTCCGTGTGGTCGATGCGAACAAAGCCAAGGTGCTCAACGACAAGAAGAACACACCCTATCTCATTGACGAGACAACGAAGCTCAAGATGGAAGTGCCGGCGTTTGAGAAGATCGGGCAGTTGCGCCAGACCGCCACGCCCGAGAGCGGCCGCCAGTACTGGATGGTTTTCTCAAACATGGGGTTGTCTGTAAAACCTGGTAGTCGGGTGGACATAGTCATCGGGAATTTTCGTGTTAACGGACTGGTGGTCGAATCCGCTCAGCCGACACTCTCTCGCAAAAGCGATGGTGAGTAAATCCATCCGCGTCGAAGGAGCGCGGCTAGGGGAAGCGTTGTTGGACGAAGAATTCGCAGTGAAATGTCGCATGTGAGGATGCATGTTGGAGGGATCTGATGAAGCGTGTTTTGTTCGTAACAATCGTTGTCTTATGGATGGGGACATCGGCTTTCGCCCAGTCTCTCAGCCAAGCTGACAGAGAGAGCGCAATCAAGTATCTCGAAAACACCCGACAAGGGGTGATAAATGCGACTAAGGACTTGTCCGCAGATCAGTGGAACTTCGACCCAGGAACGGGCCAGCGGACGATCGCCGGTGAACTGGAACACCTCGCCGACGCTGAGGATCTCTATTTTACGTGGATAAGCCAACTAGTTATGAAGGCCCCCCCGCGTGCCGCGGGCGAAGACGTCAAGCCGATCGATCAGATGATCTTGTCCAAGGTTCCAGGCGACAAGGCCTCAGGTCGCGACTTGCCCGGGCCGACCAATCGCTTCGATTCGCCTGAGGCCGCGTTGAGCCATTTCCTCGAAAGCCGCGACCGGACAATCCAGTTCCTCAAGGAAACAGATGGCTTGCGTTCGCACGCGATGGAGGGTCCTATGGGAAAGAAGAAGTGGGACGCTTACGAATGGATCCTTTTCATGGCCGCCCACAGCGACCAGCACGTGACGCAGATATTGGAAGTGAAGGCAGATTCGAATTTTCCAAAAACGTGAATTATCGCACACGTTCATGAGGGGGTGAAGGCCTTTTGAAGGTAGTTACGACGGTAGCTCGAATCGAGGCCATGCGAAGCATGCCTGAGGCGGACGTGTGTCGGTCGACGCACCCCATGCGAGCGGGACGGGCACTTTGGAATTTAAGCCAGCGAATAACCGCCTCAAGGCATTCTATTGGCGCAGCGCATCAACCTGCCATACAATACCATTTAATTCCTGCTTGGGCACGAGTCGGCTTCGGGGTCCGGTCGCTCTCCTGAGCTCGTTGCTGTATTTCCTTACAATCATAATTGCCGGCTGTGCCTCTGCTGGCGGTTCCCTGAATGCACCCAACTCCCCCCCCACCTTCACTTTGTCTGGATCATTGGGAGTGGGCGGCGCCGATGCCAACGTCACCCTCGGCGGCGCCGCCAGCGCCACGGTCACGGCCGATGCCAGCGGCAACTACAGCTTCGGCGGCCTCGCCAGTGGCACCTACACCGTCACTCCTAGCAAGACTGGCTTCACCTTCACTCCCGCCAGTCAAGCGGTGACCCTCAGCGGGGCCAATCAGGCGGGGGTGAACTTCTCGGCCAGTGCGGTGACCTACGCCATTTCGGGCAGCCTCACGGCCAGCGGAGCGAGCGCTACGGTCACTCTCAGCGGGGCCGCCAGCGCCACGGTCACGGCCGATGCCAACGGCAACTACAGTTTCAGCGGCTTGGCGAATGGCACCTACACCGTCACTCCTAGCAAGACTGGCTTCACCTTCACTCCCGCCAGTCAAGCGGTGACTATCAGCGGGGCCAGCCAGACCGCCGTCAACTTCACCGCCAGCGCAGTCACCTACTCCCTCGCGGGTTCCCTGGGAGCGAGTGGAGCGAGCGCCAACGTCTCCCTCAGCGGGGCCGCCAGCGCCACGGTCACGGCCGATGCCAACGGCAACTACAGTTTCAGCGGCCTCGCCAGTGGCAGCTACACCGTCGCCCCCAGCAAGGCCGGCTTCACCTTCAGCCCCGCCAGCCAGGCGGTCACCCTCAGCGGGGCCAGCCAGACCGCCGTCAACTTCACCGCCAGCGCAGTCACCTTCAGCATTTCCGGGAGCCTC
>Ga0307477_10000627_pt1 | contig 36213 bp, 33 predicted proteins | sample atmos_gasesECM2C_FD_203316 | JGI IMG/M metagenome (GOLD analysis project Ga0307477, IMG submission 203316) | Hardwood forest soil microbial communities from Morgan-Monroe State Forest, Indiana, United States - atmos_gasesECM2C_515 | ecosystem: Environmental > Terrestrial > Soil > Temperate...
GCGCCCGGCAGCGTTCTTAGCTCCGGGCGCAATTTCAATCATTGCTAAAACACCTATCTCCATCCCCGGGGATGAACAAGCGTGTGTTTTGCGCAAAACACCTTGGCGAGACACATGCCGGACACCGGAGCGGCGGATTTTTCCCCTTGAAAATGCTTGCGCCCGGCAGCGTTCTTAGCTCCGGGCGCAATTTCGATTAGTACTGAAACACCTATCTCCATCCCCGGGGATGAGCAAGCAAGTGTTTTGCGCAAAACACTCCGTTCATTCGCAGTGGCGGGAGATGAGGCGGCGGAGGTGGTCTGCGGCGGAGGCGCCTTTCAACGCGCGCTGCCACATGCCTTCTGCGGCGCGCTGGTGCAGGGCCAAGGCTTCGGGCGCAGAGGTGATCATGGCGACGCCGACGCGGACGTTCGGCTCCTCACCCAAGCGGAACGGGCTCAAGGACAATAATTGCCGGTCGGGCTGACGGAAAATCTGAAAACCGGTATGGGGCAGCGTCTCCGGCACCACTCCGATTTGGATGCCGATTGGCTCGCGTTCCATGATGCGGGCAAAGTGTTCAACTTCGGCGCGCGCGAGCGCCCGCCTTTCGCGGCGCAGATTGTCCGGAAGATCGAGGCGGCCGACCATGCCGTTGATGAGAAACCGGGTGATCTCGGATGCCGCGATCAGATTGACGACGGTGGGCTGGCGGCGGCGGTAGGTCTCTTTGCGCTGGCGCAGCACAATCATGATCTCTTCCACTTCGGCTTCGGCGCGGGCGCGGTCTTCGACGTTTTCCGGAATGCTTTCCTTCAGCAGCTCGCCCAAAACCGCGTTGAAATCGTCCGACGCGAGCAGATAAGAGAGCGGGCCCGCGAGCACGATGATGTGCTCCGCGGTTTCTTCGATCTGGCGCATGCGTTCGAAGTACGTGACCGCGGAGGGAATGTATTCGACGCCCACGCCGAGCAGCGTCGGCAAGGAGACCTGCAACAGTTCTGCGAGCTTCTCCAGCGTGTCGATCTTCACCACTTCGCCTTTTTCGAAGCGGTAAAGCGCCGTGCGCGAGATGCCGATGCGCTTGGCGACGTCTTCCGCGGAAAGCCCTGAGCCGAGGCGGAAGGCTTTCAGCCGGTTGCCGATATCGTCATAGCGCAGGGCCACGCGATGCGCCCTCGCGCGGTAGCGCTTTAAGTGAAACCGATGTTTCACCTCCCCCTTGCGGGGAGGTCGAAATTTGCGGAGCAAATTTCGGGTGGGGGTAATTGCGTCGACACACCCCCACCCGCATTTCGCGAAGGGCGAAATGCGTGCTTCCCCACAAGGGGGAGGCGGAATTTTGAGTCTGCGATTTCATCAGAGCGAAACGCGCCAGCGCCGCCGTCCTTGGACGGCCTCGACCCCACAAGGGGGAGGCGGGATTCGAGGCGATGTCACGGGGCTTCCTTGGCGGGTTTCAGACGCTGGGCGGCGTCGAGTGCGGCCGCGACAATGCCCTGGTATCCCGTGCAGCGGCAGAGATTGCCGGATATCCCAATGCGCACCTCCTGCTCCGTGGGATCGGGATTGTCGCGCAGGAATTCGAGCAGAGTGATCAGCATGCCCGGCGTGCAGAAGCCGCATTGCAGGCCGTGATTGTCGCGAAAGGCTTCCTGCAGGGGATGCATCTTGTCCGGCGACGGCGCGATGCCTTCGACGGTGAGAATCTCGTGTCCGTCCGCCTGGACCGCGAGCATGATACAGGAGCGCGCCGACCGGCCATCGAAAAGAATCGTGCAGGCGCCGCACACACCATGCTCGCAGCCGAGATGCGTACCGGTCAGACCCAATTGCTGGCGCATGAAATCGGCCAGCGTGTACCGCACCTCGACCTCTTCCTCGTAGCGCTTGCCGTTAATCGTGACGGCAATCTTGCGTCTTTTATCGCTCATGCTTTCCCTACCCGGCCATGCGCCGCCACCAATGCCCGCCGCGACAACACGGCGCCGAGATGCTGGCGATAGGATGCGGGCGCATGCACATCTTCAATGGCATCCACTTTCCGGCAGGCTTCGCAAGCTTCCCGGAACAAATCTTCGGACGCGGTTTGGCCGACCAGCGCCTTTTCCACTTCGCGCATGCGGACGGGCAGCACGCCCACGCCGCCGAGCGTCAAGGAGGCGCGCTTGATCTTTCCGTTGCCGTCTTCCTCCAGCAGCGCCGCCGCGGAGGCGATGGCGAAATCGCCATGGCGGCGGGAGAATTCGACAAAGCCGTAACCATGACCGGCGGGCCAGCGCGGGAAACGCACGCGGGTCAACAATTCGTCCGGCTCCAGCGCGGTGGTCATGAAAGCGACGGGGAATTCCGTGAAGGCAATGTCACGCGTTCCGTTGGGACCGATCACCGTCACGGTCGCATCATGGGCCGCGGACAGCGTGACCAGTTCGGCCGAAGGATCGAGATGGCACAGCGAGCCGCCCACCGTGCCGCGATTGCGGGTTTGCCGATGGCCAACGTTAAGGATCGCTTCGTGGATGATGGGGAATTTCGCCTTCACCACATCGGAAAATTCGAGATCGCGCTGGCGGGTCATCGCGCCCACCTCGAGCACGCCGTCCGTCTCGCGCAAATACGACAACGGCTCGATCTTATTCAAATCGATGATGTGATCGGGCAGCACATAACGCATGTTCAGCATCGGCATGAGCGATTGGCCGCCGGCCAGGACCTTGGCGTTCTCCAACTTTGAAAGCAGCCCGACCGCATCCGAGACGGAGCGCGGGTCGTGATAGGAAAAAGGAGGCGGCTTCATCGATCGGTCCTATTCAGGCGCGCGGCAGGAACTTTGCAAATTTGGCGCGTATCTTTTCGTCCAAGGCTTTCGAATTGCGTACGACGGGCGGAAACGTCTCCCTCCGCGACCAGGGCGTGCAGGCGTCAATGACAACTCGCGCATTGCGCCGGTCCGCCTCGCTATACACCATCGGATCCAGCGCCGTGCTCCAGCAGCCGCGCAGAATTTCCAGGTCTTCGCGCGGGTCGAAACGCGTGCACATTGCCCAGATCACCTTGTCCATATCCGCCGGATCGATATCGTCGTCAACCACCACCACGAAACGGTTGGCATAGGCGCCGGCGTGACATTGCGACGCGATGAGACCGGCCTGTTTCGCGTGCCCGGCATAAAGCTGCTTGATCGCAACCGTCAGCCACAGCCGGCTGCCCCCCGCCTCATGCGCCCACACGCCCTTTACTTCGGGAATGCCGGCGGCTTCCAGCTGATTCCATACCGCGCCTGAGCGGTAGGTGCCGCGGTAGAAGGAATCGTCGTCCGGCGGCACGCCCGGTATGGCGCCCATCAGGATTGGATTGTTGCGGTGCATGAAAGTTTCGATGCGGATCGCGGGCTCTTTCTTTATCCCGCCGGCGTAATAGCCGGTCCATTCGCCGAGCGGCCCTTCCTCAATCAGATCGCCGGGATGGACGAAGCCTTCGAAGGCGATTTCGGCATGCGCAGGAATGGGAAGGCCGGTGCGCGGGCCAGCGATCACTTCCACCGGCTCGCCTAAAAGTCCGCCGGCCGCGTCATATTCGTTTTTCCCATAGGGGATTTCGAGGCCCGCGATCATGAACAAAGCCGGGTGCATGCCGCAAACCACCGCGATCGGGCATGGCTCGCCTTTCTCGTGATAGCTGCGCATGATGAGATCGCCATGTTTGCCCTTCGAGCACATGATCGAAGCGACGTTCTTGTCATGCGCCTGCACGCGATAGGCGCCATAATTCACCCATCCGGAATCGCGGTGCTTCATCACCACCATGTCGCCGGTGCCAATGTAATAGCCGCCATCCAGCTCGTGCCATTTGGGAACCGGTATCTTGAATAGGTCGATTTTTTTGGCTTCGTCGACATTCTCGAACAGCGCGCCGGATTTGACCGTTGCGGGCGGAATGGCTTTGGCTTCCTTCATATAGCGGCGCCAATAATGGACGAGCTCGATGGCGCTTGCGTCCACGGGATTGCCGAGCGTGAGATGGATGCGGCGGATGGAGGTGAGGAGATTGGCGAGAACGCGGTGGCCGCGCGGATAGCCGGGAATATCGTCGAACAACACGGCCGGATTGCCGGTCTTGCGCTGATAGAAATCGACGATACCGCCGATTTCGTCCTCGCGTCCGGCGCCCGAGATGTGCCGGACCTCGCCTGCGGATTCCATTGTGGCGATCCAGCTTCTTAAGTCCTGCGTACCCAATTCGGTCCTCCTAAGGCGCCCCATGGCGGAGCGCATTCACACCAACCAGTGTCATTCCCGGCCGAGCGGCGAAGCCGCGAGGGGAAGGGAATCCATCTGTGGAAGACTGAGCATATTCTTCGCCGAATGGATTCCCTTCCCTCGCATCGCTATCGCGATGCTCGCCGGGAATGACAGTATTGATAACATGCGACCATGTTCACCTAAATCTAGCGATGGTCCAGGCCGACTGCATCGGTAACGGATGCGACGCCATCGGCACGTACTAAAGATGCCAGCTCGCGTTTTATACGGTTCGCGAGGCCGGGTCCCTGGAAAATCAGCGCCGAATAGACCTGAACCAGCGAAGCCCCGGCTCTGATCTTGGCATAGGCATCGGCGCCGCTCGCCACCCCGCCGCAGCCGATGAGGGGAATACGGCCCTTGGTCAAGCGGTAAAGCGCAGCAAGGCACTCGTTCGCTGGCCGCAAAAGCGGCGCACCGGAAAGGCCGCCGGCTTCGATCTTTTCGCGGCTTTTGAGGGATGGCGGCCGCTCGATCGTTGTATTGCCGACGATCAGGCCATCCACACCGACGCTTAGCGCGACATCGGCGATGTCGCGCAATTCATCGGCCGAGAGGTCCGGGCCGACTTTGGCAAGCAGAGGCGGGCGTTTGGCGGCACGATCGCGGGCGAGGATCACGCGCCGCAGCAGGTCTTCCAACGCCGCGCGCGCCTGCAACGCCCGCAGACCCGGAGTATTGGGCGAAGAAATATTGACGACCAAATAATCGGCGAGGCCCGCGAGCTTTTCGATGCCGGCGATATAGTCCGCCGCCCCATCCGCGGTTTCGCGATTCTTGCCGACATTCGCGCCGGCGATTCCTCGCTTGCGGCGTCCTGCGAGCCGTTTGGCGAAGGGCGCAACGCCTTCGCTGTTGAAGCCCAGGCGATTGATCAACGCGCGATCTTCATCGAGGCGGAACAGCCGTGGCTTGGGATTGCCGGCCTGCGGCTTTGGCGTCACCGTGCCCGCTTCGACGAAGCCGAAGCCGAGAGACAGCATCGCATCGATCACCCGCGCGTCTTTGTCGAAACCGGCGGCAAGCCCGATCGGATTGACGAAATCCAATCCCCAGACGGTGCTTTTCAGGATGGGGTCGTCCGGTTCGGCGCGGTTCGCGACCAGCCCGTGTTCCAAGGCGAACAGAGCGGCTTTATGAGCAGTCTCGGGAGGAAGCGCATAGAGCGCCGAGAGCGCCATTCTGTCGATTACTCCACCGACAGATTCCCTCATGCGGGATCATGTTTTCTGCCGAACAAACGGCGGAAGGCGCTCGCGAGCGCGATGAAGAACAGCGAGAAGCCGGAGATCGCTTTTTGCTTTTGCGGTTGCGTTTTTTCGACTGTGGATTTCGCTTCCGTGCGCGAGGAGGCCAACTGTTCCTTCAGGCGATCCGCGAATTGGCCAATCAATTGCTGCGCCACGTCCTGGATCATTCCCGACGCGCGGCCGTATTGCGCGACCGCGCCGGACAAAGTGAGGTCGGTCTTCACCAGCACACGCGAGCCGAGCGGCGAGGGTTCGAGATGAAAGTCGACATTGGCATGGGCGCCGCCACGTCCTTTGGCATCTTTGCCCTGCGCCTTAACCCGCGCTTTGTGGTTGATCTCATCGATATCGCTGAACGTCACCTGTCCGGCGAAGGTGAGCGCAACGGGACCCAGGCGCACCGAGACTTTGCCGTTGTAGGTGTTCTCGCCGGCGACGCCGGTCAGCTCCGCGCCGGGCATGCAGGGCGCGATACGCGGAATGTCCATCAGGACTTTCCAGGCATCGGCCGGCGGCAAAGGCACTTCGAAGCTGTTGTTGATTTGCATGGAGTTTCCTAGCAGGCCGCAAGGACTTGCGAAACCCACAGCGCCGCGGCGAGAAGGGTTTCGTCTTCATAGAGACGGCCGATGAGCTGAATGCCGATGGGCAAGCCGTTCGGGCCTTTGTGGGTGGGCAGCGTAATCGCGGGCACATGCAGGGCGGTCCAAAACTCCTGAAATCTCGTATCCCCTGTTGACGTCAGCCCCTTCGGTGCTTCTCCGGTGACGCAAGGCGTGAGCAGAATGTCGGCATCGCCGAAGATGGCGGGAATTTGCGCGCGGCAATTTTGCATGCGCTGAAGCGACGCGATGTAGCGTGCATACGGGATTGTGAGCCCTTCCTCGATTTGCCGCGAGAGACCTTCGCTGATGAGCGGGCGATTGGCGTTCCATTCGTGCGCCATGGAGCGCGCGCGTTCGAACGGATTGACGATGGTGCGTGCTTCGGCGAGCGCGGAGAAGCTTTCCGGCAGTGAGACATCGCGGACAACGGCGCCGGCCGGCTCAAGCCGCTCCACGGCATTTTCGATCGCGTGCTGAGCTTCCGGCCGCGCATGGTCCCACAAATGGGTGCGGCAAAGGCCGATCTTCGGCGGCGTTTCGCGTTGCGCGACGCGCGGGCGGCCGGTCAGGACGCTGGCAATGAGGTCCACGTCTTCTACGCTGCGCGCGAACAGGCCGATGGTATCGCGGCTTTCGGCGGCAAATTTGATGCCATCGCGACAAATGAGGTTGTAAGTAGGCTTGTAGCCGACCACGCCGCAGAATGACGCTGGACGCAGAACGGAGCCGCCGGTTTGCGTGCCATAGGCGAGCGCCACCATGCCATCGGCAACGGCAGCAGCCGAACCGCTGGATGAACCGCCCGGCGTGCGATCCAGATCGTGAGGATTGCGCGTGACGTTGGGCGTGAGGCCCGCGAATTCGCAAGTGACGGTTTTGCCGAGAATCACCGCGTCCGCGCCCCGCGCCAACGCAACCGAAGATGCATCCGCCGCCGTGCGATTATTGCGATAGATGGGCGAACCCATATCGGTCGGCATGTCGTGCGTGGCGATGATGTCTTTGATTCCGACAGATACTCCGGCGAGCGGCCCTTTGGACACTTTGGCGTCGATCGCGCGCGCTTGGGCGAGCGCAAGCTGGGGATCGAGAAATGCCCAGGCCTTGATGTGCTTGTCGCGTTCTTCGATGCGTTCGAGGCAGGCGCGGGTCACGGCTTCAGCCGTGAACGCGCCGGCGGCGACTCCGTGGGCGATCTCGCAAGCGGAAAGCTGGTTGAGGTTTCGCGCGGGCATCAGCCTCTCGCCGCCTTTCCCGCCGCAGCTCCCGCGATGCGGCCGAACACCGATCCTGAGGTCAGGCCGGTGCCGCCCGGATAGTTGAAATAGAAAATGCCGCCGACCAATTCGCCCGCGGCATAGAGGCCCGGTATCGGCCGCAAATCCAAATCCATCACCCGCGCGTCTTCGTCAATGCGCAATCCGCCGAAGGTGAAAGTGACGCCGCAGGTGACCGCGTAGGCTTCGAAGGGCGGCTTGTCGATCGTGTTCGCCCAATTCGATTTGGGAATCGCCAACCCTTGCGTGCCACGACCATCCTTGATGTTGGGATTGAAGGGAATGTCCGTCCGCACGGCGGCATTATATTCGACGATAGTCTTGACGAATTGATCGGCGTTCACGCCTTCGAGCTTCTGCGCCAGCTCGGCAATCGTGTTCGCCGTCACTTTGGTGCATTGCCGGATATTATATTCGTCGCGCTGCAGGTGCTTGGTTTTCTGATCCCAGACCTGCCAGGCAAATTGCCCCGGCTGCTCCAGCACCACGCGGCCATATTTCGCATAGGTATAATTGCGAAAATCGGCGCCTTCATCGACGAAACGCTTGCCCGTCGCGTTCACCAATATGGCGAAGGGGTAGGAATGTTTTTGGAACTGATCGCCGACCGCCAGATCGCCGAATTCCGGCGCATTCATTTCCCATTGCACGGCATGACAGCCGGACCAATTGCCATAGGGGCTGGCGCCGATGGCAAGCGCCATGCGGATGCCATCGCCGGTGTTGAAACGGGTACCGCGCACTTTGGCCAAGTCCCAGCCCGGACCGAGATAGCGCGTGCGCCACTCGGCATTGGCTTCGAACCCGCCGCAGGCGAGGACGACGCTGCGCGCTTTCAACTCGCCCGTTTCGCTCTCAGTCTTGAAGCGGACGCCGGAAACGCGCACGCCGTCGTAACTCAGATCGGTCGCGCGCGTGTTGTAGCGGATTTCGATGCCGTTCTTCTTGCCCGACGCGCTCAGCATATCGACGAGGCCGGGACCGCCGCCAATCGTCTCGACCGTCAGGCCGCCCCAAAATTTGAATTTGCCTTCGATCTTGAACGCCTGCCGGCCATAGATCGGCACGAAGCGGATGCCCTTTTCGCGCATCCAGACCAGCGTCGGAAGGCTCTTCGTGACTAGGCTTTCGCACAGATTGGGATCGGTGCGGAATTGCGTCATCCGCGCCATATCGTCGAAGAACTGATCCTTTGTGTAGGTGCCAAAATCGGTGGTGTCGATTTCCGCCTGCGACAGATCGGGCACGAGCGCTTTGATATCCTCGACCCCATTATAGACGACGCGCATCGCGCCGGCGGTGAAGCGGCTATTGCCGCCGGATTCCTCTTCGGGCGCGGCTTCCAGCATCAGCACCGAGGCCCCCGCCTCGCGCGCGGAAAGTGCGGCGCAGAACGCAGCGTTGCCGCCGCCCACCACGATGACGTCCCATTCGTTCATGGCGGGCTCAATGCGCGACGACTTTCCATTCGATCCGTTCGCCGCCGCGGTGAATGAGCGCCCGTTCCTCCGGTCCGTCGATTTTCAATTCTTCCGGCGCAGTCCAGGATGTGCGTTCCAGAGTGATGGTCTCGGTATTGGCGGGCAGGCGGTAATGTTTGGGCCCATTCAATGAAGCAAAGGCTTCGAGCCTGTCCAGCGCATTCTCTTCGGCGAACACCTGGGCGTAGGATTCGATGGCGACCGGAGAATTGAAGATGCCCGCGGCGCCGACGACGTTCAGTTTTTTTGTGACCGGATGAGGGGCGGAATCCGTGCCGAGGAAGAAATTGGATTCGCCGGAGGTTGCCGCCTTGCGCAGCGCGTCGCGGTCCTCACGCCGTTTGATCACCGGCATGCAATACATATAGGGACGAAGGCCGTAACCCAGCCAATCGGTGCGCGTCAGCATCAGATGATAGGGCGTAATCGAACCGCCCACTTGAGGCCCATGGGCGCGCACAAAATCAACGCCTTCGCGCGAGGTGACATGTTCCAGCACGATACGCAAACCAGGAAAATCCCGGATCATCGGGATGAGACGGCGTTCGATGAATATTGCTTCGCGGTCGAAAATATCGATTTCCGGATCGGCTTCCTCGCCATGGATCAGGAAGGTCATGCCGATTTTTTCCATGCGCGCGAGAACGCGCCGGATACGCTGAAAATCGGTCACGCCATGGGCGGAATTCGTGGTCGCATGCGCGGGGTACATTTTGACCGCGGTGAACACGCCGTCGCGAAAGCCGCTTTCGACGTCGTCGGGGTCGGTCGCATCGGTGAGATAGCAGGTCATCAAGGGTTTGAACTTTGAACCCTCCGGCAAAGCCGCCATGACGCGCTCGCGATAAAGCGCTGCGTCCTTAGCCTTCAGCACCGGCGGCACCAGGTTCGGCATGATGATGGCGCGGCCGAAATGCGCGGCGGTGAACGGGAGCACCGCTTTCAGCATGGCGCCGTCGCGCACATGCAGGTGCCAGTCGTCGGGTTTCCGGATGGTGATGCGTTCGGCCATTAGCTGCTCGGCACGAATGTCTTATGCCCCTGCCCTATCGGCGCGGCGGCAGCGGCGAAGGTTTCCGCGATCGGTTCGTCGATCATCGCCCCTGTGAGCGCGGCTACGTGTTTGAAGCCGCGTTTTTCGCACCATTCGGCAAGCTCGTCGATGATGGCGATCAGCGAGGATGGATTGCGGAAAATAATGTAGCCCAGCATCACCGCCGAGGCGCCGGCCAGCATATATTCAACCACATCTTCGACTTTGCAGATGCCGCCGCAGCCGATCACCGGAATCTTCACGCGCTGTGAGACCTGATGCACCATGCGCAAGATGATGGGCTTGACGCCGGGGCCGGAAATGCCGCCGAATTTGTTGCCGATCGCGGGGCGGAAGGTATCGATATTGATTTTCAGACCGAGGATCGTGTTCGACACCACCAGCGCATCCGCGCCGGCCTCTTCCGCAGCGAGCCCGATGGCAACGACATCGCCCGCATTGGGCGACAGTTTCACCCAAACCGGCTTCTCCGTCGCCCCGCGAATGCGCTTCGTGACGTGGAAAGTATGGTCTTCGTGCAGGGCGAAATTGCCTCCGCCGGGATTGCGCGTGGGACAAGAAATGTTCACTTCGATGACATCCACGTCGGGGTGGGCCGAGACTTCGCGCGTCATCGCCTCGAAATCTTCGGCTGTCGTGGCGGAGATGGAAGCGACCAGAGGCGGCGTGAAGCGTGCGTAATCGGGCACTTGGTGGTTCAGGAAATAGCCGATTCCCTTGGTGGGCAGGCCGATGGAATTGATCATGCCGCATTCCAGCTCGGCGACGCGCGGCGTGGGATTGCCGATGCGATATTCGCGCGACACGGTTTTGGCGACGAGCGCGCCAAGCCGGTTGATGTCCATCACCTGGGCGAGATCAGTCGAAAAGGCGCCCGAGGCCGGCATGATCGGATTTTTCAGCTCGACGCTGCCGATTTTGACCGAGAGATTTACCATCCCACGCACTCCTGCAGATCGAAAACCGGGCCTTCGATGCAAACCCGGCGCAACTCCTTATGCCCGTCCACTTCAAATGTCCGTACACAGACGTAGCAAGGCCCAAGGCCACAGGCCATGGTCTGCTCCATCGCGACCTGGCCGGGAATGCCGTGCTCTCTTCCGAGTTTCTTCATCAACAACATCAACCGATTGGAGCCGCAAGTGAAAAAGGCGTCGGCTTTATTCGCAGCGATCAGACGTTCCAGAATCGCTTCGACATTTTCCACTGCGCTCGAGCCGTCGGTATCCAGCACGGGGATGACATCGCCCACTTTGGCGAACAATCCGTCGACCATGACCAATTCGGGCGAGCGGGCGGATAGGATCGCAGTGACGCCGGCGCCTTTTGCCGCCGCCAATTGCGAGATCGGCGCCAAAGTGGCGAGACCGACGCCGCGGCCCAGCACGACGATGTTGGTCCATTCGGGCTTGAGCGAGAAGCCGATGCCGAGCGGACCCACAATGTTGCAGTCATCGCCCGGCTTGAAAGTCGCCATGCCCTTGGTGCCGCGGCCGGCGCATTTGTAGAGGAATTCGATATTTCCGGCCGCATGATCGATGCGGTAGACGCTTTGCGGCCGGCGCAGCCAAAGATCGCCGTCGTCGGGAGACGGACAAAGGATATTGAAGAATTGACCGGGTTTGGCGGCGAGCGTTTTCGGCGAGCCTTTGATTACCAGGTGCTTGTACTCAGAGTTGACCCATATGTGTGAGACAACTTTCGAGAGAAATTCCTCAGCCGGAATACGCGTTCCCGGTTCGGGCTGATCTCCCTCGCCAGTAAGGTATGGCTTTGAGGCAAAAGCAAAATTCTTCATGGCGCCGATCCAGGTTGAGCCCATTGAAGCTGGCTAGTGTTCAAAAATCAACATATTTCCTTTTTTTGGCACAGTTTCGTGGGGGAATGTATACTTGGCAAACAGCCACCCTAAATATGGGCCGAGGCTGACCTTGAAAGTGTCCGAGGCCGCGCCCAGGTAAGCGGCTCACGACGGGGTGCCCTATGGTAGGGACCGCGCCGCGACAGGCGTGGGTGAGGCGGTTCAATTCCGCCCACCCCGCGCGCCTAAACACCCGACCCTTTCGGCAGCACCCCAGCTCGGGTCAGATCGTCTATTTCCCGAAGGATCATGTACCGGGCTACCTCGGCGGCGCTTCCACCATAGCGTCCCATTTTCACCAGCAAGACGAGGCAAGCATGGGCGTCTGGCGGCAGCGTCAGATCCAAAGGTTTTGACGGGTTTTCGCTCTTTTTGCGTCCCATAAGCGCATCATGTCAGGATTCCAACCCTGTTGATACCCGCTAATTACCGGGTAGAAATCCGTTGACCCCGCTTAATACATGGGGCACTGTCGTCCACATAAAAGGACGGCCCCATAAGGGGCCGCCAAGTTGGGCACTCAAGTTCTACCGGTTGGGACGGCTGCGGTAATGGGAACGAACATGTTCCACATTGCCCAGCCTTACCCGCTGGTAGTCACGAACGAAAACATCTTTGACCCAGGGGGTCATCGACATTCTCCCATATGACGGTGTGAGCCGCCGCTCCGGAGAGCCCCATGCTTCCCGTGCTGGCAAACAGGCACACGGGGGCTACGCGGAGTTCGGGAGTGATTCGTCCGTAAGCCGATAATGTATGAAAACGCCGCCATCACAAGCGCGGGCAGCGGTTTGTCCACGCCGTTTTCCGTGCATCCGGACATAAAGAAGTCTTTATGCAGAGCGCTTCCGTTTTGCGGGCTTCGGCAGAGCGGGCTTATGCTGCCCGATCTTCCCCAGTGCCTTATCAAACGCCTCTTCGGATTCGTCGCATTCAAGCGCGCGAGCCGTTTGTACAAAGACTTTAGATTGACTCGTCTCTAGGACTTGACGCTTTTTCTGTGGCATGGATTGCCGCCTATTCGTCGATGAAGTGGGCAATGACGATCTCGATCATCCGCGAGAACGATATTTAAGCCTGACTGGTATCATTACTAAGATACGCGGTTGCGACAATCAGATTACGCCCCAGATTGAAGGGTTAAAGGAGGAGTTTTTCGACCACAGGCCGCCCCACAAGGTGGTGATCTTGCATCGGCGTGAGCTAATCCGCCGCGAGCCGCCATATCAAGCGCTCAATGATCCTGACGTAAATGCAGATTGGGAAGCCGCAGTTCTAGGGCTAATCGAGAAACTGCCTTACAAAGCAATTACGGTCATGATCGACAAGCATGAGCACAAGGATAAATATAAGGTTTGGCAATTCAATCCCTATCATTACTGCATGACCGCGCTCGTCGAGCGGTATGTGCTATGGCTCAACCGTCACCATCTGACCGGGGATGTAATTGCAGAGACTCGTTTCAAACGAGTAGACCGAGCATTGAAGGAATCCTTCCAACGTTTCTATCACCGGGGCTCGGACAACATCCCGCCGGCGGTGGTGCAGCGATGCCTCACGACACGGGAATTGAAACTTGAACCTAAAAAATCAAACGTGAGCGGATTGCAGTTGGTGGAGCTACTGGCCAATCCCAGCCACGCCGGCACCAAAGCAAAATACACGAAACAGCCCTCGCCGCTGAATTTCGGAAGCAAGATTTACGCGGTGCTTGAAGCAAAGACCTATTGCCGGAATCCAAAGAAACTGGGAATCGACGGCATTGATGGGTGGGGCCAAAAGTGGCTCCCATAAACGGCTCGGGGGGCCTAAAGCCCCCCGCCGAGCGCGAATTCACGCTCTCCCTCCGACTCACATCGGATTAGCGACATAATGACTCACCGCGAGAAAGGTTGCGCTGCGACCATTCGACTCATGTGAATATCACGCTATTCTATAGCAATTTCAATTGCTTATCCTGTGAATGAGCCGGCGGGTGCGTCAGGCCGATCGGTACGTCAGCCGCCCCACGCCAACGCGGGGGGAAGGAAGTGATTTTTGCTTCCCCCCTTGTCCGCCGAAGGCGGGCTGAAGGGGATGCTCATGTTGTTGGCTCCGGCGCTTGACGGAGTGCTCCCCGCACTCGAAAACACGGGCATCCGATATTCAACGACAGGAATTCCAATATGACCTCATCTTCGGCGGGAGCTACGCCCCCCGAGCAAACCGTTGCCGGCCCCAAGCACAATCAGGAACAGCCGGTGGTGTGGGAACGCTGGCAGAAGAAACGCACTTTCGTACGCGCCTTGGAAGGCACCTACAGCCATCTGACCAAAGAGCTGCTGGATCAGCCGCGCGTGATTTCCTCGAAAAGCGTTCCGTGGAAAGGCGGCCCCAATCTCTACGGCAAGCATGTGATCGCGCCGGGCGCGGCGGCAAAGATCACGCAGTCGATCGAATCGCATATCGAGGCCTATGCGCCCGGCGCCTACAGCCAAAAGCACGGCCATCTGAATTCAGCCTGCTTCTACATCATCAAGGGGCGGGGTCACGACATCCACGACGGCAAGCGCATCGAGTGGAAAGCGGGCGACGTGATGTTCGTCGAAAATGGCTGCGTGCACCAGCACTTCAACGACGATCCGGACAATGAAGCGGTGCTGCTGGTGTTCAAAGCCAAGCCGCTGTTCCTGTTCATGCACCTCCTGTACCAGAAGATGATTTCCTATCCTCCGACGACGTTGCAGAAGGGCCATGAGGATTGGACGCCCCCTACCGATCTTTAGAGAGACAGAAAATGAAAGTTCTTGAAGAACGCGACGTCGCGCATAAGGGCGACAAGACCAGCACCTTCCGCACCGACGACATCAAAAGCTCGGCTGAGTTCCGCAAAGCCTATCAATCGGCGCTGAATGTCGTCAGCGCCGAAGATCAGCCGTTCGAACATTCGCCAGACGGCCTGATTAAGCATCTTGTGCACGAAAAAATGGGCACGCGCGAGCATTGCGTGGACGCCTATATGCTGTTCCTGAAGGAAGGTGACCGTTCGGGCAGGCATCGGCACATGTGGGAAGAGGTGATCTTCGTTGCCGAGGGTTCAGGCCACGACCTGCATTGGGATCTGAAATTCGATTGCATCGACGCCTATCAATGGGATTGGGAAACCGAGCCGCGCAAATTCGAATGGACGCGCGGCGATTTCATCTACATTCCCCCTTTCTCGATCCATCAGCACTTCAATAGCGGGAAAGGCGAAGCACGCCTCATCGTGATCAACAATCGCATCGTGAAGGCAATGGGATTCAATTGGCTCGATCAGGTGGAGAACGCACCCGGCGCTTGATTGCCGAAGCTCGCGCGACACAGGAGCGATAAATCGGGAAGGATCGCGGCCAATGCCGGGCCAATTGGATATGGCGATCCATGCGCTGCAGCTTCTGCTGGAGCCGGCGCGGCTGCTGATCCTGTGTTTAGGAGTGCTGATCGGGTTGGCGATCGGCTGCATGCCGGGCTTGGGCGGCGTCGTCGCTTTGGCGGTGCTGATTCCCTTCACCTACAATCTCGATGCGCCGACGTCTTTTGCGTTGCTCTTGGGCGTCGCGGCCGTCACCACGACATCGGATTTGATTCCTGCGGTCTTGTTCGGCGTGCCGGGTACGGTGGGCGCAGCGGCAACGGTGATCGATGGTCATCAGATGGCGCGGCAGGGCAAAGCCGGCCGCGCCTTTGGCGCCGGTTTCGTGGCCGCGGCGGTCGGCGGCTTGTTTGGGGCACTGGTGCTCGCGCTCGCAATTCCGCTGCTTCAACCGGTGATGCTGGCCGTGGGTTCGCCGGAGCTGCTGGCCTTCAGCATTTTCGGATTGTCGATGGTCGCGACGCTTTCGGGACGCTCGCCGCTCAAAGGGCTGACCGCAGCGGGCATCGGCCTGATGGTCTCCATGGTCGGCTCGGGCACGCAGACCGGCACGCTGCGCTGGACCTTCAATTGGCTCTATCTGTTTGATGGCGTGCCGCTGATTCCGGTGACTTTGGGTCTTTTCGCTCTGCCCGAGCTTGCCGATCTCGCCATCAACCGCAAACGCATCGCCGGCGACAATGTCGCCGCGGTGAAGATCTCCAGCCAATGGGAAGGCGTGCGCGATGTATTTCACCATTGGCGGCTCGTGCTCAAATGCAGCGCGCTCGGCACGGCGCTCGGCGTCGTGCCCGGCATCGGGTCGGCGGTGATCGATTGGATCGTGTACGGCTACGCGCTGCGCACGGAGAAGAATTCCGAAAGCTTCGGCCAAGGCGATGTGCGCGGGGTGATCGCGCCGGAATCCTCCAACAACGCCAAGGAAGGCGGTCACCTGGTGCCGACGATCGCCTTCGGCATTCCCGCGGGCGCGTCCATGACGCTGCTGCTTGGAGCGTTCCTGCTGCACGGGCTGACGCCGGGACCCGACATGCTGTCGAAGAATCTCGACGTCACCTATTCCATCATCTGGAGCCTCACGCTTGCGCATGTGCTCGGCACCATCATCTGCCTTGTGGGCGCGCGCCAGCTCGCCCGCTTTGCGGAAATGCGTCACCAAATCTTGCTTCCGGTGATCATGCCCATCGTGCTGGTGGCGACGTTCCAGGCGACGCGGAGTTGGGGCGATCTGTATTTCCTACTGTTTTTCGGAACAATCGGCTGGATCATGAAGCGGTTTTCCTGGCCGCGTCCGCCCATGGTGCTGGGGTTTGTGCTGGGACCGATTTTCGAGCGCTATCTGTTTCTCTCGAATGAAATCTACGGGCTGCGCTGGATGGCGCGGCCTATCGTCATCGGCATTGCGGTGTTGATTGCGTGGGCGCTCTACCGGCCGCTGCGGGCAACCGTGGCGCGTCTCGGGCATGAGTTCCGGCATCTATCGCGCGCGCATCTCAAGCTGAAACCGCGCGCGTTCTTCACGCTCGCGCTCATCGCGATCATCCTCGGCGCGCTGATTACGTCGGCGGATTGGCCGCCGATCGAGCAGATCGTCCCGCGCACCGCCTGCTGGGCGGCGCTGATTGTGGCAATCCTCAATCTCATCACCGAGATTTTCGGCGCCGATCAAGCCCCACCGCCCATAGGCGCGCACACGATCAAAGAGGATGTGGTTTTGCCCGGAGGAATCGCGGCTCAGCGAGCGGTGACGTTTCTCGTCTGGCTGGTCGGGCTGGTGGCGCTAGCCGCGCTGATCGGATTCATTCCGGCCATCGGCGTTTTTGTCTTCATCTATATGGGTGTGGGATTCAAGGAGCCCTTGGTCAAGGCTGGTTTGTTCGGAGTTGCCATGACGCTGTTCTGCTGGGTGGTGTTCGACCGCGGCCTTTCGGTGCCATGGCCGCAGGCCGTGCTTGGCGATGTCATGCCGGGTCTGCGGGAAGCAACCGGGTTGATGTAGCCCGCCCGCTGTATCGGGCAGAGATTGCCGCGGCGAAACTGATCGCGGCGGCCGCGGAGAGCCACAGCGCGGGCGAGGCGCGGTTGTCCGTGACGTGAATTAAGAAGGTGGCAATCGCCGGCGTAAAGCTGCCGAAAATTCCATTCGCGAGACTCAAGATGATGGCGTAACCCGAACTGCGCACTTTACCCGGCATCAATTCGGCAATCAGCGGCACCAACGCGCCGGCATACATCGCGTAGAGAAGCGCAAGCCAGGACTCGACCAGCAGCAGACGCGTGAAGCTCGGCGCGGCCACCAGCCACGACAGGGCCGGATAGGCGGTGGCAATGACCAAGAGTGCGCTGCCGATAACCATCGGCCAGCGGCCGATACGGTCCGAGATGGCGCCGGACACCGGCAAGAGAACGAAGCTCGCGGTACTGGTGACGAGGGTCACGATAAAATTGCCGAGCGGCGCAAGATGGAGCGCCGAGGTTCCGAAGGTCGGCGTATAGCCGTTGACGAAATAAAATGCCGTGGTGTTGAGGATGGTCATCGCCATGCAGATCAGAAGGAGCGGCCAGTGCTCGGCGAGAATGCGCAGGATTTCGCCGGTCGAACGCGCACGCGCGCAGGCCCGGAACACTTCGGTTTCGGGCAAGGAGCGCCGCAGCCACAACAGGATGGGAAGAATGAGGCAACCGGCGATGAGCGGCACGCGCCAGCCCCAAGCGGACATTTGCTGAGCCGTCAGGATTGCCGTCAGCAGCACGCCGAGACCCGTCGCCGCCATCACGCCCAGCGCCTGACTCGATGCCTGCCAGGCGCAGTAGAATCCGCGGGTTTTAGGCGTGGCGATTTCGGCGAGATAAACGTTGACGCCGCCTGCTTCGACGCCGAGCGAAAAACCCTGAATCAGGCGTCCCGCGGTAACGATGAGCGGCGCAAATAATCCGATGGCTGCATAGGAAGGCGTGATTGCGAGCGAAACGGTGCCGGCCGCCATCAAGGCAAGCGTCAGGAGCAACCCTTTCCGCCGCCCCTTGCGATCCATATAGGAGCCGAGAATCACGGCGCCGAAGGGCCGCGCGATCGAAGCAACGCCGTAGGTGCCGAAAGCGAGCATGAGCGAAACGAATTCGCTCTGCGCCGGAAAGAACGCTTTGGCGATGTAGCTCGCGAAATAGACGTAGACCAGGAAGTCGTAGAGTTCGAGGAAATTACCGCTGGCCGCGCGAATGACTGCGCCGGTTTTGCTTTTGCGTTCGGCAAGCATCGGCACTATTCCGCATAGGCCGCGCGAGCGTGGGGCTCGCGCGCCGTTTGGAAGGCCGGCAGAATAAAAGCGGCAGCAAGGCTGACGGCAGCAGCAAACGACAGCCAAACAGCCGGCGCGGCGCGATTTCCCATGGCTTCGATCAAATAGGTGCAAATGGCCGGCGTGAAGCCGCCGAAAATTGCGGTCGCGGTGACGAAGGCCAGCGAAAATGCCGCGGCGCGCACTTCGTGCGGCATGATCTCGGCCAGTAGTGGAATCAATGCGCCATTGTACAGGCCGAAATAAAGCGAATAGAGCAGCAGCACGGCAAGAAGCTTCGCGAAACCCGGATCGCTCACCAGCCAGATCATCGCCGGATAGGCGGTAATCAACGCGGCTGTCGTGGTCGCGAGCATCACCGGGCGCGCCCCGAAGCGGTCGGTCAGGATGCCTCCGATCGGAAGCCAAACGAGATTCGAGACGCCGACCAGCAGCGTCACCAGGAAAACGGCATTGGGCGCCATATGCAGCGCTTGGCCCGCATAGGTGGGCGTATAGGCGGTGATCAGATAGAAGCTCGTTGTCGTCATCACCGTCAGCGCGATGCCGATGACTACGAGCTTCCAGTTGGCGCCAAGGATGCGGAGCACTTCGCGCGTGCTGCGGACGTGGCGGGCGCGCCGAAACGCTTCGGTTTCGTCCAATGATTTCCGGAGCCAGAGAATCAGCGGAATGGCAACGAAACCCGCGAGCAGTGGAATGCGCCAGCCCCATAGCGTCATCTGTTCCCGCGGCACGACCAGCGTCAGGGCGAAACCGAACAAGGCGGCAAACACCACGGCCACTTGCTGGCTCACGGCTTGCCAGGAACAATAAAAACCGCAGCGCCCAGGCGTGGCAATTTCCGCGAGATAGATCGCCACGCCGCCAAATTCTGCGCCGGCGGAAAGGCCCTGCAACAAGCGTCCGGCGACGACAAGAAGCGGCGCGATCAATCCGATTGACGCATAGCCAGGCGTTACCGCAATGGAGACCGTACCAACCGCCATCAGACCCAGGGTCAGGATCAACCCTTGTTTGCGTCCCTTTCGGTCCATATAGGCGCCGAGCAGGATCGCCCCCAAAGGCCGCATCAAATAGCCGGCGCCAAAGGTGACCAGCGACAGCATCAGGGACGCGAATGCGTCGCGGGTAGGAAAGAATGTCGCCGCGATATAGGTGGCGTAATAGCCATAGACGATGAAGTCATAGGCTTCGATGAAATTGCACGACGAGACGCGAATGACCGCCTTGATTTTTGCAAACCGCTCGGCGCGAGTAAGCATCGATCAGGGTCGCCGAGGCAGGCTCACGCCGATCATGGAATCGCGGCCGACCAGCGAAGCCAATTCGTCTTCGTTCATCTTCTCCGTTCCCGCGGGCTGCATGGGCAGGACGAGGTAGCGCATGTCGGCCGTCGAATCGTGCACCCTGACTTCGACATTGCCCGGGAGCTGCGTACCGAATTCCGCCAGCACAACGCGCGGCTCGCGAACGGCACGGGCGCGATATTCGCGGCTTTTGTACCAGGATGGCGGCAGCCCGAGCACGGCGCGCGGATAACAGGAGCAGAGCGTGCAGACGATCATGTTGTGGACGGCCGGTGTATTTTCCACCACCACGAGATGGAGCGCGCCCATATCGAGGCCGAACTCTTTTATTGCCTCGGTGCCGTTGCGGAGCAGCCTTTGCTTGTAGGCAGGATCGGTCCACGCGCGCGCGACAATCTTGGCGCCCAAAGCCAGCGTGATCGAATCGCGAAATTCGATTGCCTCGCGAATCTCCTTGGGCGTGACGATTCCCTTTTCGATCAGCAACTCCTTCAACGCGAGGCCGAGCACTTGATAATAGGAATGAATCTTCTCGTCTTTGGCGGGCGGAGCATGCGGGTGGGCATGTTCGGCATCTTCGTGATGAGCGTGTTCCGGCATTTTGGTCACCGTCAAATTTTCGCGAGCCAATGTTCGTAGATGTCGATGTCGAGTGTGTCTGAAGCCGGGCCGGCGTAATCGGGCCACAAATCCTTTTGCCGGAAACGCACTTCGTACAGCGCTTTCTTGGGCAAGCCGTCGCGGCCGAGCGCAAGAACTTCCGGATTGGGAAAGGCGCCCAAAGCCCGCGTCACCACACCCGCTTTGCCCCGCACATAGACCGGCGTGCGGATATGGCCGGGCGGAAAATCTTCGCGCACGCGCACGCGATCGCCGGCGGCAAATTCTTTGGCCATTTCAGGCGGCATCCGCGCCGAGGCGGTTGCGGATTTCCGCGACCCTCGCGTCAATCTCGTCCTGCGTGACGACGCCTTTATCGATGAGCTGACGCGCAAGCGCCGCCGTCCAGCGCTCGTAATAAGAGAGCGTGTTGTAGGCGTCGTCGCCAAGCATCTCGATATAGCGGCGGTTTTCGTCGGTCTTGCGAAAGCCTTTCTGCGCCAGCAGCACATTGAGGGCGTCGATTTGTTTTTCCCAGAAGGTCATCGCGTGAGGTTCGGTATCGACCGGACCGGCCGCCAAGCCGCCGACATCGTGCGGTCCACGCATGTTGATTGCCTCCTAATCCCGGGAAAACTAGTCTAACGCGCTGGACGCGGCCAATAAAAGCTTCGTTTGCATCACTAAAGGCACAGATTGAAATCGTTCATGACGCCGTTCGCGTCTGGAACCAAGTTCGCGCATTGCCCGTGAAGACGAAAATCGATGCAGCGAGCAAGGCGAGGGAGGTCAAAGGCGGGCGGGGTTTAAACCAGTGACGGTAAAGTTCGTCATAATGGTACGGTCCCACTCCTTGCAATAAGGCGTGTAATAATTGCGGGTCCATCGCGATTCCAACAACTTCGCGAAACAAAACCGCGCCAACAAATGCAAATCGCGCCCAGTTGTAGCGGCGGAACGCTGCCAGCCAAGCGACGCCCAATGTAACGGCGCACCAGGTGAGCTCAAGCAACGTTGTTTCTATGTCCCTGAGAAGCACTCCGCGGCCAACCGGATTATTATGGAGCAAGCCAAAAAAAAGAATGCCGGGCGCGATCCGAACCCAATACCAAGCAGTCACAAACGTCCAGTAGGCCACAACTACGGCAGTCAACCCAAAGAAAATTCTTATGTGTGATGGTAACTCCCACTGATTCAAAACTTTCATTTTTTGTCAGATCCCGCCAGGAACGGATGCGCGATAGGCATCCAGAATGTCCCCGCCGCGCGCAAACCAGACGCGTTCGTGGCCCTTGATGTAATCGAGCGCCTTCGCAAGATGCGGCACGCGATGAGGCGCCCCGATCAGGAAAGGATGCAGCGCGATCGGGAGCACGCGCGCTTGATCTTCGCCTTCGCGATAGAGCGTGTCGAACGCATCGATAATGTAGGCGGCAAATTGCGAAGCCGGCGTGCCTTGCCGGTCGATCAGGCCGATATCGTTGATGTCGAGTGTGTAAGGCACGGCATAGAGGCCGTTCTTCATCCGGAAAGGCTGATCGTCGGCCGCGCCCCAATCGCAGACATAGTCGAGGCCGGCGGCTTTGATCGCATCCAGCGTTCCGTCGCCTTCTTCGAGACCAGGCCCTAGCCAGCCGCGAACTCTCTCGCCCGTCGAGGTGCGGATGGTGTTGACCGCCTGCTGCACGATTGCGGCGGCGGCAGCCGGCGGCAGACTGCCGAGACGTTCGGAATTGGTCATGCCGTGGCCCATCAGCTCGTCGCCGCGGGTGCGGAAAGCCTGGATGATGTCGGGAGAGAAGCGGCAGACGGCCGCGTTCAGCGCGATCGTAGTTTGGATGCGGCGTTCGGCAAAAATGTCGAACAAGCGCCAGATCGCCACACGCAGGCCGTAATCGTTGCGGGGAAGATTCCGCACGTCCATATGACCCTTGTCGTCGTGAACGTCCCAATGTTCGACATTGGGTACGATGAAAACCGCGACTCGCGCTCCATTCGGCCATTTCAGCTTGGGCCGTTTCGGAAGCGGCGAATAATCGTAAAAGGGCTGCGGCTCGCCGGTGCGAATGCCGCGGTTCGCCGGCGCTGCGGCCTGGGCGCTCGCCGGAGCTGCATCCGCAAGGAGTCCGGCCACGCCGGCAAATGCCGCCGCGCGGGAGCTGACCTGAAGAATGTCACGGCGTGACACGGAATCGTTGTCGGGTGTCGTTTCTCGATTGCCCGTGCCCATAAGGGTCCTCCGCAACTTATCTCGTCGAAGAATAGCATGGCCAGGCGCGTGGAAAGACGCAATCATTGGCCCGCGTTTGCCTTTGAGAGAAACACAATGCCCATTTCGCTCTCCGGCCGGTGTTCCTGCGGCGCGGTGAAATATCGCCTAAACTCGCCACCGATGTTCGTGCATTGTTGCCATTGCCGCGATTGCCAGCGGCAGACGGGAAGCGCGTTCGTGCTTAACGCGCTGATCGAAGCGGACCGCGTGGAGTTGTTGTCCGGCGAAACTCAGCCGTTTCCTCAACCCACCGACAGCGGCAGGCCCCATATCATTCATCGGTGTCCGTCTTGCGGAACCGCGATGTGGAGCATTTACGGCGGGCGCGACAAGGTGCGCTTTGTCCGGATCGGAACGCTCGACGAGCCGTCTGCGCTCCGCCCCGATGTGCACATCTTCACCCGCTCAAAACAGCCTTGGGTCATTTTGCCGGAAGGTGTTCCGGCCTTCGAAGTCTATTATGATACAAAGACGCTCTGGCCGGCGGAAAGTTTGGCGCGCCGCAAAGCCGTTCTAGGATAAACGAGGAATTCATGGATAACCCGCGACAGTTCGATTCCGCATGTCGCCCTTCGAGACGCCAGATTGTCGGTTCGCTGACTGCATTAGGCGCGGCTACATTGACAGGGTTTCCGGTTTGGGCTGCGGCGCCGGCGGCGAGAACCATCGACTTCCATCATCATTTCAACCCGCCATTCCTCGTAAACGCAGCCGCCGGAAATCGAGTCGGCGTCGATCCCAACGCTTTGAATTGGGACATCGGCTATTCGCTGGACGACATGGACAAAACGGGCATCGCCAAAGCCGTGCTTTCCCCGCCTACCGGTTTTGCCGAAAGAACCGATCCGTCGCAGCGCTCCGGCATGATCAGGCGGGTGAATGAATATGGCGCGCAACTCGTGCGCGATCATCCCACCCGCTACGTGCAACTCGTCTACATGCCGTTGCCCGATGTCGATGCGGCGCTGAAGGAGATCGCCTACGGTTTCGATACGCTGAAAGTGGTGGGAGCCGGATTTGCCACAAGCTATGGCGAGAAATATGCCAGCGATCCCGCCTTCGCTCCGATCTTCGAAGAACTGAATCGCCGCCGCGCGATCGCCTATTTCCACCCTTTGGCCGCGGCATGCTGCACGAAGATTTTCCCTGCTGTGCCGGAAGAAGCCACACTCGTGGAAATTCCCTACGACACCGCGCGCACGGTCATTGGCTTCCTTTTCACCGGCGCTTTCCGGCGTTATCCCGATATCAAATTCGTGTTCTCGCATTCGGGCGGCGCAGTGCCGATGTTCGCGGGCCGCTTCAACCGGCTGTTGCAGAATACGGATGTTTCAAAAGTGGCGCCGAACGGTATCAACGCCGAATTCCGCCGGCTTTATTATGAAACCGCCAATGCGAACTCGCCGCCGACCATGGCGGCTCTGTTGAAATTCGCGCCCTTGAGCCAGCTGCTATTCGGCAGCGACCATCCCTATGTCTCGGACGCGGACAATATGACCGACCTGAAGAGCTGCGGCCTCTCGCAAGCGCAGATGAACGCGATTCTTTACGAGAACGCCGAGCGGCTGATTCCGCAGTTGCGGGCCTAGGGTAGCCGGAACGAATAGACCGCTTTCGACGGTTTATCGCCGCCGCAGCCTTCGGTTCCTCCGATGAAATAGGCTGCATTGCCTGTTGCCGCGCCGCCTTGGGCGTGCAGCCCGGCGGGCGGTTTTGCCAGCGTCTTCCAACCATCGGTCTTGGGATCATAGGCTTCGAATTCGTCGAAGGTTACGCGCTTCGCGGGATCCTTACATTCGCCGCCATAATACAGAATGAGGCCGCGATAGAGCGCGGCGGCGCCGCTGCTGCGTGGCGTCGGCAAGGGCGCGAGCGTGCGCCACGTATTGGTGCCGGCATCATAGGCATCGTGCAGTCCGACATTCTCGGCGGGCGACGCCGTACGGCCGCCGAAAACGTGAATCCGGCCATCCACGACAAGAATGCCCAAATGGTCGCGCGCCACCGGAAGTGGTGCGGCGGCGGTCCATTTGTTGGTCGCCGGATCGTAGATTTCATGGGTTGCGACCGTGGTTCCGTCCGCTTTACGGCCGCCGATCGCGTGAATCCGGCCTCCAACGGCGGCCAAGCCAACCGAGCCGAGCGGCATGGAAAGCGGCGCGAGCTCACGCCAGCGATTGGCCGCAATGTCATATTCCAAGAACTGATCGAGCGGATTCTTGTGCACATCGGCGGTGAAGCCGCCCGCAACATAAATCTTGCCGTTCATGGCATCGGCGCCGACATGAGAAGCGCCTTTCGGCATTGGCGCGAGATCGCGCCAATGGCCCGTCGCGGGATCGAATTCCTGCAGTAACGGCGAATCCTGCCGGCCCAGCGCTTCGCCGCCCACGACATAGATTTTGCCATTGGCCGCGACGGCCCCGACTTCCCTTCGCTCCGTAGTGGTTTGCGCGGCCATCGACCAAGTGCCTTGCGGCACGGCGGGCGCGCTCTGCGCATTGGCCGATACCGCGGTGAAACCTAACATCGCGCATACAACGGCGCTCTTGAAACCGGGATTGCGCGACATGTTCATGCGAGTCTCCGAGGGATATCTAATTTGTCAAAGCTTATCATGGCCTTGCGGGAACGGTTAGCCCTGTTCGCGCCCGCCCACCGTCACCGATTTGATCACGGCAAACACGCTTAAGCCCGGGCGCAGCGCCAGCCGCTCCCGCGACCGGCGGGTGATGCGCGCGACGAGATGGGCATCCTCCAAACGAAGCTGGACATCCGCATTGGCTCCGTCCTCGCGGATAGCGGCAACGGTTGCAGGAATGATGTTGTTCGCGCTCACCCCTTCGGGGCGCTGAAGCGCCAGCATCACATCATCCGCATCTATTCGTATACGAACTTTATTGCCGGCCGCGCGATTCACCCGCGGCACAACCAATGTCTCGCCGGCCAAGAGGAGTTCCGTCAAGCCGTGCAACTCGTCATGACACGCGATTTTTGCCTCGAGAACCGCGCCTGGAAGCAAATGCGCACCGGAAAAAAGATCGAGGCGCGCAGTTATTTCGAATAGCGGGCCGTCGCCGGCAACACGGCCTTCATGGAGCACCACCATGCGGTCGGCCAGCCGCGCTACCTCATCCAACGAATGGCTGACATAGAGCATGGGAATTTCGGTCTCGCGCACCAGCCGCTCGAGATAGGGAAGGATTTCCGCCTTTCTCGCCGCATCCAACGAAGCGAGCGGTTCGTCAAGCAGGAGCGCGCGCGGCGACATCAAAAGCGCGCGCCCCAGCGCGACGCGCGAACGTTCGCCGCCCGACAACGTGCGCGGCTTTCGTTCGAGCAACGGATTGAGGCCAAGAAGCGCGATCACGCGATCGATGGTTTTGCCGCTTGGCCGCGGTGCCGCGCGATGCCAGCCATAAAGCAGATTGGCGCGCACATTCATGTGGGGAAAAAGCCGCGTATCCTGGAAGACAACGCCAATGCGCCGTGTCCGCGGGGGTTTGAAAATGCCGCGCTCGGTATCGAGAAGGGTTTCCCCGTCAATATCAATGCGGCCGGAATCGGGGCGGAACAACCCGGCGATCGCCCCGATTATGGTGGACTTCCCCGCTCCGGACGGGCCGAACAGCGCGGTTACCCGCGGTGCGCCGCCGAATTCGAATGCCGCATCGAGCCTGAACGCGCCGAGCCGGTGCTGCAGGCTTACCAGCGTGCTCATCTCCCGGTAAACGCCCGTGCGCGCCGCGCTGCGACGTCAGCGAGGACGAGACCGCCAAGCGCGAGCAGAATCGACAGCGACGCCAGCCGAGCCGCCGCGGCTTCGCCGTTCGGCGTTTGAATGGCTGTGTAGATGGCAAGCGGAATCGTGCGCGTCTCGCCGGGAATATTGGAGACAAAAGTGATGATGGCGCCGAATTCACCGAGGCAGGCGGCAAAAGCGGTAATCAGGCCGGCAATGATTCCGGGCGCCGCAAGAGGAAGATGAAGGCTGAACAGGCGGTCGAGCGTACCCGCGCCCAGAGTTTGAGCGGCTTCGGTAAGCCCCGCATCCTGAGATTCCAACGACAATCGGATCGCGCGCACCTGGAAGGGGAAGGTGAGAATCGCCGATGCCAGCGCCGCACCAGTCCAACTGAAGACAAAGCGTATGCCGAGATTCTGGAGCAGGAATGCGCCCAAAGGCGCGCGCGTGCCGAAGGACACAAGCAGGAGGTAACCGAGCGCCACCGGAGGGAGCACCAGGGGCAGATGAATGACGCCGTCCAGGAGCGTTTTGCCGCGAAAATTACAGCGTGCGAGCGCCAAGGCGGCTAGAAAAGCGAAGGGCAAATCCGCCAGGACCGCGACCAGCGCAACACGCAGGCTCAATGCCAGCGCTTGGAATTCGGCCGCCGAGAGAACGCCCTCCATTGCTCACATGTAGCTCAAATGATCGGGCAAGCGCGAGCATAAGAAAACGGGGCGCGGCCGCCGCCGCACCCCGTTGGATTTCCGCCCGATCAGGCCTTATGCGGAACGCCGGCTGTACAGCGTCCAGACATGGGCGACTTGGCCGCCGGAGCCATTGGCCGCGGCGGCTTTGTCGAAGGCGTCGAGCGCCTCTTGTCGCTTGCCGGCAGCCAACAGCACGATGCCGAGCGTGGTCTGAGCATCCGCTGCGTCTTTCAAGCCGCCTTTCTGAATGCCCTTCTGGAGCGCGGCTATCGCGTCGTCATAGCGTCCATAGGTGTAATAGGATTCGCCCAGCTTTACGTCGACTTCGCCATTGGTCTGCTTGGCCGCTTCGGCCGCAAGCGCGGGGAGGGATTGTTCGTCGCGAGCAGCAAGCCCGTTGGCCTGATTGAGCAGGTCGCCGGTCTTATTGCCTTTGTTCAAAATCGCGATGGCTTCCTTGGGCAAACCGTTCTGCAAATCGATGGTCGCCATGGCCGCGTAATCGGTATCCTTCATCGTGCCGGTCAACATGCTGAGCCGGTAAAGATTCAAAAGCTGATGGTCGGTGATGCCCGGCGTGCCGACCGCGAAATCCATCACCTGACCCCAAACTTCGGGCTTGGCGGATACCATCGCAAGCTGATCCAAGGACTGGCGCGCGCCCGCTTCGTCTTTGATCTTGATCTGCGCATTCAGCAAAAGCCCGAGCACATCCTCGCTCGGCTTCATGCCGGCTGCGGTCTTTGCGGCAAGTTCTGCCTTGGCCTCCTTGGCGGAGTTCTCGAAATCGTTGGTGTTATAATAGGACTGGATCAGAATGAGAGAGCCGGTGTCGTCGAGCGGTTGAAGCTTCTGCAGCTCCGCCGCATTTTTGATCACATCGGGATATCTCATACTTTGATAATTCAGCCGCATGGCGATGTTGTACATGGCCGGCTTTTCCGCGTCGGGCGCACCGCCCGAGGCGATTTCCCGGTTATAGGCGACGGTTGCCGCGGCATAATCCGGCATGGGCTGATTGATCGCGATAAAGCCGAAGAATTTCGCGACCTGGTATTCCTCGAACGGCGTTTTATCCATCACCGCGTCGGCTTCTTTGACCTTGACGAGAGCTCCGGCAAAATCTTTGGTGTCCACCAGCTTCATGGCATCGTTTAGCGCCTTGCCGACGGCCGCGCGCACTTTGGGCGCTTCGTCCTTTTTGTCGTCCTTTTTGGGAGCCGCAGCATAAGCAGGTGTCAAGACCGTTACGGCCGTGGCCGATGCGGCGGCAATAAGAGCGGCCATAACGGCGCGCCGAATAGGTTTGTTCATGGCTTTCCTCTTTTAATGTCCACCTCGATGCCGAGACGATTGCTGCCGATGCAATCCTTTAGGCCCTGGTCATGCGACAGGCGGGCGCTGTCAAGCACCCGCCCCTGCCGGATATAGGTTACGGAAATTTATGGCAAGCTAATGGCGGATTCTACCCCCGGCGGGCGTAGATCGCCCACAGCTTTGCGATCTGAGCTTCCTTGCCGTTTTTGGCCACAGAGTTAAAGGCGTTAACCGCGTCCTGCTTTTTGCCTTCCGCGAGAAGCACATGGCCCAGCGCCACTTTGGCCGCATCCGGATCGGCAAGTTTGCCGTTTGCGATGGCGGACCGGATTGCTTCTTCGCCTTCTTTGTTTTTGCCGGAACTCCAATAGATCAGCCCAAGTTTGACGCTGACATTGGGATCCGCAGCGGCCTTTTTCTGCAGATCCGCCTGGACGGCGCCATTCTGGGCGACGTCCTCATTGACCTTCTTCGTCAATCTCTCCGACCGATCGCCATTCAGCAGTTTGGCGGCGGCTGCCTTGTCGAGAGCGGACTTGGCTTCCGAGGGATAGCCGGCGACGAGAGCCTCCTGGGCCATATCGGTGTACTCATCCGTCGTCTTGATGTCTCCCACGGCAAAGCGCAGCCGATAGATGTCCATCATCTGATCGTCACTGAGGCCTTTTTCGTTCCGCGCGAGCTGCAGCAAATCGTGCCAATATTCCAGCTTAGAATAATTGGCCGCCAACTGCTCCAACGCCGAGCGCCGGCAGTTCGCGTCGTTCATCTTGAAGCAGACGGCCTGCTGGAACTTCAGCGCTTCCTCGCTCGGATTTCCTTCCAGCGCGGGTCTGGCATATTCCAGCGCCTCCCTAAATTGCCCAGAGCTGGCCATTTGGTTGGCGATGAAGAGGCGCGTGGTATTGTCGAGATTACCCCCCAGCTCCTTGGCGAATTCATCGGTCTTCGTTTTGTTTTTCGCCGTGATGGAAATTGCCAGCGCCTTCTGGAGGTTCTGGGTCTTATTGCCTTCGCCAGCCCGGATATTCTTTTCGAGTTGATCCATTGCCGTAGAATAATCTTTCGCGCTGATCGCGTAATTCACGATCATATCGTGGATGACCGGGTTGAGCGCGGCGGGTTTGTCCTCGCGAATGGCATCGGCTTCCTTGGCTTTGGCCAACGCCTCTGCCCAGCGGCCTGCTTTCGCATCGGCCTGAGCGCCCTGAATGGCGTCAACAAGCGCTTTATTGTGGGTGGTTAGACCGGCCGCAGCCCCGTAGGCCGCGGGCGAAACCAGGTTCATTCCGAAAACAGCCGCGCTGAGCAGAAGCGCAGCCGACAGCGCGCGAGTGGCTTTGCACATCATCGGTTTCCTCTCTCGCTCGGACGGCCCGCACTGGGCGGTGTCCGTCACCAAACGCCCCCACACGATCCTGACAGATTATTCGACGTATTGCTCGGTTCCGACAAAACCAATCTTTGTTACGCCCAGGCGCTGCGCATCGGCAAGAGCACGCGCCACGGCATCGTATTTGGCGAGCCGGTTCGGCCGCAAATGGATTTCCGGCTGCGGCACTTGGTTCGCCGTGTCTTCCAAATATTTGTCAAGCTGAGCGCGGCTCGGGACCGGTGTGCCGTTCCAGATCGGCGTACCGTCGAAGTCGATCTCGAGATCGACGATGACAGGCTTTGCATCGGACGGCGGAGTGGTCTGATTTGCTTGCGGCAGGTCCAGTTTCACGGCGTGCGTCTGGATCGGGATGGTGACGATCAGCATCACCAGCAGCACCAGCATGACGTCGATCAGCGGCGTTGTGTTCATTTCCACCATGACCTCATCGCCACCGCTCGGCGAACCAACGCTCATCGACATGGATGCATTTCCTCTTTCGATTTAAATCAGAACACCGGCTGTTCCGGATTGGTGATAAATCCAACCTTCAGAATTGCCGAACGCTGCAGGTCGGCGAGCACCCTGCCGATGCTTTCAAACCGGACATCCTTATCGCCGTGGATGTGGACTTCCGGCTGCGGCACTTTCACGGCAATCGCCTTGAGCTTCGTGAGCATCTCTTCGTTGCTGATCGGCACATCGTCCCAATAATAATTGCCGCTCTTATCGACAGAAAGGTTGATATTTTCCGGCTTGGTTATGGTGACGATATTGGTCGCCACGGGAAGCGTAATCGGCACCGATTTGATCACCACCGGAATCGTAATCAGGAAGATGATCAGCAGCACCAGCATGATGTCGACCAGCGGCGTGGTATTGATGGTCGAGTTGATCTCGTCCTCATCTCCGCCGCCGCTGGGCAAGCTCATAGACATGGTAATCGTCCTTTCGATTTACGCTTTGTCGTGACGCCTCAGCGCTTGGACGAGAGCAAATAGGTCTGCAGGTCGTTGGCAAACGAACGGAACTTCTCGCCCAGAACCTTATTGCGGCGCACCAGGAAGTTGTAGCAGAGCACCGCGGGCACCGCGACGAGAAGACCCATTGCCGTCATGATCAGAGCTTCACCGACCGGACCCGCGACCTTGTCGATCGAGGCCTGACCGGCAATGCCGATTGCTGTCAATGCATTCAGAATGCCCCACACGGTTCCGAAAAGGCCCACGAACGGCGCCGTCGAACCCACCGATGCGAGGAAGGAGATGCCGCCGCCGAGGCGCGCGTTCTCTTCTTCCACCGCGCGGTTCAGCGACATCTGCACCCAGTCAGCCTGGCTCAGCATGCCGCCCTGACGCGCCATCGCCTGCTGGCCGCGCTCCGCCACGTTGCGGAACACGTTGTTCTTGCCGAGCTTGTCGATACCATCTTCCAGATTGGCAGCCGTCCAGAACTTCTTTTCCGTGGTTTTGGCTTGGTTCATCAGCCGGGCCTGCTCCCAGTACTTCGTGAAGAAGATGTACCAGGTACCCAGCGACATGATGGCAAGCAGCCCGAGCACACCGTGCGAAACGAAATCGCCGGTTTCCCACAAGGCCTGTATGCCGTACGGATTCTTGACCGACGCAGTCGGCGGCGTGATGCCGGCGGGACCGGGCGCAGCCGCGTTTGCATCGGCAGGCGCGGTGGCAGCGGGCGCCGCCGCATCCGGGGTTGCCGTCTGGGCGCCGACCGGCCCAACGGCCAGCATGAAAGCGACGAAGGCGGAAGCAATCGTCAAGGTCTTCGCGTTCATTCTACTCTGCTCCGTTCTCAATTGAGGACGCCCAAGCGTCCGCTAGCGGTTCACTTTAGTCACAGTCACGGAAGACCGTCTGAACAGCATTCCGATAGGTCATTGCAGTTTGAAGATCACATCGGCAAGAAGATATTCGGCAACCGGCTTTCCGGCTTGCGTCGCGGGCTTGAATTTCCAACGCCTCTTCACCATCGTGCACGCCGCATCGTCAAGACGGCTTTTGCCGCTTCCCATCTGGACGCTGCAATCACCAACCGTGCCGTCTTCCTTCACCAAATATTTGATGTGAACGGTCCCTTGCTCCTGCAAGCGGATCGACACCGGCGGATAGTCATCGGCAGTTACCGCATGGCTTGTGGTTGGGGTGGGCGGCGTCGGCGGCGGTGGCGGCGGCGGCGGCGCGACTTCAACCGGCTTTGGAGGCGCCGGGGGCGGCGGGGGCGGCGCGGGCGCATTGGTGATCACGGTTTGCGGCGGCGGGGCCGCGGCAAGATTGATCTGAACTTCGGGTTGAACCGCAACTACCGGCGGCGGCTTGAAATCGGGCGGCGGCGGCGGCGGCGGGAGGTCGTTTTTGACCTCTTCGGTCGTGACCACTGCCTTAAGGTTATCACGCAACAATGCGATCGTAGAATTGGCCAGTCCCTGCATCAACGCATAGATTACGACGATATGAAATACGATTACGAAAATGATTCCCGGCCACCGGTTTTTCTTGAGCGGCTTACCGTGAACGGGACGAAGTTCCTGAAGTGCTGTCATTGTCCAAGCGCCCGATTAAAGCTGATCCAGTTCGGCCAAATAAACTTTTGGCGCCGTGCAGGCTAAGCCAGCAGGTTTGCTCCTATTAAACCATCGAGGGGGATTTTAACATCCTCTTTACGATGGTCCATAGCCTTAAGGCCCTCACCTTCATTGCGGATCGGTTGAGTTGCCCCTTCTCTCCCGTTCCGGACGGTCATGCGACGACCGGACCGAAAATTCCTCTTCCACACTGCGCCGAGAATTCGACGCAAACCGTATGTGGAACCCCTCGCGGCTTGTTATTTTTCTCAGGGCCGCACCCGAAGCGCGGGACCTAACCGAAAATCCCGGCGTAATCAATCATTGTCGTCCCATGCGGCGAAACGCCCTAAGTCCTCCGATCTATCGCGGCCAGCACCGGGCCGGCAAGCGGTTTTCGTGTCACAAGCCCGTGCTTAAGAAAGCGGCACAGCACTCATGGCCGGACCTGGGTACCCTGATGCGGCGATTGGCGCGGCGGGACCACGGCTGGCGGCGCCGGCAGCGCGGCCGAACCATGCTGCAATAGCGGCTGCACAGACTGTGCCTGCGGCAACGTAGGTGACGGCGTCACATTGGCATGGCCGGGCAAAGAAGCGGCGGCGGGCGCGCCTAGAGGAGCAAAGCTGCCGATTTGCGTCCGATTACGAAGCGCTCGCGCGACGGCTTCGCCGGGTATTGGCGGCGGAACGGTTTTCGAGACTGCGCCGGAAAAGCGCGGAGGCCCAACCGTTCCCGGATCTTCGCGCTTATTTGCAGCGCTTGTCCGAGAGGAAAAGTCCGTCGACGGATGATTGAGCAATTGAGCCCCGGCTTGGCCCGCAGGAGAATTATTGCGGAGCGGCACTGGCGTTGCCTGCAACGGAATGCTTCCGGGAAAGCTTGCACGCGCATCGCGGTTTCGACGCGATAATTCCTGCCCTTGGGATAGAGAGACAATCGGCACACCGCGGCGCAAGAACCGGCTGCTTTGTTCCGAACCGAAGGTGCGGCGGGTGGATCGCTCCAACGCATCCTTATCGACGCCGCGGTCCACGACGCGGTCGCGGTCGCGGTCCAAGACGTAATCTGTGTGATCGCGCGAATTGCGATAGAGGCCCGGCAGCCTTGCGCGGTCGATTATATAGGGACGCCGATCGCGAACGCCGAAATCCTGCGTCGGCACGAAAACCCACAGCCCGGTGAACGCATCGGACGAGAAATTATTGCCATAGAAACTCCGATATCCGTACCAATCGTCGGGGAGATAGGATGGCGCGGCGGTATTCAGCGAAAAGTCCTGATAACCGGGCGGCAACGGCAACCACCCGATATAGCCGCCGCCATCTGCGTCCGTGTCGCGCCAAGCAACCCAACCCGGTCCCCAGATGTAGCCCGGCACCCAGAGCCAGCCGTAAGTTGGATCGAACGCCCAGCGCCCATAATGATACACGATATCGCCATAGGGCTCGTTGGAGACCCAGAACCAGCCATAATCGCTGGTATATTCCCAATAGCCGTAAAAATAGGGACGAAAATTAGGTCCCGAATTGGGTTGCCAAACCGCGCCCCAGACCGGATGCTGGAACCAGCGGCCGAATGGAGCCAAAAGCTGCTCGAAATAGGTGAGACTCACTTCTGCGGCGGTGTGGTTCTGCTCCGCGGGTGAGACGGTTTCTGCTGCGGCGGCCGGATAGACGAGCGCAGCCACGGCGAACAAAGCCGCTGCGGCAACCCGACGAAAAGGCAAGATCACCATAGCCAATGAAGCCTGAGCGGCGGCGAGCACCACAGGTTTATTAGGCGCGGAATATGTCCTTAAAAAGGAAAGGCAACCTAGAACCTGCTACTCAGGTTGACGGTCGCCGATTGCGCCACCGTGCCTGCATTCACCGCCGCATCGTAATTAATGCCGACCGACCAGTTGCCCACAACATAGGCGACGCCGGCTCCGCCAATGAACCTTTCGGATTCAAGTGGCGGTCCCACCAGATGGAACGGCGAATTCGGCGCGGATTGGAAACTGCCGTCGATCGCGACCGGCGTGTTGGCGAATTCATGGCTCCAACCGATCAGAAGCTGAGGCTGAAACGTTCCAATATCCCAGGTAAAATTGCCCCGGCTCAGAACACCGATGAAGCCACGGATCGATTTCTCATCTTGTTGGCGGAGCGAAAGCCCGATGCCGCTGGTACCGCCATTTTCCGGAGCGTTCTCATTATAGGCGTTTTCCCGAAGATAAAGCCCATCGGCAGCAAACTGCGGCACAATCTCGAAATTGCCGAGATTGAAAACATAGCCGGTGGTTACTCCACCGGCGCCCAGAAGGCCCGACCAACTGGCGGTCGCCGACGTCGTGAAATTGCCCGCCGTTATCGTGCGCCGGCCGCTGAACTCTCCGATGCCAACGTTGACCTCAGGCGTCACGAAGAAGTTGCCCGGCCGCCAGCCGGCGTAGAACGACAGCTGGTGCCAAGTGACGTCTGTTTTGGTGTCACGGGGATGCGATTCCGAGACATAGCTGGTAAAGAACGTGTAGCCGAGACCGTAGCGCACATTGGCAAGAGCGCCCCATTCCACGCCGAAGGCGACACCTTCTCCCGCCCCGTCATAGCCGGCGTTGTTAGGACTGCTGGCCAAGCTGACCTGATTGTAGACTTCTTGGGCCCAGAAGCGGAATTCATCGCCCGATTTCGGCGCCTGCAAAACAAGCTCGCGTTCCCGCGCGCCGATCACGCCGGTCGCTTGATCGGTCATAGCGATTGCCAGAGCACGAACGCCGCCCGTTACGTCAGGAACCGCGGAACTGATGGCCGTTTGCACGTCCGCCGCGTTGCCAAGGGTCAGCAAAGCGGCGCCGAACGGATTATCGGCCAACGCTGCGGTGGCTAGGGGCTCATAGATTGTCGCGAGATTGCCGGTGAGGCCAAGCTGGCTCGCAGTCTTGCGCTGCAGCGTTATCGTCAGATTGTTGTTGTCGTGGCCGATCGTGCCATTGAAGATAAACGGGATCTGCTGGTTCGTGGTGTCGGTAAAATCGGCGAATTGCAGCCCTCCGGCGCTATGAATGAGGGTATACGTCCCATTGTTCGGCAGAAAACTGGTGGGCACCAGCGTCACTTTCGAGCCAAATCCGAAAGTCACCGTACCGGACGCTGAAATGACCGGCGCCACGGCTGAGGTTTTGTTGAGTGCCATTGCCACGTTGCCAAGCTCACCGACATTGAGGCTGGCGATCTGGGCGTTGGCGGTGTCCAGCGTTCCTCCCGTTCCACCTTGCGAGAGATGAACGTCGATTGTGCCGTGACCCGCCGCGGTCACCGCACCCTGGACGGAAGCGTTTGTGCCTTCGATGACGAGTTGGTTTCCCGCCACCCCCCCGCTGGTGCCGGCCGAGCCGAATAGGACATCGCCGATCACCGAACCGTTGGTGGTGAAACTTTCCTTTGCCGTGCTGTGCGAAAGATCGGCGGCAATATTCACTTGGGCGTTATTATTCAATCCGCTTGCCGATGCTTGCAGAGAGCCGCTGCTGATGACCACATTCGTCAGCGTTCCCGAGAGGTCGCGTATCCCATAAGCCGAAAGGCTGGATGTCGTAGCGTCGCTCGTAAGGGCCGTAGCTATGATCGTGCTTGTGCTGGTTAGAGACGGAAGACTGCTCCCCGGCTGTATCAGCAGCGCGGTTGCGATTTCGGGCTGACCTCCTGTGAGGGAGCTGCTGGTAACCGAGCTGCTTATCGTGCCGTTGTTGAACAAGGCCTGCGGCACAGAACCCGATGTGTTGATGAACGCACCATTACCGATAATAAGCGCGGTCGCATTGGTGGGCGCCGCA
>Ga0307477_10000628_pt1 | contig 36115 bp, 39 predicted proteins | sample atmos_gasesECM2C_FD_203316 | JGI IMG/M metagenome (GOLD analysis project Ga0307477, IMG submission 203316) | Hardwood forest soil microbial communities from Morgan-Monroe State Forest, Indiana, United States - atmos_gasesECM2C_515 | ecosystem: Environmental > Terrestrial > Soil > Temperate...
CAGCTGTTCCATGGTGGTTTGCGGCAACAGCTTGAGAACATCGGTCAAGCCAGCCGCCACGTGCCGCGCGCGCAAGGCTTCATCCACAAAATCCGGCACGCGATCCTCGATGCCCATTTTGGCGCGCAGGCTGCGGGCAATTCCAGGACGTTGGGATTCCACACCCGCGATCAGATCGAGCGCTTGCTCCATCGCGGGGAAATGGCGGGTGGTCGCGGCTTCTTGACTCAAGCGGACGAACGCGGCGCTCACCAGTCCCTGCAGTTCCGAGTCTTGTTCCACGCTAAGGCGCAGTCCCAAGTGACGCAGCGCTTCGCTTAGGAGTTTTGGGTCGGCCTTGGCGTAGAGCTCCGCCATTTCGGAGAGGCCCACGGCGGTTTTCTTGCGCGCATCCGTTTCTTCACTGTCGGCACAAGCGGCGTAATTCTGAAGAATGCCGATGGCTTCAGCGATGTTTCCATGTTCGATGAGTTCGCCAACGTAAGACTGCACGTTGCGTGGCGGAATGCACCAGGCTTCTCCCGACATCAGCACTGCACGCTTTCCACTTTCGGGCACGGCCGCCCAGAACTGCCGGTCCAGAATTTCGCGATGCGATTCGACCAGCATTCCGGCGTCGCTCATCTTGTCTTCGTGCGCACCAAGAATCTTGCGGAGATTCTCGATCTCCTGGTTCATGCGATCGAGCATCTGGCGGACGGCGTTGACTTTGACTTCGCCCTTTTCGAAGCGCTCGAGCGCGAAACGAATCGCCAGGTGCTCGGCAAGCTGCACGAGAACCGACTCATCCGGTTTTTCGTTCGGTGCTTGCGCTGCCAGAGCTGCCAGGGCTTGCTTTAACGTGTCTTGCGCACGCCCCGGTAACTGCGAAACCTGCTCCTGGAACGCGCCAGCTGCGGCCAAACCGCCTTGACCAGAGCCGACACTGCCAAAGCTTGTCAGCGCGCCCAGAATCCCGAGTAGTTCTTCTTCTGTGGGCTCTCCGCGCCCTCTACCACCAAGGCCAGCTACAACTCCAGAAACAAGGCTGGCGCCACCGCTAGCGCCAGCTCCGCCCCACCCGCCGGTGCCCGGGCCACCGCCTGGCCCACCATTGCCAAGTCCACCGCTACCCGATCCCCCGCCGCCTGGACCGCTGCCACCAGGTCCCGCGCCGAATCCTGTGCCACCTGGGCCGCCACCACCAGGTCCCGCGCCTAAGCCTCCCGTCCCTGGAGCGCCGATACCGCCACCTCCGCCGCCAGGTCCAAATCCACCGGATCCGGGCTCTCCACCGCCGGGTCCGCCGGGCCCTCCTGGCCCGGGACCGCTCATTCCCCCTTCGGCGCCACCTTCGCCCTTCGCGCCCTGCGCGGCAGCAATCAATTCGAGCAATTTGTGGGGATCGTTCAGCCACTCAGAGAACTGGTCATGGTCCTTGCCGAGAGATGCGACGGCCAGTTGGGCCGCCATGCTGGCTTCCTTGAGCCGCGAATCCGTGGCCACGAAGCAAATTTCGTTGATACGGATGCCTTGGGATCCGGCGAGGGAGGCCTTCAATTGGAGAGCCAGTTCCGCAGGCTTGGATTTGCCGGTGGGAAAGGCACGCACAAAGCGCCCAAGCTCTTCTTCGGTCACGGACGCAAAGAACTGGACGCTGGCGAGTCCCGCGGCGGAGAGCAACTGCGCAAACTGTTTTTCAGCGGGCGCCCCTTCCAGCGGTACCCCGTCCAATAAAAGCTGCGCTCCGCTAGCGCCCAGTAGCAGTCCTGAATCCGACCCCAGTGGGATGGCCGTGCGCAACTCGCTCCAGGCAGTTTCGAGCTGTTCGATCGTGCGGGCATGCTCGTAGCCATACAAGCGCGCGAACTTCAACAAGATGTTCAGGCTTCTTACGAATGCGCGTCCCGCCGCTGTTTTTGGATCTGATTTCATCCCGCGCCGTGTAGGTCCGCTATAGGACTCCCTGTCTAGTACCGTAGGGTTAGGCCCGGTCCCGCGCAATGGTACAGGAGTCCCATGTGTCTCCTGCGTCAAGCCGACCGAAGGACGGGCGACCAGCCTGAACAAGCGTACGGGTGCGCCCCGGGAGAGGACAGGTGTGAAAGGGACTCGACGGCAAACTCCGGCGGCCGGCGCTAATTCTTTGCGATGGCCACGCGCCCGCGGCGCCTGGTGCGGTTCGTCACCTGCGCAACCATGGGCAAGCCACCCAGCTCGAGAAGCAGTTTTCTCAAGCGGTAGCGTTCCTCCAGGTCCATATCCACGAATTCGAAAGCCATGGCCTGCGGGCGCGCACCGCGGACGATTGCCTGTGCTTTGATGTGCCGAACGCCCAGCGTGAATTTCAGCGTGAGGAGCGACCCGGGTGCCAGATGGCGTTCTCCGGAACCGATTCCGCCGCCCAGATTCAATTCCGGAATCGAGAGCCTGAAGTTCTCTCGGAGATTGGTTGTTACTGCAATGAGGTTGCGCGAAAGTTTCAGACGCGCATAGCGACGCTGGCGGATGACGGAGGCATTGGGTTCGGGATCCGTAGGCTCGAGGGTCAGCTCTTTCCGGTCAATCCCGCTGGCGGCCACTTTCTCCATGCCCACCGCCGCGTCCACGCGCAGAAGTGCCTGCGCTGCCGCAATTCTTAATTCATTGGGATAAACCCACCGCCAAACCTGGCGGGCCTCCAGAATGTGAAGTAGAAGCGTACTGGCTCCGGAAGCGCGCAACCGGCCAATGGCCTCAACGGCCTTGACTCTTGTGAATCCAGGTGTGTCATCGTTCTGTATCAGCTCGATGAGTTTCGGAATACATTCGGGCTGGCCACTCATCCCCATTTCATCGATGGCTAGAGGGCGAATCATCACATCAAGGGAATCATAGAGCGCAACCAGCAGCTTCGCGCGGTGTTCCGGCGGAGTCGCAGAAAGCTGCCGCACCGCGCGGTCGTGCGAGGAACGCGGCCATTGCGCGAGGCGCAACGGCAGGATTTTTTCCACGCTATCGGGGGAAAGCTGGCTGAGCAGGCCCAGAGCTTCGGCAGCCTCGCCTGCTGGCGCAGTCTGCAATGTCTCGACAAGTCGCTGTGTCGCTTCCTCTCCCAAACCTTTCACTATGCTGCAGAGCAGCTCGCAATCCTCGCGGAATCCGCAGTGTCCGAAGCGGTTGGTGGCATAGTGCAGCGTGGCTTTGGGCATCAACCCGAGGATTTCCGTCATGCCGTCCGCGATTTGCCCGCTGCGCATGGCCTCTTCGATGAATTCCGGCAAGCGCTCTTCGGCGCCGATGCGCGGCCGCAGGCTCTGCGTTGATCCTGGCCGCTGCGCCTCAACACTGTCGAGCGATGCCAGCGCCTGCTGCATCGCCGGGTAGCAGCGCTTGGAAGCTGCTTCCTGGCTCAAACGCACAAACGCGGCGCTGACCAGGGTCTGCAATTCCGGTTCGCGTTCGAGGGCCAACTGGTTGCCCAGGCGCCGGATGGCGTCCATCAAGGCGCTGCCATCTCCGCTGCCGTACAGTTCGCCCAGGTCCGATAACCCGATCGCCGTGGTCCGCCGCGCCTCCGGAGCTTCCAGGCTGATGCACGACGCATATTTCATCAGGATTTCGTTTACCGTCTTGAGTTCGCCGCGCCGCAACATATCTTCCAGGAAGACTCGCACGTTGCGCGGCGGGACGCACCACGCCTCGTCCGACGTCAGCACTTCTTTCTTATTCTCTTCGGGCACCTGCTCCCAGAATTCCTGGTCCAGCAGTTCCGTGTAGGACTGCACGGAGAGCCCTGCGTGCGCCATCATCTCTTCCTGCTGGCCGAGGATTTTCCGCAACGCTTCAATTTCCGTGTTCATGCGGTCGAGCAGCTGCTTTACCGCGTTGACGCGCAACTCGCCCTTCTCGTAGCTGTCCAGGGCGAAGCGGATGGCCACATGCTCGGCGAGCTTCAGCAGCATGGGCTTGTCTGGCTTGGCGTCTGGTGCCTGCGCAGCAAGTCCCGCCAGCGCCTGCTGCAGCGTATACTGCGCCCGCACTGGCATGGCGCTCAGCCGCGATTGGAACGTAGGCACGTCCATGCGGCCTTCTGAATCCTTTCGTGACTTGCCTAGCTGTGCGAACAATCCGAGCATTGAGCGGACGTCCTCTTCCGCTACGGAGTAGCCGCCACCGCCGCCTTCTCCCGTTCCGCCGGTTCCCGCAAGGATCCCTGTGGGCATGGCACCGAGACCACCTGCCATGGAGTCTCGCAGCATCGCCGAGGCGCTCTTCCATCTGCCAGGAGGATTCGCCGTGCCACCTCCCCCGCCAACACCGCCCCCGGGTCCTGAGCCGCTCGCGCCACCAACACCACCTCCAGCACCACCCCCGCCGCCAACGCCAGTACCGCCTCCGCCACCTCCCTCGCCGATTCCCGATCCACCTACTCCACCGCCACCAACGCCACTCCCACCGCCAACGCCGCCGCTGCTTCCGGTGCCAGCACCACCCCCGGCGCCAAGGCCGCCGCTTCCCGTCCCTCCTCCACCACCCCCGCTACCACCACCGGTGCCACCGCTTCCTGTTCCTCCACCCCAGCCCGATTCCCATAGCCCGGGAGTGCCAGCAGCACCTGTCCCCGTGCCACCGCCGCTGCCTGTTCCGCTTCCGGTACCGCCGCCCGTACCCCCACCACCACTCCCACCCATTCCCCCGCCGCCCAAGCCGAAGCCTGGCCCTGGCGCACCGGAGCCGTGCCCGGGGCCACCCATACCACCACCGCCGCCGGCACGCGAACTCTCTGCGGCGAGGATCATTTGGAGCATCTTGTTGGGATCTTCGAAAAAATCCTTGAATTTGTCGCCCTGCGCTCCAAGCACCTTCTGCGTCAGTTGCGCGGCGACCTTGATGCCCGCGACAGACGAATCTTCGGCCACGTAACGAATTTCATTCACCTTGATGCTGGTATCACCCGCCAGCGCGGACTTTAATTGCTCCGCCAGCGAAGATGGTTTGGCGTTTCCGCTCGGGAAAGCACGCACAAATCGCGCGAATTGTGGCTGTGTCAGTGTCGGTGAAAAGTGGATGCTGGCAATACCGGAAGTAATCAGCAGTTGCGCGAAGCTGCGCTCGCCGGCGGCCGAACCCAGTGGCACGCCATCCAGCAGGATCTGTGTTCCCGAAGCGCCCAACAGCAGTCCGCTTCCGCTGCTGTCATCCAGCGCGCCGCGCAACTCCTTCCACGTGGTTTCGAACTGCGCCGCCGTGCGCACGTGCCCGAACTCATACAGGCGCGCGAACTTCAGCAAAATGTTAAGGCTGCGGACAAACGCCCGCGCCCCACCACGTGATTCGGGACTCATAGATTTCGGCGGAGGTTCCTGCCCCTCCCCATGCTCTATCTACACTAGTTTTCCTGTCATCCGGAAACAAGTCTCCCGGCGCTCCGTGTACCCATCTCAATAACAGATTCCCATTACGATTTGGGAACATTCCTGCCCGCCTCGCTTGCCCTCCTCTCAGCGTGTCTCGTCTGCCGCACGCGGGGCCACTCTATGCCCGCCCGACGGCATTTCGCGGTAGATGACGCCCATCGGAAAGAGGCCATGCTGTTGGGACAACACCCCTGCCTTTTCGCAGTGTCCATACGCAGGCGCGGGAGTGACCCATATTGCACAGAACACTAACCCGCAATATGCGAGGCTTGCCTGTTCGAACAAGTCGGTGCCGCGCCGTAGTGGAAATTCGGGACCAATAGTCAGGTCACCGGGCGCTCCGCGCACAAGCAGTTTACATGCCCAAAACTCACTCAGCCTTCGTACGGATCCATTGGAAAATTCACAGATTGTTTTCCAGCGTGTTGAGGGCATACAAGACGCGTCATCTCCTTCGCTTTGCCTCTCTGCTGGCCGCTCTCCCCTTTCTGCTGATCCTGTGCACGATGACGCACATCAGCTACAACCGATCAAACTTGCCGGATTTAGAGGCGTTCCTGCGCTTTGAGCCTCCCACCACCGGCCACATTTACGATGCGAATGGCCGCGTGCTCATCGAGGTAGGTAGTGAACGACGAGAAATCATTCAATATAAGGATATTCCCGACGTCCTGCGGCAAGCGATCCTTTCGGCCGAGGATGAGAATTTTTTCTCGCATGCGGGAGTGGATTATTCGGTCTTTCCTCGATTGCTCGGCAAGGCCAATCTTCATGCCTTGTTTAGGCACGCCGGAGGCTCCGGCGGCGAGGGCATCTCAGAGCACGCCTCGGTGTTTCCCCAGGGCGGTTCGACGCTGACGCAACAGCTTGTGCGCGGTTATTTCCTGCAAAAACTGACGAGCACGAAAAGTAGTACAACCCTGCAACACGAGGGGTTTCTCCCGCACGTTTTGGCCTTCGTCATAGGTGCGCCGGGGGCGAACCGGTTGCTGTTAAAAGTGGAGGAAATGCGTCTCTCCTTGTGGATTGAGACAGAGATGCAAAAACGCTTCGGATCAAAACGCAGGGCCAAAGAAGAACTGCTGGCGCGTTATGCCAGCTTCATCTACCTGGGAAACGGCCGTTATGGTTTCGCGGCGGCCTCGCAATTTTATTTTGGCATGCCGCTCGGTGCTCTCTCTGCAAATGACGCCGACAAGGCTGCATTACTGGCAGGAATCACCAAGTCGCCCGGAGAGTATTCTCCAAATTTGACAGACAATCAAAAACCACTCCGCAGACGAAATCAGATTTTGGCTCTCATGGTTAAGAACCATTTTCTTTCCGCGCAGGAGGCAGGACGTTGCCAACAGGCTTCGATTCGCCTGGCTCCTCATATAGCCGGTCCGATGGAAGCGCCCGCGGCAGTGGAAAACGTTCTCGATGAGCTCAAACGACTCGACCCCACCCTCGCCCCCGATGTGGGAATGAACCAGCTGTTCGAGGGCCGCATCCAAATTCATGCAACGACCGACGACCGGATCCAGCGGATCGCGAATGACGCTCTCGAAAACGGCTTGAATCTTTATGAAAAGCGTCATCCGACGAGTGCGGGGATGATTCAGGGCTCCATGGTTGTTCTCCGCAACAGCGACTCCGCCATTCTGGCTGAAGCCGGTGGGCGACGCAGCTACAAAGGGCACAACACCGCGTACGGCGACTTCAATCGCGCCACTCAGTCCTTACGCCAACCAGGCTCGGCCATGAAACCAATTGTTTATCTGGCGGCATTTCGTCAAGGCGCCATGGAGCTCGATACTCCCGTTCCCGACGGGCCCATCTCGGTGGCGACCTCAGCAAACCATCCACCGAAGTGGATCTCCAATTTCGATGGCGAATTCAAAGGCATTATCCCCGCCCGGCAAGCGCTGGCGGAGTCGAGAAACGCGGTCGCCATCTGGATCGTTCAGCAAATTGGAATCGATTCGGTCCTGAGGACCGCCCGAGACGTCGGCATCCGAACGGTGCTGCATCGCTATGACACCACGGCCCTGGGCGCTTCCGAAGTCACCTTGCTGGAACTCGCCAATGCTTACCGCATGATGGCCAGCGGCATTCGCGCGGAACCTTACGCAATCGCAAAAATCGAACGCAATGGAGGAAGCGTAATTTACACCCATCCCGTGGTCTGCTGTTCGAACCGGGAGAACGAATTGGGGCTGCAGCTGATCCAGGAAGGATTGCGTGGCGTTGTGCGCCTGCCCTCGGGAACTGCACATGCGCTCGACGCGCGAGCTTTCCCAATCCCCGTGATGGGCAAGACCGGCACGACAAATGGCTATCGGGATGCGCTTTTTGTAGGGTCCACCTACGGTCCCGATGGAATTACCGCAGCCGTGCGCATCGGATTCGATGACAACCGCTCTCTGGGCGCAAAGGAAACCGGTGGCAGGGCCGCGCTTCCGGTATTCAGGGAACTCATGCTGAAGACCTACCAGGCAAAGTTGGTTGGTCCCGTGCCTTCCTTTCCCGCCGGGATGGAAGAAAACATTCGGACGTACCTGAGCAGCGAACCTGCGGAAACAGAAGCAAGGCGGCTTTTCCATTCGACGGATGTCGAAGCATCCACAGGGGATCGAGTGAGATCTTGCCCTGCCGCAGCCCCGCGCGTGAGCACCAACGATTGCGAGATACCGCTACTCCCGCTGCCCGTGGTTTACCAGCGTCGAGATGGACGGGGCAGGATCGTTTTTACGAACGAGTGAGAGAAAGTTTGTGCGCCCTGCTTCGATCACCGGGTCTTCCCGCTCGTCGCTGCTTCCACGTTCCGCGGTATTCTTGTTCTCTTGCCGTTTGTGGAGCGAGCAAACTGTCCGCAATGGGACAGACATCAGCCCCTTCGATGACGGATCATTTGTCCGGCTGAATCCCTGAAATCGCGGAGCTCCAAACTCGAATAACGGTTTGGCAAGAAAGTTGGAGGCAATTCGTATGAGCACAACCGTATTAGTCATCATCTGTAGCGTGGTCGTGATCGCTATCGTGGCCGTCGCGGCTCTGATTCTTGGCCGAAAGCGCCGTAGCGAAAAACTGCGCACTCGGTTTGGTAACGCCGAATATGACCGCGCACTGCAAGAAGGCGAAAGCCGGCGTCATGCCGAAGCGGGGCTCGATAAGCGCACCGATCGGGTGGAGAGCCTTCACATCCGGGCTCTCGGTCCTGCCGATCGTGCGCGCTTCGTCGAGGCATGGGGCAGAGTGCAGGCACGCTTTGTGGACGGCCCTGGAGGAGCAGTTACAGAAGCGGACCAGTTGCTGGGCGATGTGATGTCCACACGCGGCTATCCGGTGAGTGACTTTGAACAGCGTGCCGCGGATATCTCCGTGGCCTATCCGCTGGTCCTCGGAAACTACCGCTCGGCCCACGCCATTGCCGTTCGTCAAACGCGCGGGCAGGCCAGCACTGAGGAATTGCGCCAGGCCATGATTCAATACCGGACGCTTTTTGATGAACTTGTCGGCGCGCCAGAGATGGCCAGTGTGAAGGCTGCTTCCTAAACGCGAATGAGAAGCGGCGAGAAGCAAGCGCCGCAGAATCTTCGAGAAAAGAACCAGCGGACAGGTGGCTCTGTCGGAAGCTCGCAAACAGAACTTGGTCGCCTGGATTCCGGCTTTGATGGGCGGAACATTTGACTTTTCCTCGATTTTTAACGAAGCGCTTCTGAAGTGCTACCCATCTTATTCGAACGATCTCAATTCGGCGTCGAAACGCGTACACCCCGGCCTTGTTGAAAGCGCCCTCCTTCCCCTGCAGGCCGCAAGCACAACTACATTTTCTCGATACGTGAATTTGAGTATAGAATCGAAGCGAAGTGCTATGACCGACCAGCCCCCATCGGACCGCTTCAAGACGGATATGCCGCAGATCCCGGGCGTTGCCGGATCGGGCTCGAATCGCGCCGGCGCCAATCCGGCCATCAAGCTTGTTGTCGGCCTGCTCGCCGTGCTGCTCGTCGTTTTTCTGGGGGCGCGCTGGGCCCTTCGGCCCAAGCATGTGGAAGCGCCTCCCGCCGAAGCACAGCCGCAGATCGAAGTTCCGGCGCCCGCGCCCGATCCGAGCACGCTGCTTCCCCACGCTACCGAATCTGCACCAGGTATTGCAGAAGTGTCGGAGATGGCCAAGCCATGGTCCTCCAAACCGTTTTACATTCGCAATCGCACGACGGGCGAAAACATCCCGGCTCTGCTGGTGCGCCTTCCGGCGGGCTCTCCATCGCAGGCAAGCGGCTACTGGGCGCTTTCACTGAATTCACCCTACGGCAATTGCACCCTGGAGTACATCACGGATATGGACAAGCTGAAAAACGATTACGGCTTTCGCGGAGCGAAACATCCCATGGTTGGGAATCCGTGCAGCCGGACGGTTTTCGACCCGGTTAAAACCACCAATCTTCCGGGAAACGTATGGGTGCGCGGCGCTATCGTGCAAGGATCGGATCTCCGTCCGCCTCTGGGGATTGAGCTTCAAATCAAAGGGAAAGACATTCTCGCGGTGCGCACCGAATAGCTCTCGGATTGGGGGCGATTCTTTTTTCTCACATCGGCTCATGGACAAACTGACTCCGGACTCTACTCCTCATCCCTCGCGCCGCGAATTCCTAAGAAACACTGCGGCGGCTTCCGCTCTCGCGCTCACGCCGCGGGCGAACTCGATCCTCCAGGATGCTAGCAACACTCTCCCTCCGGCGTTTAATGCGCTCAAGCCGCTGGGCGCGCGGGTGCATCCAATTACGCCGGAAGAATTCCACGAGCGGCTGGTACACGCGCAAAAGCTGATGTCGGAGCTGTCTTCAAAGATAGATGCTTTGTTTTTCGCGCCGGGAACTTCCCTCTATTACTTTACGGGCATCCGCTGGCAGACGAGTGAACGGCTGCTGGGGCTGCTGCTGCCGCGGACTGGCGATCCCATTCTGATTGTGCCGGGATTCGAGGAGGGCCGCCTGCGAGAAAAGCTGCACTTCACGGCGGAAGTTCGCATTTGGCAGGAAGATGAGAATCCCACGAAAATTGCGGCAGCCGCCCTGGGCGATCGCGGGATTCGCACCGGGCGCCTGGGCGTGGAAGAAACGGCGGCGTTCGCCTTTTTCGATGATCTGCGCATGGCCGCGGCCGGATTCGAATATGTCTCTGCTGACCCGGTAACCATCGCGTGCCGCGGGCGCAAGTCCGCTCACGAATTGGAACTCATGCGACTTGCGTGCGAAACAACCTGCGAGGTCTTTCGCGCGGTGTTTGCTTCGCTGAGAGAGGGCATGTCGCAAGAAGACATCGGCAAGCTTGTGGAAGCGGGCTTTTCGAGAATGGGATTGCGCGGCGGCGCACTTGTATTGCTGGGCGCTTCGGCTGCGCTTCCGCATGGCACGCTTAAGCCGCAAAAGCTGAAGGAAGGCGACGTCGTGCTGATCGATGGCGGCTGCACCGTGGACGGCTACGAATCGGATGTGACGCGCACGGGTATCTTCGGGAAGCCATCGGAGAAAGTGGCGCGCGTTTACGAAATCGTTCGAAAGGCGCAAGATGCTGCGCTGGATGCGGCGCGCCCAGGAAAGCTTTCCGGGACCGTGGATGATGCGGCGCGCAAAGTGATTGCCGACGCAGGCTATGGCCCGGACTACAAATATTTCACGCACCGCCTGGGGCACGGCATCGGGCTCGATGGACACGAGCATCCTTATCTGGTGCGCGGAAGCAAGACAGTGCTGGGGCCGAGTATGACCTTCTCGAATGAGCCAGGAATCTATATCGTGGGAGAGTTTGGGTTGCGCTGCGAAGACGATATGGTCATCACCGCGGATGGGCCAGCGCAACTTCTCACCCCGGGGTTCCAGGTTTCGCTGGAAAAGCCTCTGGGCTAGATTCTTCCCTTCCAGATTGCATCGCAGAATTCGACGACGCGCTCCTCCGCCCAAAAGCGTTCTGCACCGGAATGTTTCGAGATAAAGCCGCAATGGCCGCCACGCCGAGTGGGGACGAAGCGAATCGCGGGATTCTCGCCAATTCTCGCGGCGAGAAAAGAAGCATACGGTACGAACGGATCGTCTTCGGCGGTGATCAAAAGCGTCGGCACCCGAATATCTGTGGCAACCCGCTTCGCGCTTGCCTGCTCATAATAGTCGTCCGCGTCACGATATCCGAACTGCGGTGCAATGATCGCTTCGTCAAACTCCCGCACCGTGCGGATCGCCCCGAGACCGTCTTTCCCGTAGCGCTTCGGAAACAGGCTCCGTTTCCTCGCGTAGCGCTCCAGCAATCCCACAACAAAATGCCGCTGATAAAAATAATTCTCACGGCGTTCCAATGCATCCGCGCTGGCGGCCAGGTCGAGCGAGGGACACACCGTGCAAATTCCGCGCAGCGCACTTGGCGCGCGTACGCCGTATTCCCCAGCCATTTTGGTAACTAGATTTCCGCCCATGGAATAACCAACGAAAAAAATCTGTTCGAAGCCGTCCATATTCGCCAGCTCTTCCAGGACTGCGCGGTAGTCGTCGCTCATGGCGGAGTTGTAGAGCGTTGGCGTCAAAGCTTCCGTTCCGCCGCAATTACGCTGGTTCATGCGCACAACATGGAAGCCGCGGTGGAAGGCCTTCTCCGCGATGCCGCGAACGTAATTCGAATCGCTCGAACCTTCGAGCCCGTGGACGGCGACGATTACGGGCGCGTCCTTGCGGTTGCCCAGTTGCCAGTGGCAATGCGCGAGCAGCCGCGAATCTGGAGCAACCTGGAAGAGGCGCGCTTCCGCAGGGGGGATGTCAAACCGCCTGGGGACAAAAGCCGAGGCGATGGTCATGACATGTCCGTTTTTCAGCAGGGGATGCGGCTCAAATGAAGAGAAGTCGGGTCCCACAGGGAGAACTGTATTTCACATAGAGGACGCAGACAAGCCAAAGTGCGGTCTCAAGACAAAGCCGAAGATCGATACCGGATGTTCCATGTGGACCCCCGGCAGACATACGGTTTTATGTATGAAAGGAGGCACTTAATTCTAAATTCTGTTGCTATGCCCTCCCTGGCAGCTAAATATGTTCTATATTTTCCGTAATTTAGTTTTAGTTGACCCTGGCTTGGAAATTGCTAAGATGCAATGCAATTGGATTCGACTTCAGGGAGTTGAATCCGAGGCTTAGGTTCTTGAGTCAGGTCACCTCTCAAAGCAAGCGCCGGCGGGTCATTCTGAGAATGAACTCGTGAAAGGGGTCGTGGTGTGATTCCGTCCAGGACTTGCGCACGACCATTGGCACCTTGCACTGGGGGGCTGGCTCGGAGTCACAGAGCACAACTTCAGTCAAAAGCTGTGTGAGAGAACAGCGGCAGTCTGGCCGCGGGTCGGGGGAGACGATAATGGAAATGAAAAAACGTATGTACTTGCTGTTCGTGGGGATAGCGCTTCTGAGCTTGGGGAGCAACAACGCATTCGGACAGGCATCCGCCAGTGCTGCCCTTCAGGGCACCGTCATGGATCAGTCTGACTCTGCCATCAAAGGTACGAAGGTGGCGCTTACGAGCAAGGAACAGGGCTGGACTCGCAGCACGGACACCAGTGATACGGGTTTTTACAGGTTCGAGCTGCTCCCTGCGGGGACTTACAGCATCAAAGTGAATGCTTCTGGTTTCAATACTGCCGAGGCAAAGGACGTCGTGTTGCAAGTTGGCGCGACGACGACCCAAAACTTCACGCTCCGGCCCGGCTCGGTGTCCGAGACCATAGAAGTTACCAGCGATCCGGCTCTGGTAGACCAGCAGAAGACAGACGTCAGCACGAACATCACGCCGCAACAGATCCAGCAATTGCCGCTGATCGCTCGAGATATCGCGGACCTTGCGTATCTCTCACCGGGAGTGAAATCGGCGGACTCCTACGACCCTACCAAGAACCGCTACTCGATCTTGTCAGTGAACGGTCAGGGCGGACGCAACGTGAACGTAACCGTCAACGGCGTAGACAATAAGGACAACACGGTTGGCGGGCCCGTCATGCAACTTCCTGCCGAGGCCGTGCAGGAGTTCCAGATCTCTACTCAACGCTTCTCTGCCGTCAATGGCCGGTCCGAAGGCGCTGCCATTAACGTGATTACGAAATCCGGGTCGAACGCCTACCATGGTTCGGCATTTGGATTTTTCCGCGATGTGGCCCTCAATGCGGCCGAGAAGCTTCCCGATCCAGCCAACAACAGAACTGTCTCCTCGACTCCGCCCTATTCGCGCCAGTGGTTTGGCGGTTCGATCGGCGGGCCAATCAAGAAAGAGAAGCTGTTCGCTTTCTTCGCCTTCGAGCGCGAGCGGGAGCACACCTCAATCGCCGAGAATCCGACGGCGCTTACGCAGCTTAACCTGGTGACTTCGATCGGGGCTCAGCCAGCAGCGACGGTCCCGACTCCGTTCTATGAGAACCGCATTGCCGGACGGATGGATTGGACGATCAACAACAAACATAGTGCCTATGTGTCGGTCGCCACGCAGGCAAATAACAGCCTCAATGACCAAAGCAACGGCACCTTCGATCTGACCGAAGGCAACTTCACCAGGAATCACTTGCAGATTGCCAACTTCACCCTGAACTCTGCGTTCTCGCCTACCCTGCTCAACCAATTCACGGTTGGCTGGCAGTATTGGAATAACTTAATTGACAGCACGACGCGGACCCCGCTCATTACCTTTCCCAATGCGCAATTCGGCACCAACACCAACGTCCCGCAGGAGTCCATCCAGCGCAAGTGGCAGTTTAAGGATGACGTCAGCAAGACCGTTGGACGCCACACTTTCAAGACTGGATTTGACTATATCTTCACTCCATTTATGGGCGGCTTTTTCGAATTCAATCCGACTCTGGAGGTCGACTTTGGCGTGAATCCGAGCTGTATTCTTGGTGTCGGACCAGATGCTACGACACCGGGTTGCGGCCCCTCCGTTTACCCCAATGGGTTCTCAACTGCGGGGTTAATCTCCGGTAATAATGCTGGAGTAGGGATGAGCATTGCGGTCGGCGATCCCCACTTCATCATCAAGGATGCGAAGCAGCTCGGATTGTACTTCCAGGATGACTGGAAAATAACGCGCCGGTTGACCGTGAACCTTGGGCTTCGTTGGGACAAGGATTTCGATTTCATCGGAGGATCGGATATCGCCAACAGCCGTACCTTCCAAGAGCTCCAGGCGGCTGCCCCTTTCAGCCCACTGGCGGCGTCTCTGGTAGCCAAGAAGGCGACCGATTACAGCAAGAACTTCAGCCCACGTCTGGGGTTTGCCTATGACCTGACCGGCCACGGAAACCATGTCCTCCGCGGCGGTTACGGAATGTACTATGGCAATACTTTCCAGAACATTCCCTTGTTCATGGAGCAGCAGAGCAACGCGACCATCTTTCAGACGGCGTTCGCCATTAGCGGCAGCGATATCGTGCCGGGCACGGGAATTCCGCTCAACCAATGGCGCTTCGGTGTAAGCCCTCTGCCAACCATTCCGCCTCCGTCTTCCAGCCTGACCACCGGCGCTATTGGCCGCATCATAGATCCGAACTATCGCAACCCGGTCACTGAGGAATGGAACGGCGGATATACCTGGTCACTCTCATCGAAATCCGTAATCGAGGCGGAATACGTTCACGTGCTTAGTTTGCACGAGAACAAGACCATCAACCTTGATCCCAGAATCCCCATCAATCGTGCGAACATAACAACGACGAGCGTGACAGAGGATCCGAATACGAAGGCCCCGGTCTGTTCGGCGTCGTCGTGCGGGTTCTTCTTTCCATTGGACGCGGCATTCACGACCGCCGGTGTGCCTGTTCTGGGCAGCGTCCGCGATGAAGCCTCGATCGGTCGATCACGCTACGATGGCATGAACATCAGCTATCGCCAGCGCGGATTCCACAACGTCGATCTGATCGCAAATTACACGCTGGCCCGCGCCGTGGGCTATGACGAAGACGGCGGTTCGTTCCGCAACTATCCGCGCGACCCACTGAACCCGCTCTCGCCGAATGAATTCGGGCCAGCCTTTAACGACGAGCGGCACCACGTCACGATTGCAGGCACTGTAAACCTGCCGTGGAGAATGGAGTTTTCTCCGATCCTGCAGGCAGGATCGGCCCGGCCGTATACTGCGACCTCGTCGAACAATATGGTGAACTTGGGCGGCGGCAGCGCCACGGGCGCGTTGATCGTTACGAACAGCGCTCCGAATAATCTACTCTCGGCGACCCTATTGCCACCGGTGAATGGCTCGCTGAAGGTAGCAGAGGCGCAGTGCTATTACTCTGGTAACTGCCACATCGTCCCTTACAACTCCATGCGTGGCGATCCATACGTCAACATGGACGTCCGCCTTGCCAAGAACATCAGGCTGGGCGAGGGGCGCAACCTGCAGCTCGCTTGGCAGGCGTTCAACCTCTTCAATCACGCCAATTACGGCAACAACTTCCAGACTGTGGTCCAGCAACCCACATTCGCTAAGGCCATTGGGTTCATCAATCCCACGAGCAGCGTGCTGCCGCGGGCTTTCACGGCCGAGTTCGGAGCCCGCTTCACCTTCTAAACCCTAAACATCACCCCACTGGGTGCGCTCCGGTTCCTAGAGCGCACCCCTTTTTATTCTTGCCGAAATCATTTAGGGACTCAAAGTGTTTGCTCCTGGGCCCGCTCGCCTCAAATTGACCGAACTGTTTGGCCAGCTTGACCGGGAGTGCCGGTATCCCTACAATTGAAGATTCACCGTGATGGATTTTTTCGATTTGATGAATTCTTCGTCCAGCCCGGCGGCTACCTGCCGGGCTGCGCTGTTTTCTGGCGCCCCTTTTGCTGCGCACACTCTTCCGACGTGAGGCTGGAATGAACGACGGTCCGATTCCCGAGGGTCTTACCTTTGACGACGTGCTGCTGCTGCCGGGCAAGTCCGCGGTGCTGCCGACGGAGGTGGACACACGCACGCACTTTTCTCGGAAGCTGCCGCTGAATATCCCGCTGGCTTCCGCGGCCATGGACACGGTTACGGAATCGCGCCTAGCCATCGCCATCGCGCGGCAGGGCGGCATCGGGATCATGCACCGCAACATGGCCATTGACCGCCAGGGCGAGGAAGTAGACCGTGTAAAACGCTCGGAGAGCGGCATGATCGTTGATCCGGTCACGATTTCCCCGGACATCACGCTGCGGCAGGCGCTCGAAATCATGACCAAGTACCACATCTCCGGCTTGCCGGTGACGCGCGGTTCGCGTCTGACCGGCATTCTGACCAACCGTGACCTGCGGTTTGAGAAGAATCATGCGCAACTGGTCAGTTCGGTGATGACAAAGGACAACCTCGTCACCGTGCCCGTGGGCACCACGCTGGAAGAAGCCGAGCGCATCCTGCAGAAGCATCGCATCGAAAAACTGCTCGTTGTGGACCAGGACTTCAACCTCAAGGGACTCATCACCGTTAAAGACATTCAGAAAAAGCTGGAATATCCGCGAGCCGCAAAGGACGAACAAGGCCGGCTGCGCGTTGGCGCCGCCGTGGGCGCCACCGGCGATTTTCTGGAGCGCGCGGTCGAGATGTCTAAGGCGAAAGCCGATGTCCTTGCGGTTGATACCGCCCATGGCCATTCCGAACGCGTGATGGAAGCGGTGAGAGCGATTCGCCAGCGGCTGCCCGAGATGCAAATCGTGGCGGGAAACGTGGCCACGTTCGAAGGGGCGAGAGATTTGATCGCGCTTGGAATCGACGGCCTCAAGGTCGGCATCGGCCCAGGCTCGATTTGCACGACGCGCGTGGTCACCGGGGCTGGCGTGCCGCAACTCACCGCGATCATGGAGGCCGCGAGGGCGGCGAGAAGCACAGACGTGGCGATTATCGCTGACGGCGGCATCAAGTACTCCGGGGACGTTTCGAAGGCGCTCGCTGCAGGCGCATCCTGCGTGATGATCGGCAGCCTGTTTGCAGGAACAGAAGAGTCTCCCGGCGAGACGATTCTGTACCAGGGCCGAACATTCAAGTCCTACCGCGGCATGGGCTCGACCGGGGCGATGGAATCGGGCTCGGACCGCTACGCGCTGGTTCAGGACAGCGGGGAACGCGGCAAGTCCGTGCCGGAGGGCGTCGAAGGCCGCGTGCCTTATAAAGGCCAGTTGGGCGCGCTGACGGAGCAACTCGTCGGCGGCTTGAAGAGCGGGATGGGCTACGTCGGCGCCGCCAATTTGAAGGAGTTTTCCGCGAAGAGCCAGTTCGTGCGCATCACGGCGGCCGGACTGCGGGAAAGCCACGTGCACGACGTCATCATCACCAAGGAAGCGCCCAACTATCGCATGGAATAGAGCGTATCGAATTGCGCCGCTTCGAATAAACAAGTGGAAGAACAAACAGGAAAGGAATCGTAGTGTCGCAATCGCAGCCCTGGCGCAATCCGCGTCCCGCACCGCAACTGACCGAAATTCAGTCGCGCTTGCGTCCACCTCGCGCCTGGGGATGGCTGCGGGCGTGGTGGCCCGCCTTACTCTGGGCCGGCGTGATCTTCTCGTTGTCTACGGACTCGTTTTCCGCAGAGCACACCGGATCGATCCTCGCACCCATCCTGCATTGGCTGAGGCCGTCCGTTACCGAAGAACAATTCCGGATCATTCATTTTTTCATTCGCAAGAGCGCGCACTTCACCGAGTATTTTATTTTTTGCCTGCTGATCTACCGCGGCGTGCGTGGCGACCGCACGGGCTGGCGCTGGACGTGGGGCTTTGCGGCGCTCTGCTGCGCCGCGGGCTACTCGATCCTCGATGAAATCCACCAGGCCTTCGTGGCCAGCCGCACCGCCTCGCCCTACGATTCCCTGCTCGATTCCATCGGCGCTTTTTTCGCCGCAGCCGTGCTCTGGCTATGGTTCCGCTGGCGCGCCCAGTCCCAGTCCGCTGCTGCCTCCTCGCCCGATCCCGCTGCCTAGTCGTATTCTTTCTCTGAAGTATTCTGCGAAGACGCAAGATATAAACAAAAAGCCCGCCACGGCGAGTCGGAGCGGGCTGCAAATGGTTTGGTCCAGAGAACGACGTTTAGCTCTTGGCTTCGGCGGGTTCTTCCTTGGCGGTTTTTTCTTTCTTTTCCTTGGCTTTGTATTCGTAGCCGACGATCTCGAGGATGGCTACCTTGGCGTTGTCGCCGACGCGATTGCCGGCATGGATAATGCGCGTGTATCCGCCCGCGCGGTCCGCGAACTTCGGCGCGATCTCGCTGAAAAGTTTCTGCGTGACCGCGGGAAGCATGATGTAGGAGGCGGCCTGACGGCGCGATTGCAGCGTGTCGCGCTTGCCGAGGGTGATCATTTTTTCCGCCACGGGACGCGCCGCTTTCGCGCGCGTCAACGTGGTGGTGATGCGCCCGTGTTCGAGCAAATTAGTGACCAGGCTGCGCAGCACGGCGCGGCGATGCGCCGGCTGCTTACCGAGTTTCGATCCTGAATTAAGATGTCGCATCGTCTATGTGTCCCTTGTGGCCTTAGAGCCCGACGGTGTCTTCCGACGCAGGTGCGGCGGTCTGGCTGGGGAGCGGCGGCCAGATGATGCGGCCGTGCTCGTCGAATTTCATTCCAAGCGCCAAGCCCATTTTCACGAGAATGTCCTTGATCTCGTTGAGCGACTTGCGGCCGAAGTTTTTCGTCTTCAGCATTTCGTTTTCGCTCTTCTGCACGAGCTCCCGGATGGTCTGAATGTTGGCGTTCTTCAAGCAGTTGTAGGAGCGCACGGAAAGCTCGAGCTCTTCCACCGAGCGGTCCAGGTGCTCGAGGCGCGGATCGTGCGCGGTGTCCTGCGGCGCTTCGATGGTCTCCACGGGCTCTTCGAAGTTGATGAAGATGCTCATGTGATCCTTGACGAGCTTGGCGGCGAGCCCGATGGAGTCCTGCGGCGTGATGGCGCCGTTGGTCCACACTTCGATCATCAGTTTCTCGTAGTCGGTCATCTGGCCAAGACGCGCGGCTTCCACGGAATAGTTGACCTTGCGCACCGGCGAGTGAACGCTGTCCACCGGGATGTAGCCGATGGGCAGGTCCTCGTCGTAGTTGCGGTCGGCAGCCACGTAGCCGCGGCCGTTCTTGGCGCGCATTTCAATCTGAAGTTTGCCGCCCTCACTAACCGTGGCGATGTACACGCTCTTATCGAGCACCGCGAAGTCCGCGTCTTCCTCGATTTGCGCGGAGGTGACCGGGCCGGGCTGCTCGACGTTCACGTAAATGGTCTTCGGCAGATCGGTATTCAACTTGATGGGCACCTGCTTCAGGTTGAGGATAATGTCCGTCGCATCCTCGACCACGCCGGGAATCGAAGAAAACTCGTGGAGCACTCCTTCGATCTTCACCGCGGTGATTGCCGCGCCTTCGATCGAGCTGAGGAGCGCGCGGCGCAACGCGTTTCCTACCGTCGTGCCCCAGCCGCGCTCAAACGGCTGCGCGGAAAACCGCCCGTACTTCTCCGTGAGCGATTCCAACTCAGAGGCGAGACGCTTCGGTTTCTGAAAGCCCTTCCACATCGTGTTCCTTCCTTCTGGGCCGGCAAACCCGGCCCCAAAACCAATCCAGATATCACCCGGTTCCGCCGGGCCCGGGGACGCAGCGCGCGTTACTTCGAATACAGTTCGACGATGAGCTGCTCGCTGATCGGCGGCGTTTGCACGTCTTCGCGCTTCGGCATCGCCACGACCTTGGCCTTGAACTGCTCGCGTTCCTGTTCGAGCCAAGGCACCGTGCTCTGGCTCTGCGCGACGTTGCGCGCTTCCAGCACCATGGCGTTCTGGTGCATTTTTTCCTTGATGGCCACTTCCTCGCCAACGCTGACGAGGTACGACGGAATGTTCACCTTCTTGCCGTTCACGCGCACGTGGCCGTGCAGCACGAGCTGCCGGGCCTGCGAACGCGAGGACGCCAGACCCGCGCGCCACACAACGTTATCGAGACGGCGCTCGAGCATGATGATGAGGTTCTCGCCGGTCGGACCCTTGGCCCGCACGGCTTTCTCAAAGTAATTGCGAAACTGCCGCTCCAGCAGCCCGTACGTGCGCTTGACCTTCTGCTTCTCGCGCAACTGCAGACCGTAGCCCGCGACCTTGGGGCGCCGTGACTGCCCGTGCTGACCCGGAACGAAATTGCGCTTCTCGATCGCGCACTTCTCCGTGAAACAACGCAGGCCTTTCAAAAATAGCTTCTGCCCTTCCCGGCGGCACAGGCGGCAGACTGCATCTCGGTGTCTTGCCAACTTCTATTCTCCCTTCCCAAAACTCTCTGAATCTTTTCTCTTGGTCATAAAAATCGCAAATATCAAACGCGGCGGCGCTTGGGCGGACGGCAGCCGTTGTGCGGAATCGGTGTGACGTCGCGAATTACCACGATGTGGAGTCCGGCGGCGGCCAGCGCGCGTACGGCGGACTCGCGGCCGGAACCCGGGCCCTTTACGCGAACTTCCACGCTCTTCATCCCGTACTGGTCGCGCGCCACGCCCGCGGCGGCCAGCGAGGCCTGCTGGGCAGCATACGGCGTGCCCTTGCGCGAGCCCTTGAAGCCGATCGCGCCGGCGGAAGACCAGCACATCGTGCGGCCGTCTGTGTCCGTGATGGTGATCTGCGTGTTGTTGAACGACGCAGCAATGTAGACCACGCCGTGCGGCACGACGCGCCGCTCGCGCTTCTTCTTAAATTCTTTCTTGCGCTTTGCCGCTGCTGCCGGTTTTGCCGGCGCCCCGGTATCCGGGGTTGCTGCTGCGGCCTTTGGTTCTTTTGCCACGATTCACTCCGTTTCCTTTATTGCTTGAAAACTTTTACGACCGCAAAAGCGGCAGCAGGGCTGCCGCACTCCGCGTGGTGCCGGTAAGGCGCCACCAGAGAATTAACCCTTCTTGCCGACGACCTTCTTCTTGGCCGCCACTGCGCCGCGCCGCGGACCTTTACGGGTGCGCGCATTGGTGTGCGTCCGCTGGCCGCGCACCGGGAGGTTCCGGCGATGCCGGATTCCGCGATACGCCTGGATTTCAATCAGCCGGCGAATGTTCATCTGGATCTCCTTGCGGAGATCGCCTTCCACGCGGCCTTCCTGCTCGATGGCCTGGCGGAGATGGTTGATTTCATCTTCGGTCAGGTCGCGAATCTTTTTCGTGTGATCCACGTTGGCCTTGGCCGCGAGCTTTTTTGCGCGCTCCTGCCCGATGCCATAGATCGAGGTCAGCCCGACCCAAAGGCGCTTCTGCGGCGGAAGATCTACACCTGCGATACGTGCCATGCCATTCTCCTAAGAACTCTTATCCCTGGCGCTGCTTGTGCTTCGGGTTGGTGCAAATCACCCGGACTACACCGCGCCGATGGATCACCTTGCACTTGTCACAAATCTTCTTTACCGATGCCCGTACTTTCATTGCCTTTGTCCCTTACTCCGGCCGCTCTCAGCGGCCAGCGACCCGCCTCGGAAGGCGTGCCCCACAAACCAGGGGCATTAGATGACTCAGCCCCTTCCAAAGTCGCAAACCCAAAACTGCGGGCCTAACGTCCTCCCGCTAAAGCTACTTGTAGCGGTACACAATCCGGCCGCGCGTCAAGTCGTACGGAGAAAGCTCTACTGCAACTTTGTCCCCCGCGAGAATCCGGATGAAATTCTTGCGCATCTTGCCGGAAACGTGCGCCAGCACCTGGTGCTTGTTTTCCAGCTCGACGCGGAACATCGCGTTCGGCAGCGGCTCGATCACCGTGGCCATGACTTCAATGGCGTCCTCTTTCGAGTTGCCAGAGTCGTCTTTCTTCTTTTCCTCGCGAATCGGTCTCGCCATATTCTCCTTGTTTCCACTGACCGGTCTAAGGACCGGCCACTACAACTCTTACCACGAGGGCCCTGTCATCTCTTTCGGCCGCGTCAGAATCCACGGCCCGTTCGCGGTGACGGCCACGGTATGCTCGAAGTGCGCCGAGGGGCTGCCATCCGCTGTTTCCGCCACCCACTCGTCCCGCATATGCACTTCCGGGCGTCCCGCGTTGACCATGGGCTCGACGGCGATAACCATGCCCTCTTGCAACCGCGCGCCGCGCCCCTCGTCGCCGTAATTCGGCAAGTTGGGCTCGTCGTGCATCTTGGTGCCGATGCCATGCCCGACGAACTCCCGCACCACCGAATACCCGTGCTGCTCGACCCAGCTCTGCACCGCGTGGCCGACGTCGCCCAGGCGGTTGCCCGCGCGCATCTTGTCAATCGCGCGGTCCAGAGATTCGCGGGTCACATCCAGCAGCTTCTGCAACTGCGGCTGAATCTTCCCCACCGGGACGGTGACGGCCGAATCGGCGTAATAGCCGTCCACTTCCATCCCGAAGTCGATCGAGACGATCTCGCCTTCGCGCAACTTCCGCTTGGGCGACGGAATCCCGTGAACGATCTCGCTGTTCACCGACGTGCACAGCACGCAAGGGTAACCGCGATAGCCCTTGAACGCCGCCTTGCCCGGCCTGCCGGCGATCTTTTCCTCGGCAAGCTTCTCGAGGTCCATGGTCGTCAACCCGGGCTGCACCGCATCGCGCAAGGCCGTCAAAACGTCGTAAACAACCAGCCCGGCACGGTGCATCTTTTCCAGCTCTTCAGCGCTTCGCAGATGAATCGCCATCTTTCGTATCTGCGGTCCTCACCGAACCGACTCTATCCGCGGCCCTTCCCTGGCCGGCTACCGAACTCCGCGAACGCTGTGCACGCTTTGCAGCACCTGGCGCTTCACCTCATCCACGCTTTTCGTCGCGTCGATGTCGTGCAGCAAACCCAGCCGTCGGTAATACGCGGCCAGCGGAGCCGTCTGCTTCTCGTAGGCATGCAGCCGGGGGCCAATTACCTCTTCGCGATCGTCTGGCCGCTGCACCAGTTCGCCGCCGTCGGCGTCGCAAGTCCCCGGAACCTTCGGCGGGCGGTCGTAAATATTGTAAATCTCGCCGCCTACTTTGCAGGTCCGCCGCCCGGTCAGCCTTCGCATCAAAACCGAAGGGTCAATCACCAGGTGAATCACGAACGGCCGCTTGAACCCGTGAAGCTTCAGCAGTTCGCCGAGATACTTGGCCTGGGCCACCGTCCGCGGAAACCCGTCGAACACAAAACCGTGCGCACAATCAGGCCGCTCGATGCGCTCGGCGACCATCTTCAGAACTAGCGAATCCGGCACCAACTCGCCGCGTTCCATGATCGGCTTGGCCTTCAGCCCCAGCGGCGTGCCCTTGCTTACGTGCTCGCGGAGCATGTCGCCGGTCGAAAGATGCGGGACACCGAAGTGCCTCGCCAACTCCATCGCCTGCGTGCCTTTTCCCGCGCCCGGAGGCCCGAGAAAAATCACCGCGCGGTCCAACCTCTCCGAGGGCCTTGTGTCCGGGGCCACTCTGCTCGTCTCCCTTTAACGCCGGCCGCGCAACCGGCCCTTCCGGGCAAACCCTTCGTAGTTCCGCATGACGAGTTGTGCTTCGAGTTGCTGCACGGTATCCATCGCCACGCCCACAACGATCAAGAGAGACGTACCGCCAAAATAAAACTGCACACCGAGGCCCTTGAGAAACCAAATCGGAAAATGCCGGTCAAACCACGAGCCGATGCCCCACCCCAAATGGTCTAGGTGGATACCGGCGATCATCCATTCCGGCAGCAGGCAAACCAGCGCCAGGTAGATGGCGCCGATAAACGTCAGCCGCTTTAGAATCCTGCTGACGTGCTCGGACGTTGTGCGGCCGGGCCGGATGCCGGGAATGAATCCGCCGTTTTTACGCATGTTGTCCGCAAGCTCCGTCGGATTGAACACGATGCCGACGTAGAAGAACGCGAACAGCAAAATCAGCGTGATGTAAAACAGCGTATACAGCGGCTCGCCCCACTTCAGCTTGTCCGAGATGTCCTTCAGAAACGTGTAACGGGCGCCAAAGAGCAAAGCGATGGTCGCGGGAAACGCCAGCAGCGAGCTCGCGAAAATCGGCGGAATCACGCCGCCGGAATTCACGCGCAGCGGCAGGTACGACGATTGCCCGCCCATCACGCGGCGGCCCACCACACGCTTCGCGTATTGCACCGGAATGCGGCGCTGCCCGCCTTCCACGAACACGATGAACGCGACTACCGCGATCATCAGTGCAAGCAGGAAGAGCAGCACGAGCGGGGTGAACGGCCCCCACGCACCGGTCTTCGCTTTCTCGTATAAATCCACAATCGCGCGCGGCAAACCGACGACGATGCCCACGAAAATGATCAGCGACATGCCGTTGCCGATGCCGCGCTCGCTGATCTGCTCGCCCAGCCACATGATGAACGCCGAACCGGTCGTCAGCGTCAGGATGGTCATCATCGTGAACCCGAAACCCGGGTGGTAGACCATGGATTGCCCGCCGGCGCCAGTGGCGGCTTGCAGCGTCTTGGCGATCGTCAACGACTGGATGATGCTCAGCAAAATCGTCAGGTAGCGCGTGTACTGGGTAATCTTGCGCCGCCCCAGCTCGCCTTCTTTCTGCAAACGCTCGAGGTATGGGAACACCACGGTCATCAACTGCAGGATGATTGAGGAGGTGATGTAAGGCATGATGCCGAGCGCGAAAATCGTCAGCCGGCGGAAGTTGCCGCCGCTGAAGAGATCGAAGATGCCGAGCACCGAACCGGCCGACTGGTTGAACATCTCTTCCAGCACCTTGGTATTGATGCCGGGCGTCGGAATGTGCGCGCCAATGCGGTAAACCGCCAGGAGCGCCAGCGTAAACATCAGCCGGTTCCGCAGGTCTTCGATGCGGAACATGTTTTTTACGGCTTCAACGAATCGGTTCATGCTCGTTTCCTGCGATTCTTCGTCACTTCACCTGCCGCCGCTATGCGGCGGACACAACCTCAAACGTGCCGCCCGCCTTGGTAATCTTTTCCTTGGCCGACGCGCTAAATGCATGCGCGTGAATGGCCAGCTTGGTGGTCAGCTCGCCATCGCCGAGGACCTTGATAGGGTCCGTGGCGCGGCGCACAAAGCCATGCGCGCGAAGCAATTCCGGCGTCACCGTCTCGCCCGCTGGAAATACATTCAACTCTTCCAGGTTCACCACCGAGTAGCTCACGCCAAACGGATTGTGAAAGCCGCGCTTGGGCATGCGCCGGTGCAGCGGCATCTGTCCGCCTTCGAATCCGCGGCGGCGCGAATACCCACGCCGAGACTTTTGTCCCTTGTCGCCCGCGCCTGAAGTCTTCCCCAGCTTCGAGCCGATGCCGCGGCCCACGCGGACTTTCTTTTTGCGCGAGCCAATGGGCGGCTGCAAATTCGAAAGCGTGAACGACCGGCGCGATTTCGCAGCCGGTGTCGCCGGCTTGTGTTGCCCGCGCTTGCTGCCCCCACGAGGGCCGCTTGAAGTTTTTTTCGCCATTGTGTTATTCCACCACTTCCACGAGGTGCCGCACCTTGTGAATCATGCCGCGGGTTTCCGGCGTGTCCTGGCGCTCCACCACCTGATGCATTCTCCGCAGGCCGAGGCCCCGAATGGTTTGCCGCATGTCGTCGGTGCAGCTGATGAAGCTGACCACCCATTTGATCTTTACCGTGCCGCCGGACTTCTTGCCGTCGTGCGCGGTCCGGTTGTACGGCCCGGATGATTTTTTTTCAGTTGCCGCTTTTTTGCCGGTCATTAGCTGCTCTCACCCGCGGCCTTGGATTGCCGGCCGCTGATTTCATCCACGGTCTTCGATCGCATTTCCGCGACGTGCGCCGCATCCTTGAGGCTCAAGAGCGCCGCGAACGTCGCCTTGATCACGTTGTGCGGGTTCGACGTGCCGATGGATTTCGTCAGCACGTTGCTAATCCCCGCCACCTGCATCACCTTGCGCACTGGACCACCGGCGATGACGCCCGTACCTTCCGACGCGGGCTTCAGCAAAACCTGCGCCGAGCCATAGCGCCCTAAAACCTGATGCGGAATCGAAGTGCCCTTCAGGTTCAGCTTGATCAAATTCTTCTTGGCCTGTTCGATGGCCTTCTTGATGGCCATCGGCACTTCACGCGCCTTGCCCATGCCGAATCCGGCATGGCCATGATTGTCGCCGACAACGACCAGTGCCGAGAAACTCAGGTTCTTGCCGCCCTTGACCACCTTGGTGACGCGGTTGATGGCGATCACATCATCCTTCAAATCCGAAGGATTCACCTCCAGAAGCCGGCGTACCGCTAGACTGTCTCGCAAAATTTGCTTCGACATAGGCTTAGAACTTTAACCCCGCTTCCCGCGCCGCGTCTGCGAGCGCCTTGACGCGGCCGTGATACTTGTATCCGCCGCGGTCGAACACTACCTTGCTCACGCCAGCGGCTTTGGCGCGCTCGGCAACCGTTTTGCCGATCACTTTCGCCGCCGCAATGTTGCCACCGCCCTTCAGATTCTTCTTCGTTTCGCCGTCCACGGTGCTGGCGGAAACCAGCGTCTTGCCCGAGCGGTCGTCGATCACCTGCGCGTAAATGTGTCCCAGCGAACGGTAAACGCACAGGCGCGGGCGCTCCGACGTGCCCTCCACCTTGGTGCGCACGCGTTCGTGAACGCGCCGGCGATGCAGATCTCGTGATAGCTTGCGAACTCGTGCCGTTGCCACAGTCTCTTCTCCTTCAAACTCTCTAGGCGGCGCCGCCGGCCTTCGCTCCAGCCTTGCCGGCCTTCTTCTTCAGCCGCTCGCCGGTGATGCGCACGCCCTTTTGCTTGTACGGGTCGGGCGGACGGAGCGAGCGCATGTCCGCGGCGACCTGGCCGACTTGTCCCTTGTCCGCGCCGCTGACCACGATGTGCGTCTGCTTTTCCACGGCAACCTGAATCCCTTCCGGAATCGGAAAGTTGATCGGATGGGACTTGCCGAGCGCGAACGAAACCGTTTTGCCTTTCAATTCGGCGCGGTAGCCGACGCCCACGATGTCCAGCTCCTTCTTGAAGCCGGAGGTCACGCCGTGAACGGCATTGGCCACCAGCGCGCGCGCGAGGCCGTGGAGCGCGCGATGATCTTCCGTCGCGCGAATGGCGGTCAGAACGCCGTCTTTCTGCTCAAACGTGATGCCATGGGGGAGCGGCACGGAAAGCTTTCCCTTGGGCCCCTGCACGTCAACCTTGCCACTCTGGAGCGCGATCTTGACGCCCGATGGCAGTGGAATTGGTTTGTGTCCGATGCGTGACATCTTCTGTGTCTTCCTTAACTAGAAATTCCCACTACCAAACTTCGCAAAGAATCTCGCCGCCGACTTTGGCCTTGCGCGCCGCGCGGCCGCTCATCAACCCCTTCGGCGTGGTCATGATGCTGATGCCCAGCCCGCCCACTACCGGACGGATGCCGCTCGAACCGAGATACGTGCGCGCGCCCGGGCGCGAAATGCGCTTGATCCCGGTAATGACGCTGCGGCGGTCCGGCGTGTACTTCAGAAAAACGCGCAGCATCTTGCGAGTCTTGTTTTCGTCCACCAGCTTGTACGTCGAGATGTAGCCCTCGTCCTTGAGGATGCGCGCGATCTCCGTCTTCAGCTTGGAAACGGGAACGTCCACGCGCTGGTGCTTGGCGGCCGCCGCGTTGCGGAGGCGCGTCAGAAAATCGGCTATTGGGTCAGTCTGCATAAGTCTCCTAGTCGGCTCCTACCAGCTCGCCTTCACGACGCCGGGGATCTCGCCCTTCAGCGCCATGCCGCGGAAACAGATTCGGCACATCTGGAACTTGCGGATGTACCCGCGAGCGCGCCCGCAGACGCGGCAGCGGTTACGCGTGCGCACCTTGAATTTTGGTTTCTTGAGCGACTTGGCGATTTTTGCTGTGCGTGCCATTTATTGTGCGACCCCTTTTTCGCGAAGCGGAACTCCCAGCCCCTTGAGCAGCTCGCGGCCCTGCTCGTCATTCCTGGCCGTGGTCGTGAGTGTGATATTCATGCCCTTGATCTTGTCCACCCGCGTGTAATCGATTTCCGGAAACACCAGCTGGTCCTTCAGGCCCAGTGTGTAATTCCCGCGGCCGTCAAAGGCGTTCGAAGGCAGGCCGCGGAAGTCGCGCACGCGCGGCAGCACCACGTTGCACAAGCGGTCCAGAAATTCGTACATCTTGTCGCCGCGTAGCGTCACCGCGCAGCCAATGGGCATGCCCTTGCGAATTTTGAAGTTCGCGATGGACTTCTTTGCCCGCGTTATCACCGCTTTCTGGCCGGTGATCTGGCCCAGCTCCACCGCCGCGGTGTCCAGCAGCTTGGCGTTCTGGCTGGCTTCGCCGAGGCCGATGTTGACGGTGACTTTCTGCACCTTGGGCACGGCCATGATGTTCTTCCAGCCAAAGCGCTTCATCAGCGCTGGCACCGTCTCATTCCGGTATTTTTCCTGCAATCGGCTCTTCATTGCTTCTGGTTCCTCGTCCTTTACTTATCCAAAGTCGTTTTGCATTGCCGGCAACTGCGCACTTTCGTGCCGTCCGGCAGCACGGTGTGGCCGATGCGCGTGTGCTTTCCGCAACTCGCGCAAACGACCATCACGTTCGAAACGTTGATCCCGGCTTCCTTCTCCACGATCCCGCCCTTGATGTTCTTCGAAGGGTTGGGCCGCGTGTGCCGCTTGATGATGCCCACGTGCTCGACCACCACGGTGTTCTTCTTCGCGTTGATCGAAAGCACGCGCCCGCTCTTGCCGGCGTCCTTGCCGGAAATCACCTTTACGTTGTCGCCCTTACGAATGGCAATGGTGTGCCGTTCGGCTCTTTCGTGTCTCAGTGTCATGGCCTACCAAACCTCCGGAGCGAGCGAAACGATCTTCGTGAATTTCTTCTCGCGCAGCTCGCGCGCCACCGGGCCGAACACGCGCGTCCCCACGGGTTCGCCGGCATCGTTGATGAGCACGGCGGCGTTGTCATCGAAGCGGATGTACGTGCCATCCTTGCGGCGGCGTTCCTTGCGCATGCGCACAACCACCGCCTTCACTACGGTCCCTTTTTTGACCTGGCTTTCCGGTGTGGCTTCCTTGACCGCGGCGGTGATGACATCGCCGAGGCCTGCCTGCAATCCTGCGTCGCCGCCCACCGGCATGATGCAGGTAAGCTTGCGCGCGCCGGAATTGTCGGCCACCGTCAACCAGGTTCGCATCTGAATCATTGGTCTGCTCCCCTGTCTCTACTTACTCGGCTGACGCGTTCCGCGTCAGCACTTCCTTCAACCGCCAACGCTTCAACTTCGAAAGCGGGCGCGAAGCCACGATGCGCACGGTATCGCCGGGCTTGGCCTGGCGCGCCTCATCATGGGCGTAAAACTTCTTCGAGATGCGTACCACGCGGCGGTATTTCGGGTGCTTCACCAGCCGCTGCACCTCGACCACAATCGTTTTTTCCATCTTGGCGCTGGTGACCTTGCCGGTCAGCACGGTGCGCTCGCCGCGCTCGTCCGCCGTTGCGCTTGGTGTTTCGGTTGTCATTACGCCTTCCTCAGTTCTTGTGCGCGCAGGAGTGTCTTTACCCGCGCCAGATCTTTCTTGGCTTCCCGCAGACGCTTCAGCGCTTCCGCCTGTCCCGTGGACAGCTGGAAGCGCAGCCGGAAAATCTGTTCCGTCAGCTCCTTGTGCTGCGCGTTCAATTCTTCCTTGCCCGCTTCGCGGATCTTTTCAATTCGCCGCGGCATCGTTAAAACCCTCCCGCGCGGGAAACGAACTTCGTCGGAATTGGCAGCTTGTGCGCCGCCAGCCCCAGCGCTTCCTTGGCCGTCGCTTCGTCAATTCCCGCCATTTCGAACATGATGCGTCCCGGCTTCACCACCGCCACCCACTTCTCCGGCGCGCCCTTGCCTTTGCCCATGCGCGTTTCCGCGGGCTTCTTGGTGAACGGCTTGTCCGGGAAAATCCGGATCCACAATTTTCCGCCGCGCTTGATGAACCGCGTGATGGCCACGCGCGAAGCTTCGATCTGCCGGTCGGTGATCCAGGCGCATTCCATGGCTTTCAGCCCGTACTCGCCGAACGCGAGATCTCCGCCGCGCCAGGCCTTGCCCTTGCGGCGGCCGCGCATCTGCTTTCTGTACTTCACCTTCTTCGGCATCAACATCGTTCTGTTCTCGCTTCCCTGATCTCGTTCACCGCATCGCGGTTACAATTAAACTCATTACAACCTTCTCTACGCCACCGCTGCGGTTTCGCGTTCCTTCTGAATCTTCGAAGCCTTCTTCGGGACGTTTTCGCCCTGGTAGACCCAGCACTTCACGCCAATCAGGCCGTAGGTGGTTTGCGCTTCCGCGGTGCCATAATCAATGTCCGCGCGCAGCGTTTGCAGCGGCAAGCGCCCCTGCAGGTACCACTCTTTGCGTGCGATTTCCGCGCCGTTCAGCCGGCCCGCCACGCGCACCTTGATGCCCTTGCAGCCAAAGCGCAGCGCCGAATCCACCGCTTTGCGCATCGCGCGGCGGAAGGCCACGCGCTTTTCAAGTTGCAGCGCGATCGATTCCGCCACGAGCTGCGCGTCCAGCTCCGGACGGTGCACTTCCTGGATGTCAATGTGCACTTCGCGCTTGGTGCGCTTCTGCACGTCCTGTTTCAGCTTGTCGATTTCCGCGCCCTTGCGCCCGATGATGATGCCCGGCCGCGCAGTGTAAATCCGCACGACCAGCTTGTTGGCCGCGCGTTCGATGTCAATCGAACTGATGCCCGCGCTCTTCAGCTTCTCCTTCAGCTCTTTGCGGAGCTTCACATCTTCGTGGAGCAGGTCGGCGTACTCCTTGTCGGCGTACCACCGGGACTTCCACGGTTTGTTGTAGCCCAGCCGGAATCCGTACGGATGCGTTTTCTGTCCCATTACTTCTTTCCCTTCTTCGGGGCCGATTGCTTCCCGGTCAAGGCCTTGCGAACCCGGCGCGCCGTGCCACGCACACCCTTTTGCGCTTCGGCTTCCGCCTGAATGGCGGCGACGCGCTCGGCGGCCGCCACATGATGCTCGGCGACGCCCACCCACAGGTGCGCAGTGCGCTTTACGTAGCGGAAGGCGCGGCCCATCGGCGCGGGACGCAAACGCTTCCAGCGCGGGCCTTCGTTCACAAAACACTTCGCCACGAACAACTGGTCCACGTCGAGTGGGGCGCCCGCCTCTTCCGCCTGGCGTTCCGCATTGGCGATTGCGCTGCGCAGCACTTTTTCGATGTGCTTGGCGGCGCGCTTCGGCGTGTACTTCAGCGTCTGCAGCGCTTCCTGCGCTCGCTGGCCACGGATCAAGTCCATCACCAGCCGCGCCTTTTGCGGCGACATGCGCACGTGCCGCGCGAGCGCGTGTGCTTCAATCGATCCAGCTTGTGTCTGAACGTCAGCCATGTCTTATGCCTTCGGCGCCGCGGGTGCTGCCGCTGGTGCTGCGCCGCCTCCCGCTGGTGCCGGTCCTGCGGCCTTTTCCAGCGCCGCCTTGACGCCGTGTCCCTTGAACGAACGCGTCGGTGAGAATTCGCCCAGCTTGTGTCCGATCATCTGCTCGGTCACATATACGGGAATGAATTTCTTCCCGTTGTGCACGGCGATGGTGTGCCCGATCATGTCGGGCACGATCGTCGAGCGCCGCGACCACGTCTTGACCACTTTCTTTTCATTGCGCGTGTTCAGTCCTTCGACCTTTTCGCGCAGGTGGCCGTCTACAAACGGCCCTTTTTTCAGTGAGCGTGCCATCGATCCCCTATTCCTCCACTCGCCGCAAACGGCCCCATTGCGCCCGGCGCATTTTCTTGAAGCCCCGTACCGGCCCGGGAACGCGGTGCGACTTCGGGCAGAACGGACAAACAAACCGCGTGCCTTGCGCATTGGCAATGCGTTCCACAATGACCGCCCAGCCGGGTTTGCACAGCTTGTACAGCACCGGCTCCGGAGGAGCCACCACGGCCTTGACCGCCGGACGAACTGCCTTGGCATTCTTCGCGGTCACGCGCTTGGCCGAGCGTTTCGCGGCTGCCCGCAGCGAAGCCCGCTTCACCGGCCGGCTGCGTCTTCCCGCTGTTCGTGTTGTGCGTGTTGCTCGCATCGTTTCTGCTCTCACCAGGCTGTCTTGCCTGCACCGCCTGGTTTCTCGCCTCAGGGAACCTCTGCTGCTTACTTCCTGCGCTCGACAATGTGCTTGTCGGTGCGCTTGTTGTTTCGCGTCTTCTTCCCCAGCGTCGGGAAAGCCCACGGCGTCTGCGGATGGTTGCCTTTTACTTTGCCCTCGCCGCCGCCATGCGGATGATCGACGGGGTTCATGGCCACGCCGCGAACGGTTGGCTTCTTGCCGTGCCACCGCGTGCGGCCGGCCTTTCCATAGGTTTCATTCTCATGATCGAGGTTGCCGACCTGGCCAACTGTCGCCATGCATTCAATGGAAAACTTGCGGACTTCGCCGGAAGGCAGCTTCACCAGCGCGAGATCGCCTTCCTTGCTCAACAATTGCGCGGAGCCGCCGGCCGAGCGCACCACTTGCCCGCCGCGGCCTGGATACAACTCCAGGTTGTGCACCATCGTTCCGGGAGGGATGTGCTTGAACTGCAGCGCATTGCCCGGAAGAATGTCGGAGCCCTCGCCGGTCGAAACCGTCGCGCCTACTTCCAATCCCACGGGATGCAGGATGTAGCGCTTCTCGCCGTCGGCGTAATGCAACAGGGCGAGGTTTGCGCTGCGGTTCGGGTCGTACTCGATCGCCGCAACCTTCGCTGGCACGCCAACCTTTTCGCGCCGGAAGTCCACCTTGCGGTAGGCTTTCTTGTGTCCGCCGCCGCGGTGCCAGATCACGATTTCGCCGTGATTGTTCCGGCCGCCCGAACGCTTCTTCGGTTCCAGCAGGGCCTTCTCCGGCTCCTGCTTGGTGATGTGGCTCTTGTCCACGACGGTGATGAACCGCCGCGATGCCGTATATGGATTAAAGCTCTTCAGTCCCATCGCTGCCTCTTACCTTCTTAATGCTTTCCTGCGTAGCTCTCTCAAATGGTCCCGGTCTTACAAGTTCTCCGCGTACTCGATCATTTTTTCGCCTTCGGCAAGCTTCACGTAGGCTTTCTTCCAATCGCGCCGGTAGCCTTCGTTCTGGCCGCGGCGGCGCATTTTGCCGACAAAGTTCGCGGTGCGCACGCCCGCGACCTTGACCTTGAAAATCTGCTGCACGGCTTCCTTGATCTCTGTCTTCGTGGCTTTGGCAGAAACTTCAAAGACCACGGTATGCTGCGTCTCTTTCACGCCCAGGCCCTTTTCCGTGATGATTGGCCTGCGAATAATTTGATAGTGAGGGGCTGCCATGGCTTATTCCTTCCCCTTCTTCTTTGCCGGCTTGGCAGCCTTCTTCGCTGCCGCCGGTTTCTTGGCTGCGGCCTTCGGCGCCGCTTCCTTCTTCACGGGCTTGGCAGGCTTGGCTGCCGGCGCGATCGTGGCCACGTCCGGCACAACCAGCGGTTTCTTCTCCGGATCCAGCGAATGGCTCAAACGCGCCACCGCATCCTTCGAGAGCACCAGCAAATCGTGTTTCAGCACGTCGTAAGGCTGCAAAACATTCGGAGCCGCGAGCGTTACACCTTCGAGGTTGCGGCTGGCGAGTTCCAGATTGCGATTCTCGCCGTACGCCACCAGCAACGCCGACTTCGTGTGATTCAGCTTGCCGAGCGCCGAGAGCAAAGACTGCGTCTTATGCGTTTCAAGCGTCCACGCGTCAACAACCGTGAGCTTTTGCTCGGCCAGCTTCGCCGAGAGCGCTGAGCGCAACGCGCCCAGCAAAATCTTCTTTGGCAGCGCGTAGCTGTAATCGCGCGGCTTCGGTCCGTGGACCGTGCCGCCATGACGCCAGAGCGGCGAGCGAATCGAGCCCACACGCGCGCGGCCCGTGCCCTTCTGCCGCCAGAGCTTGCGGCCTGCGCCGCTGACTTCGCTCTTGTCCTTGGTCTTGTGCGTACCTGCGCGCAATCCGCGCAGGTGCCACCGCGAAGCTTCGTGCAACAGGTGCTGATTCACCTTCGCGCCAAAAACCGCGTCGGCCAGTTCCACCTGGCCAACTTTCTTGCCTTCCAGATTGACTACATCAACGACCGGCATAATCTCTTTTCCTTCTTTACTCGGAGCGGAGCGAAACGCTTCGCTTTACTTCGCTTTCTTCGCCTTGCGGATGAAAATGTACGTTCCGCTCGGCCCCGGCACCGATCCCCGCACCAGCAGCAGGTTTTCATCGGTGTCAATCTTGACCACTTTCAAGTTCTTTGCCGTCACCTTCTGGTTTCCCATGTGCCCCGGAAAGTGCTGGTTCTTCCACACGCGCGACGGAAAGGAGCTGCCTCCGATGCCGCCCGGCGCGCGATGATGCATCGAGCCGTGCGACGCGTCGCCGCCGGCGTAGTGCCAGCGTTTCACGCCGCCTTGAAAACCTTTGCCCTTGCTGACGCCGCTCACGTCCACGAGCTCGCCGGTCTTGAAGTTCTCTACCAGCACGCGGTCGCCAACCTTCGTTTCGTCCATCGACTCTTCGATACGCACTTCCTGCAGCACTTTCATCGGCGCCACGTTGGCCTTCTTGAAGTGCCCGGTCATGGCCTTGTTCACGCGCTGCGGCTTGACGAATTCCACCAACCCCAGTTGGGCGGCTTCGTAGCCATCGGTCGCTTTCGTGCGTCGCTGCACCACCACGCAAGGACCCGCTTGCAGCACCGTGCACCCGACCAGCGTGCCTTCATCGGTGAATACCTGCGTCATGCCAAGCTTGATTCCGATAATTCCGTCGACTGCCATGTTCCTCGTCTCTCTCTTGCAGCGCTACATTGCGCGCTGCTTTGTTTTAAGTCTTCAGTTCTCAGTGCCGCTTGTTCTTTAAGAGCACTGTTCTCTGCCGACTGGTCAAATCTCTTACTTCGCCGCGTGCCCGAACGCCTTGATCTCCACGTCCACGCCCGGCGGCAAATCCAGTTTCATCAGCGCGTCCACCGTGTCCGGCGTCGGCTCCAGAATGTCAATCAGCCGCTTGTGCGTGCGCATTTCAAACTGCTCGCGCGATTTCTTGTCCACGTGCGGCGAGCGCAGCACCGTCCAGCGGTTGATGGTGGTCGGCAGAGGAATCGGCCCGGCCACATCCGCGCCCGTGCGCTTGGCCGTCTCCACGATTTCTCGCGTGGACTGGTCCAGAATGCGGTGATCGTACGCTTTCAAACGGATGCGGATTTTGTCGCCCTGTCTCATAAATTATTCGATGACCTCGGTCACGGCGCCGGCGCCGACGGTGTGCCCGCCTTCGCGAATCGCGAAGCGCAAGCCCTTCTCCAAAGCGACCGGGGTGATCAAAGTCACTTCGCAGCTTACGTTGTCTCCCGGCATCACCATCTCCACGCCGGTTGGCAGCTTCATGTCTCCCGTCACGTCCGTGGTGCGGAAGTAAAACTGCGGCCGGTAGCCGGAGAAAAACGGCGTGTGCCGTCCGCCTTCTTCCTTCGTCAACACGTACGCTTCCGCCTTGAACTTCGTGTGCGGCGTGATGGAACCCGGCTTGCACACCACCTGCCCGCGCTCCACGTCTTCTTTTTCCGTGCCGCGCAAGAGCAAACCGACGTTGTCGCCGGCCAGTCCTTCGTCCAAAAGCTTCTTGAACATTTCCACGCCCGTCACGACTTTCTTCTGCGTTGGACGGAAGCCCACGATTTCGATTTCCTCGCCTACCTTTACCTTGCCGCGTTCGATTCGGCCCGTCACCACCGTGCCGCGTCCCGAAATCGAAAAAATATCTTCAATGGGCATGGCGAACGGCTTGTCAATGTCGCGCACCGGCAGCGGCACATTCT